>MDTE01115829.1_pt1 | contig 12251 bp, 6 predicted proteins | sample 811231 | NCBI WGS metagenome assembly MDTE01 (sample SAMN05326651, study PRJNA326480) | marine metagenome | isolation source: seawater | place: Indian Ocean: Red Sea | collected 2010
ACTTCTCCACAAGCCCCATGACTCGATCCCTCTCCTCAGCCACCTCTTTTTTTCTCAATGGCGAAAAGTCCACAATGACCTCGTCTCCCAGCGTGTTCTCCTCCTCATTGATAAAAATGCCCCTCCTCAAGCTGATGCAGGGTTGATTCACAGCGTCGCAATAGTTCCTGTAGATGTTGGCCAAGGGAGAATCCCCCCTCTCGGCCCTCCAGCCAGTCCCTCTGAGACTCACAAACCTGCGCTTCTTGGCCAAATCGAACTCCACACGCTCCTTCTCGTTCAGTCTGTGCGGCACTGCCCTCGAGCCTGTCCCGCGCTTCTTCGCAGCCTGGCCACGACTGATCTTGTCAATATCGTCAATTGTAGGCCTGACAGTGGACTTTTTAGCTTGTAAAACAGTGCTCCACAACCGATTTCCAACACTCACACGTTTTCCTAGAGGATGTGTGGCCACCGAATAGAGACGACAGTCTTTGCTGACTCCAAGCCTTGTCACACCTCCTAAAGATCGAGACAACGAAATTGAACTTACGCGGCTTGTAATCATCGACAATAAAAATAAAATTACAGTAAGAGCGATGAGACTGCGCATCTTTCCTACCGTATAAACGGTACAAAGTGGTTCCTCCTGCGAAATTGTGAAAGAACGGCATGTGTGGACCGCAAGGTCATAGTTGGATGCTGGCAATAGCGATAATGGCACCCCTAATTTACCAATGAGATCTATTCAATTAGTGCTGGTGTGCCTGGTATTGGTACACTGCCGTGTTGCTCTCTCGGTCTTTCCAAGCTCTGAGCTCTGTACTGAGGGCGATCTGCTGCTACCATACTTGATGGCAGAGTACCACAGGGGCGATAGATCATCCTCTAAGTTCTTGGTGGTGCAATATATGACCGAGAACATATTTGGCTACGGCTCGGTCGCTTTTGCGTGCACAGCTTGGTGGAGCAAGCTGCAGGGCTATGGCTTGGAATTGTTCACGCCAGAGCGGGTGGAGAGCGTGGTGGCCTCTTCCACTTCTCTAAATATATTGCCGAATCAGGTGGCACATGAGCTCGATCACAGGTGGCAGAAAGTGTGGCTACTCCACTATTCCATGCAGCGCGCCTTCTCACATTCCACCGACATTGTACTCGAATATGTGGTATGGATGGACTCTGACCTGGTGGTGCTGGACCCATCCATGCGTCTAGAGAGGCTTTGTCACTCCTTTCCGGATGCAGACATGCTAGTATCAAAGGATTTCCGACCAGAACACGGTCTGATGAACAGCGGCTTCATGATCTTCAGAGTGAGTCGTTGGTCTCTCTCGTTCCTAGAGGCGTGGTGGAGCTCCTATGATCGGGTAAGTATATCAGACCAAGGAGCCTTCGGGAGGATGTGGACAAGTGACTCCCTCTCTGTACGCAAACACACAGTGCTGCTGGAGCCACACGTGCTTAACAGTGAGTTTCCTGCCTGGTTCACTTTACATCCCGACCACCACGTACTTCACCTAGCAGGCACACACGACGAGCTGCGCACAGCCACTTTCCGCTCTGTTCTGAGCAAGCTGTGCGACAAGGAGAAGGACAAGGACAAGGGAGCGGGCGGGCAGGTGCTCTCGAGACAGGACCTCTTGCACCTGCTAAGAAGCACACGCAGCGAGATGGTCCAGCAAGCTCTGCATATGGCCATCTCTTCTATGGAAGAGGAGAAAGGGAATAACGTGGCTGCAGTGCGGGAGGGTGTGCAGAAGGCTTTGCAGTTGGGGTATGCGGGCCGAGAGACCCAGCAGCGTGGTGAGAGAGAGAGTGAGAGCGTGACAAGGCCAGACATGGGGAGGAGCCTGGAGGAACGAGAAGAGGAGGACGTGGTGCTTGTCGCCTTACTGTGGGTGTCATTACAGTCTGAGCCCCTATCTGAGGGCCGAGAGACATGTCTGGCCACAGACACAGAGGTCCTCTCCTCTTCCTCTTCCTCGGCCTTTGAGTGTACTCGCCAGCACTTTCAGAGCGGTCAGCAGCACCTAGAAAGCTTGTTTGAGGTGCTCGAGCACCTGAGTCAGCGAGAGGAGGATCGGGGTGTGACATTAGTAGTAGGAGACGACGAGACTGCAGCTATTTGCATTCACACACGCCCCGAGGCCTGTTATGCTGCATTAGAGCTGGTGCCTCTCCTTTCCTTGTCTTCGCAAGAAAAAGAGAGCACGTATAGCTTGGTGTCCAGACTCTTTCACTGTGTGCAGGAGCGACTGTTGGATCTCACTCACAGTTTGCGACATCTCGAGGCTATGGCTATCCCCTCCTCTCAAGCTGCTCAAAGGGGGGCCCAGGCGGTGCTGGCCTCCCTCATTGAGGCGAGAGAGGGGCTGCTGTATTATGTGTACAAGACCTTTGACTTGCATGCCGCCATGGCAAGGAGGCAGCAATGGCCGATAGAGAGACAGATACAGGCTCTTGGAGGAGCTGTGGTGATGCTGGAGGCGTTAGGAGTCCATCTCCACGCGGTTGGGAAGGGCGTCTTGCCTTCCAAGCCAAATGAGGAGAAAGAGGAGTCACCATTGCAGCTACTTGCGTCCCTCAAGCACCTCGGGGATGATGCCAAGGAGGAGGCTGCCGCGAATCTTGTGGAGTTGACAGCCCTGTGTGAAAGGGGTGTGGGGCTGCTCCAGGCCTGGTCCCCTCCCAGCCCGCATAAGGAAGCCATTGAAGAGTGGCGGGCGTGGACAGGAGAGCTAGAAGCAGCCCTGAAGACCCCTCTTCGGAGTCCCGAGAGGTTCCTACTCATTGATTTAGCGGAGAGACGCGAGATGACTGCGGTGGCGTTGCGTCTGCTCAGAGATGTCTGGGACGGAAGGGTGATGCCTGCCGAGATAGAAAACAACATGCGCGCTCTCAAGACGAAATTGAACAGAATGTAGAATTTGGTGATAGTGTGTGCCGATTATCTGCAGTGCATTTCTGGAAACAATTAATTGCCCCCGCTAACTATCTGAATTACTTGTGCTCAGCACCGCTCAGCTCTCCCCTGAATACTGTCCTTCTCTTGGATCCGAACAATCTAGCGTCGGGGTGAGTGACCATCACGTAACTACCATACCCCAAAGAAAACACCACAGCGAAGGCAATCACGCCCATCACAGGGTAGGCGCCAGAGTCCGAGCACCAAGCCTCGTACAAGGTCTTCTCCCTGTAGCTGCTAGTGGCGTTGGAAGCGAAGCGCTTCTTGAGAGGCGTGCTAAATAGGTAGATTGAGTCATAGGAAGGTCAAACAATCATAGGCAAGGGAGGAAAGAGGGAGAAAGGACGCAAGTTAGCTCATCGATGATCCGATCGCATCTTGCCAAGCATGCCGCACTGCCTCATCCACAAGGCCCCAATCGTTGCGAGCAGCAATAAGAGATTAGTACTTACCGCATAGCACTGCGTGCGAACCTGTTGACCCCGAACATCCTTCTTGAACCGATTTTACATTATTTTACAGGAAAAAAAGTAGATTTTACCTTCTTTACCTTCTTAATTGTCGCATCAGTGCTTTTACGACGGCTTACACAGATTAAGAGAGGATTTTTCTTTCTTTCAGGATATAATTTTGAACTTGAAACTGACTGTGTGAAGCGTGGATTCGTCGTAAAGAGCTAGGAAACGAAGATGAGCAAACAAGAGGAGCTCTCAGCGAAAGTGGTAGTGCTTGGAGACAGCACCGTGGGCAAGACCGCGTTAGTAGATGCGCTGGTAACTGACAGGAGCATTAAAAAGGGTTCTGATCATGGAGTTGGTGACGATGAGGCGATCTTCAGACAGACAGTGATTCCTGCTGGCAGTGGACAGACGAAGCTTAATAATGTGCGGTTGAAGATTTGGGAGTATTCGACGAAGCAGACGAAGGAAGAGAGCGAGCTGATTCTGCGTAATGCTCTCTTTTGCATAATTATGTTTGACCTGCGCTCGTCCGAGTCGGCCAATTCTGCCTTCAACAATTGGTTATTATTGAGGGAGAAGTTTATGCCGGAGAGTTTCTTGATTGTGGTGGGGACACACTTGGACATGGTGACTGCACGACGAGTGGAAGTGTCTGATCTATGCAAGGCCTGTGCCCAGAACGACGGCATGTACCTGGAGGTGTCAAATAGTGATGGCACGAATCGAGACCTCCTTTGGCGCATTTTAAGGCAAAGGATCAACATGATGGTCGAAATCCGAAGAAAACTCCACGAGGACGCTGAAAATGGCTTGAATGCTGCTGAGGACAGTGATGGAGAGGATTTCGACCCAGCAGCAGAGCATGAGAGAAAGAGCAAGAGCAAAAGAGACAAATTTGAGAGCGCATTGTCTGATTCTGACGTACTGGACACGCGCTTCTTAGAAGGAGACATCGTGTGTGAATCAGTAGGATCTATCTTGAGTAGTACATTAGGAGTTGAGTTCTGGCCTGGCTACCAGAACCAGGATAGGGACTTACGAGCAATTGGAGAGAACATCGCCGGCCACGTAAGGAACATTTCTCTGGACCCTGCCTCTGCTCCCAAGACCAATCTTGAGTTTGTTTTGCGCTCTGTGCCTGCTGTACCTCCATCAGACCTTGATGCAGTCAGAGATCCTTCACCAGAGGAGTTAGAGAGGGCCTTTGCTATCATGAATTTCAAATTACCTGCATCTCTCATCGAGTACAAAGGGGCAGATGCCCGCACACAGCCAAAGAAAAAGAAGAAGGGTGGACAGACTGGTGATGCCAGCAGACCTGGCGCCTCTGATTCTAGTGGACGTGGCACCCAACTGAAAGTGAACGTGTGTCTGCCTCATGGGGTGCATACAGACATGATTATCTATCCTGGCTACCACTTAGGCAGACAGATAGAAGCCTTCTTACTCCAGCATAATATGGAGGATGATGATGGTGCCAGACATAAATTAGTTAATATTGCCACCCAGCTTTCGAATAAGTACTTCGCCACCCATCCTGACCAGGCGAGGCCAAATCCCGTGAGATGAGAGGGAGTATCCCCGCTTAGGGCGAGAGAAGAGAGACTCCTCCGGGGTTAATATTAACCCCGCTCGGGATTAAAATCTCCTCCCTCAATGTGAAAATTACAAAGAGTTTGTATTGAATAAACTGTGCATGTTGTCTTTATATAACCATACGAATGCTCTGTCCCCCATATATACCCCCGCGACAGCCTATGGCTCGGTGTCCATGTGGTAGCCGGGGGTGGATCTGGAGATAACCTCCTCATCATGATTCATATCCTCTGCAATGTCCTCAAACAAGGGAGAGCTCATGTAGCGCTCGGCCGTATCAGGTAGCATGGCAAGGATATTGCTGCCGGGAGCAGCATCAGCAGCGATATCTAATGCGACCTTGAAGGTAGCTCCTCCACTGATTCCTGTGATGATTCCCTCGTGTGCAGCAAGCTTCTTAGCCCACACGATGCCATCACTTGCACCCACGGGGATGAGGCTATCGAAATATTGCTTGTCAATACTTTCCTGCAACACACTGCTAATGAAGTCTGGAGTCCAACCCTGGATAGCGTGTGGTGTCCAGGCAGGATGAGAAGACTTGGGAGTATTGTCGTCGTTACGGAGCTGACTTTCCCCGCTTGCGATCAGGGCTGCGACGTCAGGCTCAGAAAGCACAATCTTCGTGTTCGGCGACTCTTTGCGCAGAATCTCAGCCACGCCTGAGATTGTGCCTCCAGTGCCATATCCTGTCACCCAGTAGTCTAGACTCCTATTCTTGAAATCAGCTAAGATCTCCCGTGCAGTAGTATTCCTATGGATAAGTGGATTAGCATCCGTTTCGAATTGTGACGCCAAAAACCACCCATTGGCCTTGGCCAGCTCTTGCGCCTTGGAGATCATGCCAAAGCCCTTGAATGCTCTCGGGGTCAAGATCACCTTGGCGCCGAGATAGCGCATCAGGCGGCGTCTCTCGATACTGAAACTATCTGCCATCACGATGACACACGGATAGCCCTTGGCAGCGCACACCATGGCCAGCCCAATGCCCGTATTCCCCGAGGTTGCCTCCACCACCGTTTGGCCTGGCTTCAATGTCCCGCTCTTTTCCGCCTCCTCAATAATGCTGATGGCCAGACGATCCTTCACACTCGCCGCAGGGTTGTAGAACTCAGCCTTGACCCACAGATTCACACCAGGAGGGGCAAGCCGATTGATCTTCACCACGGGAGTGTTGCCAATGGTGTCCACAATACTCTCGTACAGCTTACCCTGCCCTGTTGTAGTCCGAGTACTCATTCGACGACACCCATATGCTCTTAAGACCTTCTTCATCGTTACTGAGAGCTTTCTAATTGAGATTTATGCCCAGCACTTCAAAGTCCTTAGAATCAGCGTAGTCGCAAGCAGGTGCTTGTGAAATGCTTATGAGTCTACTGATACTATGCATCAGTCTGTTATCACTATCAGTGATGTCTCTGAGGGTCCCTATTCTTTCAAAATGTCGATGCAGCGCGAGATCCTGGCTGGGCCGGAGCCTCGTCATCAAGCAGCAGGGTGGTAGGTTGGGGTGTTCTAAGTCATCTCTAGCGATGGCCTCTGCGAACGAATTGAGGATATCGGGTCCGAATGACGGTAAGAATAGGGAGGAGAAGCTGTATGAATTCGGGTCGGCCAATGAAGAGCTGGATGAAGACGCTTTGTTCGAGAGGGAGATGGCCAGGGAAATGTTCGACATGCTGCGTGGAGAGGACGAGGACCTGTCGATTGACAAGTTCTTCGAATGGGACGATATCAAGGATGTGATTGAGCTGGGCGTGATAGACCCTGAGACGATGGCTTTGATCATCGAGGCAGTGCAAGGGAAGAATTCCGTGACGGGCACATTGAGCTTTGAGCAGTGGTTAGAGGCAGTGGAGCTAGTGAACCAGGTTCAACTGACTCTGGAGAACGTAGAGGAAGGCACGGAATCGTGGGATCCCGCAGCAGAGCAGGAGAAAATGGACGAGTTGTACGGCGACCAGCCCGATCCCACCTCGGAGAGCGTCATGCAGATGCTACAGGCATTCGGCCTCAAACCAAATGTTGATGAGAAGAAGGAAGAAGAGGAGACCAAGTAGCGAGATCGGATAAAGTAGGAGTAGCGGAGAATATGGTGCACATTTTTGACCCAAATTGTATACAAAACACAACATTAAAAAGATCAAATCATATGCCCACGCTTAAGTGCGATGTCCTCAACCTCTACTATGAGTGCAGTGATAGTGGTGTCGTGTTCGGAGCCTGCGAAAAGGGTTGCAATCTTCCTCTTGGTGGAGACGAGCATCGACTTACATGCGTAGAGATGGTCCCTCGTGGCCATGGTAGTGGAGTGAACGGCCACCAGTACCCCTGCTGTGCGCACGATGGCTACTACCTGCTCTTCGTGCTTCTCCCATCTAGGCTGTGTGAGCAAGGCACGGTATTGCTTGACACGACATTCTAACACGATGTGTAGTCTTCCCAAAGACACTTCGAAGTTTGCGAAAAGGTCCCATACTTCCGGGTCGCTGCTCAAGGTGGAAGTCACTGTTAGGTAGAAGGCCTCCAGTTGGCGAGCTGGGTAGCTCAAATCATCGTCTAAGATTATCAATAATTCCTGCCCATCCTCCTCGTCCTTCTCCACGATCACTCGTAGCTGCTCCATGAAGCCTTTTGTAGTAGTGTCGATCACTTGGATGCTCGCTGCAGCTTCCCTGCCTTCCTCCTCGCCTTTCTCAGCGATCAGGGCTCTTCGCACTCTCACCTCCTCTCGATTTATAGCAGCCACGAACAAGGACAACCTCCTCAATTCTTCTTTATGCAGTGGTCTCTCGCTTTTCTCTCTCATAGCCAACAAGGTGCTCATATAATTTACACAGTCGACCCATTTGCCTAGCTGCAGACTCGTATTCATGAGATTCTCCACAACGCGCCAACTATCCCTTTTGAATCGATAAGCTTGCTCCATAGCACTATGAGCCTTGTCGTAGTCTCCTAAATGCATATGAATACTGCCACAATTCGCCCATGCCTCGCCTTGCTCTTGATCTTGCTGGATACAACGCCCAAACGCGTTCAGAGCCTCTTCAAAGCGCTCCAAGCGGATGCAAGCAAGGCCCTTAATGTACCATGCAGTCGCCACTAACGGCTGTACTGCCAATGCTAAGGTTGCATGTTTGACACACGATTCCAGCTCCCCCTTATCAAAGCAAATCTTGGCCAGTGTGCGCTTTGCTCTTGCATAGCGGCCTTCTGAGAGCTCCCACGCCTCCTCATACAAGGAAGTATCCTCGGTCAAGTCAGCTAGTGCTGTGAGCATATAGGGAGTTTTCCCTTCCTCCTGTATCCTCTCTCTCACAACCATCTCAGCTCTATGCGGCTTTTGCATCAGCTGATAACATGTGACCACCTCGTTCCACAAGTGTAATTCTTTGAAATACTGCAAAGCTGATGCCACCACATTACAGGATAGGTAGCGATGAGCCAAATCACGCTTTAATTCGTATTGTGATGGATAGACAATGCAGTGTAAAAAAGCTAGTCTGTCTTGAACTGGTGCTGACTCGTCATGAACGGCCTTGTAGGTGGACTGCATAATGGTGAGCTTTGTTGTATGCTGGTCAAGCAGTGCTTGTATCTGAAGCATTGCACGGTCCATGGTCCTCCTCTTTTCAAATTCTAGCCAGGAACGTTCTAATAAGCCAGTGGAGTGGATCATCCAGTTGCGTGCTAGGGCCAGTACCCTTTGCAAATAGGGCTCCATCTCCTCCCTCGTCAAGCCATCATCGGGATTCGAGTTGCTCACATCAATGCATAATGCTAATACTACTGCCTGGTCCACTGGATGCAAGGTGCCACCCTTGTCCAGATCTATATTTGTATAAGCAGGCCCACCCTCTAAGAGGATATTTTCCTGAGGGCCTCCATCGACAGTATCAAGAAGAACCTCTCTTACTGCCGCCACGCCCTTATTCTGTCCCTCACCCACCTCTACCTCTCGAAGTAGACCTCGACCTACTTCCCACTCGCTGTGTTGCCATCCATTCTCATGCTCTTGGGTCACACCCAGCTCAGTGGCAGTGGGATGCTCTGGGGCTGGGGCCACGGGCGGCTTCAGAGTAGTAGTAGTAGCAGTAGTGGCAGAGGGAGCTTCCGACAGAGCCATCAGGCTGCTCTTTGCGCGCAGGAAGAGCTGTGCGTGCTCGTCTTGCTGATATTTAGTGCGTTTTCCCATTGCCCCACTCAACTCTGTAAACAGCCCGCTGACTCGCTGGGCGTGTGCAAAGAAGCGCTTTCCCTGGTCTCCGTGCTGGAAGTGGTGGTAGCTCAGTCCACTTTCTAGCAGCAACTGGGTGGCCAGCAGAGCCTGTGACAGCTCCATCCCCTTGGAACCCACACCACCACTAGTACCACAATTGGAGGCGACGAAGATGCGGCCATTCTCTCTCCTAACCCTGTACTCGCTGTCGGTCCCTCTGTCGCCACTCAGGTCATCTATGCCCAGTATCCTCCTCGCAGCACCCAGGTGGTCCTGGCTCTCCTTCCACAGCGTGGGGACATTAGCTTGAGACACCTGCTGCAACAAGCGAGCGTGAATCATCACACTGCGAGCGCAGTGCCATTGTCGGAATCGTAGAGAGGTCAAGGCCTTGTAGACGTGGGAAGGCACCTGGCGATTGTGTTGGCTCTTCAGGACATCTCCCTCGTCATCCAGGACGATGCCACGGTGCCAATGAGCCCTTTGGGGGTCTCCTAGAGTCAACAGAATAGAGCGAGCTATCACCAGCACGTGAGGGATCACGCAGTGAGGAAAGCAGTAGTTGCCATCCCACTCCAGGTTGCGGGTCGCCATGCTCTGTACTCGCTCCATAAAAGCGTCATAATCGCCTATTTTCCCCACTTCACCTCCTCTGTATAATTTTTCTACCTCCTGGTGATCCAGCTGCGGCCCCGTGTAGTTCTCTTGACAATATAACTCGAGATAGGTGACCGCCAATACGAGGCACTGGAAGGATCGACACTCGCGAGCAACTTCATCCTCCCCTGAGCCCACGTAAGAGAAGATCCTGCCCCGAATTTGTGCCACACAGTCCCCCTCCATCATGCACAAGCTCAACGACTCCGCAAGGCTCAAGTCCTGCGGGCTGAACTCTTGCAGCACTTCGAGATGCTTCCCCGCCAGGAGCTCTCTGCACATTGTTATCAATTCCACCTCAGCAACCGTAGCACTAGAACCCCCATTAGCATCAAGTGACTCCAAAGACTCTACGTCACGGAGCAGCAGCAGCTCCTCTAGCCTAGGAATCACCTTGGAAGCTGAAGAAGTTTGCTCTGAAGCGATCGCATTGTCCTGAGCCTCCTCTTGTGCCTGCTCGTCATCGTCTACGACAATAGTGGTGGCCAAGAAGGCAAATGCACCGAGGTCGTCTTCTGAGTCGCTGTCTGACATCGTGAAGCTCGTTCGAGACGCGATCTGCCGTCCGGGAGGGAGGGTGATCACTTTGCCTCTTGGTGTGGCCCCGTGATACGCTTCACGGAGCCTTAGACCTCATTGTGGGGACAACTGACATTTTGAGACTGTGTCTACGAGCTGGTAGCACGTGAGTCTCCAGGGGTCTGCAGAGAGTGCCCGGGAAGTGCAAGACGGAGGGATGCCCCGAGCTGGACATGGGTGGCGGGCACTGTATGGCGCACAGGGGCGGCCGTGCGTGTCAGGCTGAGGGCTACAGGAAACTCGCCGTGGGCAGGGGCTACTGTATAGCTCATGGAGGAGGTCTGAACAGATCCGTAGTTCAGTTGAAGTCCATCCTCTCCGACGAGATTTTTAAAAGCTAGCTAGTTAGCACAGTCATAAAGAGCGAATCATCTCTCCTCTCCTTCTCTCTCTCTCCATAATTCTGACCTTAATTTCAGTACTTTAATGAAGATATAAAATTGCAAAAGTATACAGCACTCACTCTCTCTTCATTGCTTGTCTCTCACTGCTGCTGTGCAACTGCTGTCTCAACTGGCGGACCTCCTCTCGGAGGGCATCCAGCTCACTCGCCATCTCTGTGCGTAGCTCTCGTACAGCTTGCGCAATCAGAGGTGCCGACCGGCCATAGGCGACACTGCGATATCCCTCTTGGTCAATGGTGACGAGTTCAGGTATGATTTGCTCCACATCATCGGCTATCCAGCCCACCTGACGGGAGTGACCGAAGTTCCGCTCGGGAAACTCATCAACTTTCAGGTGATAAGTGACTCCTTCCAACCTCGCCACCTTGTCCAGGGCACTCTCTAGAGGCTCTACATTCTTCTTGAAACGGCTATCAGAGCTATCGATGTAAGGCCCACTGCCTACTACTGTGCCCTGCACTGTCAGACTTCTCTCCATGAACACACTTGAGGCGAAGTCTGCAGTACCATTGACGTGCAGATGCTGCAAATGGCCTGTAGAAGCGAGGACTGTCTCTGTTTGGATGGAGCTGCTACTGATAGTCTTGGATACTACGGTACCATTGGCTTTGATGTCCAATCCCGCAGACAGGGAGCCTGTGATGTCTGCGCTACCCGCTGTGATGACACCCTCGACTGCTGCGCTAGCTGTTGTGATAGCACCCCTGACGGCTGCCGAGGCGAGAGATGCCTTCTTTGAGACCGCCAGGGTCGTCGTTGAAAGTGCTTCTGCCTCTATAGAGCCCAGGGTCGCTGCACCACCCACCTTCAGTCCTTGCTGCACATCCAGAGTGTGCTTGACAGTGACAGAGGAAGCGGAAGTAGCGCCCAGCGTTGTAGCACCTAAAGTGGTAGCCCCTGACACTTCAAGAGGTCCAGAGAAAGATGCCTCGGCGCCTTGGATGGACCCTGTGGCAGAGACGGATTCGAAACTGGCCTTCTCGCCCTTCACGTCTCCCCCGATGGCAGCAGAGCCAGCACTCAGCTCTCCGTTGATCACAGCCGCAGAGAGCGACTCGAACACAGCTGTCTTGGCCCTGATCTCTCCCTCGATCGTAGCGGAAATTGCACTCACAGAGGCTGCAGTCAAACCTCCGTCCAGCTTGGCAGAAGCGGCTCCCAGGTCTCCTTTGATAGCAGCCCAAGCGGCGCTCACTTCTCCCTTGAAAGCTCCCGAGACAGCGCTCACAGTAGTGGCCGTGACCTCGCCCTTGATCGTCGATGCATTGAGGGACTGGAAGGTGCCAGTCTGGGCGCTCACATCGCCATCAATCTTCGCCGAGGGAGCACTGAGCGAGGTGGCGGTGACAGCTCCGGTAACTGACCCGGCAAAGAGGGTATCGACTGTAGCC
>MDTE01084955.1_pt1 | contig 12249 bp, 9 predicted proteins | sample 811231 | NCBI WGS metagenome assembly MDTE01 (sample SAMN05326651, study PRJNA326480) | marine metagenome | isolation source: seawater | place: Indian Ocean: Red Sea | collected 2010
GCTCTCAAAACTCAGGGTTTAAAGATTTTCTTCCCTAATACCAACAACTATCGATCTCCTTTGTGGGGATTTCGAGCGTGCTATGAGCCCTTACATTGCGTTGGAATTCTGTGGTCTACCAATATAAACCCCCAATAATTATCATTTACGTTTGAGATTTCCCTTAGCGTATTTAAGACCATTACGAAACTCTACTCATAGTATTTCTTCAAGTCGCTTTAAATCTTTATCAAGTTTCTTGCGAGATCTACTGTCGATGGGGAGGCGCAGATAACGTCGAATTTTACGTTTACTGATCTCACGCAACAGATCTCTAAAAAATTCTCTGGTGTTGATTCGGTCACCAACATAATCATCAATGTAAAATTTATCATTCTTACCAATCGAACCAGTCTGAAGAACCCTACAGTAAATTCCCGGCAATTCAGCTTCCAAAAATATTTTTGGGAAAAATTTATCATTCATTCTAGCAGCAAGGGTGTTGCAAGGGATTCTCGGCGCCGTTACTTCTAAGCTAAGATCATCAAATATAATCTGGTCTCCGATGTTTAAGTAGGGCAATGGGAGCCCCGTAATCGTAAGATTTTCTCCGAAAACGCCGTAAGGTAAATGACGGTCGAGCCGTTTCCACCAATAGCGATAATCTTCTTCACGATAGAGGTAGACTGCCTGATCTGGTCCTCCGTGATGTTTAGTATTTATAATTGCATCGCCAACAAGACCTCGCCAATTCACATCAACACGATGGTCCCTGGGTTGTTTGTTGATGCCCGTTAGAATGTTACCGTTTCCCAAGCGTTTAATAGAATCCTTCTTACCTATATTTACTGACGTTACATACATATCTTAAGATTCCTGACTACCTCGCTCGTCTATCACTAGATGGACAATGCCGTGGAAAAGTCAGGTATATTCGCCCATCGACCCGGGTCAGTCGATCGCATAACGGCGATAGTTTTTATGACCTCTGGGTTCGCAAGACCATGAGGCGCACGTCCACTCAACACTCGAATTATATTTTCAGCCTGGCGTATAGGACACTCCTCCAAGAACTGTGGCGAAAAACCAGCCAAATGGGGGGTTATTATCACGTTTGGTAAATTTAATAACTCATCATCGGGTTCTATTGGCTCAACTTCCGTCACGTCTAAGGCAGCAGCTTCAATTTGCTTATTTTTCAGAGATACTGCTAGTGCTTTAGTATCAACGACAGCTCCTCGTGACGTGTTGACCAAGATGGCGGTTGGCTTCATTAATTTGAGAGTGTCTCGATTTATAATATGTCTAGTCTCTTGGGTAAGAGACGTATGAATAGTAATATAATCGGAAGTAGTCAGTAGTTCTTCAAGACCTACAAGATTAACTCCATACAAATCAGCTGTGTTTTGATCCACATACGGATCATTTGCAATTATTTTTGCGGGACCAAATCCCCGAATACGATTCGCAAAAGCGCGACCAATATCGCCAAACCCGATAATGCCAACCGTATGTGCTGCAATTCGTCTAACCGTCCTCATGTATGTCAGAGTCAACGCCCAATCAGTACCCCAGGCTCCAGTTCTTGTGGAAGAAGCCGCATCGTGTAAACGGCGTGTGAGGGATAACAACATTGCTACGGCATGTTCCGCCACTTCAGCAGTATTTATTCCTGGAACATTACAAACCAAGATCCCTAAATCAGTAGCTGCTTCAAGATCGATCGAATCAACACCCACGCCCATTCGACTAACGACTTTAAGCTTTCGACATTGCTCCAAAACCTTCCGAGAGGTAGGAGGCCAAGTACTCACTTGAGCCCCGTCAACATCTTCTAGTAAAGCAATTAAATCATCTTCTGTTCGGCATTGCGCTTCCACAACATCAAATCCGATCTTCTCAAATAGGTCCCTCCGATCGAAAGGACTAGACTGCATTGCAATTTTCACTTCATCACTCTCCAAGGGTAGGTTCTAAGACAAGACTTTCATTCTAGCCCCACAAAAAACAATTTGCGCCTTAACTGTCCCCTCCTAATTTATCCAGTTGCGTGTTCACTCGAGAGATAATACCGCAAAGCTTTAAGGGAACTCATGATATCTATATATCATGAGCAATTGGAATATATTAGTATCTTATTATTCTTTTAATTAAAGACAATCCTACTGTTAGAGTGGTGCGTTGTTTTTTAAGGAGGTTTAAATCATGTCTGCTTATCTCAGTGAGATTCAATCTGCTGCTACCGTTTGCGATAGTCATTCAGAAACTTGGAAGGGTATCAATCCAGAGTTTGTTGCTAGGATGCGACTTCAGAATAGATTCAAAACTGGTCTGGACATAGCCCGTTACACAGCTGACATAATGCGGAAGGATATGAACGATTATGATCTGGATCCTAGCAACTATACGCAATCACTTGGATGCTGGCATGGATTTACAGCACAACAGTTAGCAATGTCAGTGAAAAAACATCGAGGAACCATGGATAAATCCTACATCTACCTTAGTGGTTGGATGATTGCCGCTCTGCGTTCACAGTTTGGACCTCTTCCCGATCAAAGCATGCATGAAAAAACGAGCGTACCCGACCTTATCAATGAAATTTATACATTTCTAAAGCAGGCAGATGCGAGAGAGTTACGTCATATTTTTGCTGAACTGGATGAAGTACGAGCTAACAATGGGGATGTAGCTTCAACCATTGCAAAGATAGATAGCTTCGAGACGCATGTAGTCCCAATGATCGCAGATATCGACGCGGGCTTTGGGAATGAAGAAGCAACCTATCTTTTAGCAAAACGGATGATTGAGGCAGGAACCTGCGCAATACAAATAGAAAACCAAGTATCAGATGCGAAACAATGTGGACATCAAGCAGGGAAAGTCACGGTTCCTCATGAAGATTTCTTATCGAAAATAAACGCCGTTCGATACGCTTTCATGGAATTGGGGGTTGAAAATGGAATCATTGTAGCACGCACGGATTCCCTGGGTGCGAGTTTGACTCAAAAGGTACCAGTTTCGAGAGAACCAGGCGATCTCGCGAGTCGCTATAATGACTTTCTTCTTACAGAAGAAATCTCCGATCTAAATTCCCTCCAAGAGAACGACATCACAATTCATCAAAAAGGCTTACTTGTAAAACCGACCAGATTAGACAATGGCTTGTATGCCTTTAGAGAAAATACAGGTTTCGATCGAGTAGTACTAGATTGTGTGACGAGCTTATCCCACGGGGCAGATCTCTTGTGGATCGAAACTGAAAAACCAAACGTAAAACAAATTGCCGAAATGGTCAATGAAGTCAAAAAATATGTTCCAGATGCTAAGCTGGTTTACAACAATTCACCATCTTTTAACTGGACTTTAGCCTTCCGGGAACAGGTTTATAGGGAATGGGATGAGTCTGGGAAGGATGTCTCAAACTATCCCGATCCTGAGAAAATAGAGAAGGGTCTTATGGATGCAGAGTTCGATTCATCTGAATTAGCAGCAGAGGCCGATGCTCTGATTCAGAAGTTTCAGCAAGATGCGTCCCGTGAGGCTGGTATTTTCCATCACCTAATAACACTCCCCACTTACCATGAGACTGCTCTTGGTACAGATATTCTATCCGAGGGTTACTTTGGCGACCTTGGAATGCTAGCTTATGTACGAGATGTGCAGAGGCAAGAGATTCGTCGTGATATGGCATCAGTCAAACATCAAGACATGGCTGGTTCAAATATCGGGGACGATCATAAAGAATACTTCTCAGGCGATAACGCTCTGCTTGCAGGGGGCAGTGATAACACCATGAATCAATTTTAACTGCAGTATCGCGCCGTTAAGGGATAGCCAAGTTTATGCAAAACGGAAAAACAATTCTATGACAGGCTTTTTGCTGAAAGCTCCTTAGTCCGAGGTGGGTACCTCACTGAAGGGAATGCCTTTATCCACCCTAACATCCTGAGGCAGACCGAGGACGCGTTCAGCTATTATGTTTGCCATAACTTCGTCCGTACCGCCAGCAATACGCAGGCCAGGGGAACCCATAAAAGCGTACTGAAACTCAGCAGCTAATTCTGATATCTCTGGATCCGCAATAATGCCAGACCCATCAAGCAGGTCGATGGCAAAACTGGCCATATCTTGAGATTTCGGTGCCCCAACTAACTTCCCGATGGAGTTTTCAGGTCCTGGGACGTCTCCTCGTGATAGGGCAGACAATGCTCTATAGCCGGTGTATCTCAGCCCAGTCTCTTGCACATACCAATCAGCTAATTGCCTTCTCACGCCAGCGTCACGAATCGCTGAGGTTGGACCAAAATTTGCTTTCTGAGCTAACCTGAAAAGTTCATTAAAACCAATGCCGCCGCCGCCACCAATGGTAGCCCTTTCGTTCATTAAGGTTGTTAACGCAACCTGCCAACCTTGGCCCACTTCACCCAGCCGTTGCGAATCCGAGATTCTCACATCGGTGAAATAGACTTCATTAAAATTTGAATCTCCTGATATTTGTTTGATGGGTTTGATTTCAATACCAGGCGATTTCATCGAAATAAAAAAGAATGTAAGTCCTTGATGCTTAGGTACCAAGGGATCAGTCCGGACGACTAGTATGGCGTAATCTGAATAATGTGCACCAGATGTCCAAATCTTCTGTCCGTTTACAACCCAATCATCTCCTTCTTTATAAGCTTTTGTTCTCAACGCTGCCAGGTCAGAACCTCCCGCCGGCTCACTAAAAAGTTGGCACCATACTTCCTCACCACTGGCTAAAGGTGGTAAAAATCGACGATTCTGCTCTTCCGTCGCCCAAGCCATCATTGTTGGTCCACACATACCTTGACCGATGATGTTTATATTAGTTTCCGGCTCTACTAATTTGGATTCTTCTTGGGCCCAGATGACCTCTTGGATAACTGATCCAGCTTGTCCCCCGTACTCTTTAGGCCAGCTTATACAAGACCAACCATGATCAAACTTTCGCTTTTCCCAAAACTTAGCGCGACCGATGTGGTCCAACCCGTCTAGCTCTTCATTAGTTGGGATATTTCGGGCTAACCATTCTCTCGCTTTTTCACGAAAGGCTAACTCCTCTGGGGTATCACTAAAATCCATTTTCGACTCCTAACAAGCGCGCTCGTTTTCGATAGCTGAAATTAATTTATCCTTCCACCAATACTCACTACCCAAATTTACTGCCAATAATTTTGAGCGCCTATAGGCAAATTGACAATCAAAGTCCCAGGTGAATCCCATACCCCCATGCGTTTGAATATTCTCTTTAGACGCGTAGTAATACGCTTGGGTGGCAGAAATTCTAGCTGCCGCTGCCGCCGCAGGTAATTCCTGAGTATTGTTCGATAATGCCCAAGCCCCATAGTAACAATTGCCCCTAGCTAAAGTATTTTTAACGTAGGCGTGCGCCAATTTATGCTTTATAGCCTGATAGGAGCCAATAGGTCTTCCAAAGGCGAACCTACCTATCGCGTGATTTTTAGCCATCTCCAACGCAGCATCAGCCCCTCCAACCTGTTCCCACGCAAACAATACCGCTGCACGATTGTAAATGTCTTCCAACAGTTTCCAACCTCGTCCTTCCTCACCCAGCAATTCCCCAGAAGCCTCATGGAAATCGATTTTTGCGTGGGATCTAGTGGGATCAATTGTGGTTATTTTTTGTCTCGTTACGCCTAAGCCGTTTGGATCCGCAAGGTAAGCGGATACTCCAACTTTATCTCGAGCAAGGACTACCGCTAGGTCGGCGATGTCACCATCAGCAACCAATAATTTGGTACCAGTCAGGTTCCCATCTTCGAATTCCAAATTAATACTCTTCTCATTTGGTTGCCCTTCACTTTCTGAGACCGCGAAGCATCCTATAACCTTTCCTTCCGCAATTTTGGGTAGCCAATACTCTTTTTGGGCTTTGGTTCCAGCTATTAAAATAGCCTCCGTTAGAAGGTATACTGTCGAAGAAAATGGTACTGGAGCGTAAACTCTACCTAGTTCCTCGGAAATAACCGATAAATCAACATAGCTTAATCCAAGTCCTCCATACTCCTCCGGAATAACAGCCGAAATCCAACCCATTCCAATAATCTTTTCCCATAATGTCTGATCATACGAACCATCTCCGTCCAGGATAGAGCGAACCGCTTTTGGTTGACAATTGTCTTCCAGAAATCCGCGAGCTTGCTCACGCAGTAAGTTTTGCTCGTCGGAAAATTCAAAGTTCATAACCTCTCCAAGGTCTGATTGAATGACGCAGTGCCACCCCAAGTTTTCAAATAAAGACAATATCGAAGGCAGCTTCCTGATCCCAACATGGATATCAAAGTGAGCCAATTGATTAGTATATTAGGAGCAGGATTTAACCATCTATAAAACTGCGCAGTTGTTCGGAACGGGCAGGGTGGCGGAGCTTCCTCAACGCTTTCGCTTCTATCTGTCTGATGCGTTCCCTTGTCACTGAGAACTGCCGGCCAACTTCTTCGAGTGTGTGATCCGTGTTCATATCAATACCGAATCGCATGCGCAGCACTTTCGCCTCTCGCTCAGTCAGCGCTGTCAAAACATCGGTAGTAGTTTCTTTTAGACCTTTGTCAGTTGCATGGTCCATTGGAGATTCTACCGACGTGTCGCTAACAAGATTCCACATGGTTGAATCGTCGTCGTCACCCACTGGGGTTTCGAGAGATATTGGTTGTTTAGCGACATCAAGGGCCTTTAATACCTTATCTTCAGGCAATTCCATTTTGGCGCTTAGCTCTTCTATAGTGGGGTTCCTGCCTAATTCCTGAATCAGCTGGCGTGTTAAGCGATTGAGCTTATTAACGGTCTCCATCATATGCACTGGCACGCGGATCGTCCGTGCCAAGTCTGATATCGATCTTGTAATTGCTTGACGGATCCACCAAGTCGCGTAGGTTGAAAACTTAAAACCACGCCGATACTCAAACTTGTCCACTGCTTTCATCAGCCCGATATTGCCTTCCTGAATAAGGTCTAAGAAATGTAGACCACGGTTAGTGTACTTCTTAGCAATCGAGATCACCAAACGCAAGTTCGCTTCAATCATGTCCTTTTTAGCAGCTCTAGTTTTCCCAAGTGCCACAAATAATCTACGGTTAATGTCTTTTATTTCGTCAATTTCTAACCCAGTGCTTTCCGAAATGCGTTTAATAACCTTATGACCATGACGTATTGATACCCTATAGCTTTGCAATCTAGGGGAGTAGTCTTTCCCCTCGGCAATCGCTGAGTCTATCCAATCAACATTTGTCTCGTTTTTTGTAAAACTACTGATGAACTCGTCTCTAGGCATTCTTGCCTTGTTGATACATAGGTTACGAATTAATTTTTCTTGATCACGAATCCTCTGTTGGTCCTCCCGAACCAATTCTAGAATCGGATCCATCTGTGCTGGAATCAACTTGAAAAGTCCGAATGCATCGCCGAGCCTATCGAGCGCCTTTTTTGTTTTGGGTGAGTTTCGCCCCTCTTTCGTAATTAGTTTTTGGCACTGCTTGTAGCACTTTTGGAGTTCCTTAAATCTCTTGTGGACTAGAGCTAAATCAGGTCCTTTAGATTCTTCTTCGCCCTCATCGGCTTCATAGTTGCCGCTGGATTTCGCTTCCGCTAGTTCGGACATATCCGGAATGACATCCTCGGGATCTAAAAAACCGCTGATAATCGCACCAACATCACCCTCTTCTTCTGTTATTTTTTCGTACTCACTCAAAATGCGCTGGACAGTTCCGGGATAGCGCGCAAGGATCGTCATTGTCTCTCTGATTCCTTCCTCGATGCGCTTCGCTATTTCGATTTCCCCATCTCGTGTGAGTAAAGGTACCGTACCCATTTCACGCATATACATTCGCACTGGGTCCATTGTTTTCCCACTGACATCAATTGCCAATGAAGGATCAACATTCAGCGGCTCTTCCCCAGTTTCTTTCATTCCCGCAGGCGAGGGTGCGCCTTCGTATATAGAAATCCCCATCTCTTCGAACATCTGGACAATATTTTCGAAATCATCTGATTCTTCGATACTTTTGGGGAGTGTTTCTGTCAGCTGGTCATACGTGAGATAGCCCTGATCCTTACCTTTTTCAATCAGCGCCTTTAACTTGGCAGTCTCCGACTCTGTTTCCTCTTCATCGCCATCAAGCAGCGATTCTCGTTCCGATAGAACGTTTAACGCTTCTATATCTTCCGGCGCGTTGTCTAAAGACTCGTCTTCGAGAATTGAATCAAAATCTCCTTCACTACCATTATTAGCCATACGGCATCGTCTCCATTATTCTTCTTGGCAATTGCCACGATGCTTTCGAACCTTTTTTAAAAGATCCGTTAAAAGAAATTTTATTTTTAATCCCAATTCTATTAGCCGAAATGATGAGTTGAAGGCTCTCCTTCGTTGAGAAGCGCAAGAACGTCCTCAAGGAGAATGGGGCTTGAGAGTAAGGAATGGGGATTTTCATCGAGCCTATTATCGAGTCATCCTTAAAACTTGTCCATCATAATATTGCAATAAACTGATTTACGGTGAATAGGACCGAGCAGATGACGCAATGTTTAAGATGACCTAGGGAGATAAACCAAGGCCAATAATTTATATTAAAATAATTGAGTTTCCCGGGAACTATCAAAGTCTTATATTATTTTTCTATAATACAACCGATATAAAGCCTAGAAACCTCCACTTTTATAACCTTCTAATTACCCTTTTAACAAGTTATATTGAGGTTCTCGCTAGCTAAAGCTGTATTTATATACAGTAATCTTCTTGTCAGGAAGAATACACTTACAGCTTGGCTAGCTGAGACTAACAGTCACCATGGGTAAAGACTTACATTCAAGTACCAAGTAAATCTGCTGCAAGCAATAATCTACAAACCACATTTTAAAAAAAAAAATTATTTCATCGGAAGATCTTTTAGCACCGTTAATAAAGGAAAATTTTTATCTCCAACGACTAAAAAATTTGGATTTAGAATATTGGATTTCTTGTTGTAGCGAAGAGGCTCAAGAGAAAAATCGACAACAGCACCGCCAGCTGATTCAACAACTGCCTGCGCGGCGGCTGTATCCCACTCCGACGTAGGAGCTAACCTAGGGTAGAGATCGGCGCTTCCTGAAGCCACCAAGCAGAATTTTATCGAGCTGCCTATAGTTTGCGTCTCGATGGGATCAAAGTATCTAGCTAACGTAGAAAACAAGTCGGAATCTGACTCATTCCCATGTCTTCTGCTAGTTACAACAGTTAAAGATTTATTTGCTTTTAAAGGGCGGGTTCTTATTTCTTTGACTTGTCCTTTTCTTGATACAAAGGCTTTCGGAGTCTTGACTTGGGTCCCGGCGTACATCACATCCTGAACAGGAATGTATACCACCCCAAGAACTGGACAACCATCTCTAACTAGAGCAATGTTTACAGTGAACTCACCATTTCGGTTGATAAACTCTTTAGTCCCATCCATCGGATCAACCAGGAAATACTCATCCCATTGACGCCGGGTTGTGTGGTCAACCATTAAGGACTCCTCGGATAGTATAGGTATCTCCGATGCTAGCTGCCTGAGTCCTTCAACGATAATGGTATTCGCTGCTAAATCAGCCCTCGTAAGGGGAGACCTATCAGCCTTAAACTCAAGACCAAGGTCATCTTCGCGATAAATTTCAAGAATAACCTCACCCGCAGATCGAGCAATATGGCTCATAGCTGTGAGCAAATCGGCCATCGATAAATCCAGTTGTATAAAAATTAATAACGATCAACTTGCGATAAAATAACCCAACGAGTCGCTTTGCGACTTTAGTGGTATTATGAGGGTACCCTGAGGCAAGTTCTGATGCAAACACCAAATCTCTTTGAGGTTTCTTATGTGCTACTTGACATGGATGGCACAATATTGGACCTGCATTTTGATAATTACTTTTGGAACCACTATCTTCACCGCAGGTATTCGGAAATGAAAATGGTACCATTAGAAAAAGCTATAACTTACATACATGAAACGCTCGCTGCTGAGCATGGATCGCTAAATTGGTACTGTACAGACTATTGGTCAAGGAAATTTGATTTAAATATCATTGCCCTAAAGAAAGAATTGAGTCACTTAATTCAATACCGTGAGGGTAGTTTAAAATTCCTTGAGCGCCTTAGTAAAACGTCTATAAAGTCAACCATTGTGACCAATGCCCACCCTGATGTTATCAGACTAAAAAACACACTGACTAGACTGGAGACGTGGGTTCCTAATTTTATCAGTAGCCACGACTTCGGTGTACCAAAGGAGAAGGCAGAATTCTGGGAACTCGTTATCCAGAAGCGTAACCTAGATATATCGCAAACTATGGTTATAGACGACAATATATCGTGTCTTGAAGCAGCGAGAGAAACAGGGATTGCTTATCAAGTAAGTATTACCAAACCCGATTCGAAACGAGAAAAGCAGGTTTCTAGTAAGTTTCGAGCCATAGAAGATCTCAACTCACTGTTTGTTGAGCAATGATGTTGGTTTCAGTTCGCGCAGACACGTGGCTATGGGCAGCTCGATTCTTCAAAAGTCGCGCCAAAGCAAAAGAGGCAATTACCGCGGGTAAGGTCAGAATAAATGGCTCTCGCTGTAAGCCAAGCAAACAGCTGAAGGTCAAAGATGAACTAAGTATCCGACAAGGTTGGGACGAAAAGGTAATAATTGTTAAAGCGCTTTCAGATGAAAGACACAGTGCTTCTATCGCCGAAGAGCTATATGAAGAGACGCAAGAAAGCATCGAAAAAAGGAAAGTAGCCGCCTTGGGTAGAAAAGCAGCCGGAGCTCTCATCAGTCAGCACAATCCTAACAAAAGGGAACGAAGGCTCCTCCACAAATTTCGTCAAAGAAATTTGCACTGAAAAGTTCTTATGGCAGATATATTGAACACCATTGCTAACAAAGATAGGAGGCTTTTAAGGTTTAACTGCGGCCTTGAACGCGAAACGCTGCGTTCGACTGAGGACGGGAAACTATCAACATTGGCCCATCCTAGGTTTCTTGGATCAAAACTTTTTAATCCTAGAATCACTACAGACTTCGGAGAATCTCAATTAGAAATTATCACACCGGTTTGCGAAGACCCCTCAATGGCAATAAAGGAGCTCTATAAGAGCCATTGTTTCATTTATTCATCCCTGAAAGACGAAATCCTATGGCCAGCAAGTATGCCATGCGAATTACCGTGTGATCGAGACATAATGATTGCCCGCTATGGGGATTCTAATTTAGCTCAACTCAAAGAGACTTATCGAAGGGGGTTAGCCCATCGCTACGGACGTACTATGCAAACTATTTGTGCAATTCATTACAATTTTTCTTTGAAGAATGATTTTTGGAAGGTTCTAAAAAACCAAGAGCGATCATCTCTCAAATTTAAGGACTATCGCACATCACGTTATTTCGATTTAATAAGAAATTTTCACCGCCTATCTTGGTTACCCACTTACCTTTTTGGGGCTTCTCCAGCGGTATCTGAATCTTTTTTAAAGGATACGCAAAAAGGACTGTCTAGACTAGATAGCTCAACGTTTTATCAGCCCCACGCTACTTCCCTTCGCAACGGAAACCTAGGTTATAATAGTGTGACACAGTCGAGTCTTCTCAATATCTCTTTTAACTCTCTTGAAGAATATCTCCACTGCCTAGCCGAGGCGATTTGCACCAAGTATAAGGGCTATGAGGAACTCAATGGAGATAATTTAAATCAGCTTAATTCGAATATCTTGCAGTCGGAGGCGGAGTTCTACACCTCGGCACGCGCCAAGCGCACTCCCCGGAATGGGAGTAACCTATTGTCCTCTTTACAAAAGGAGGGCGTCGAATACATTGAAGTGAGGCTTTTAGATATCGATCCCTATGAGCCCATTGGAATTAATAAGGATACCATCAGTTTTTTAGATACATTTTTAGTGTATTGTTTAATGACTCCCAGTCCAAAGTACGACGAGAAACTGTATGACGCCACGGAGTTAAACATGAAAACTATTGTGAACGAGGGGCGAAATAGTGGAGTTAAATTAGATGATTTGGGTGTAAAAAGAACAGTTAAGGAATGGGGGAAAATGATCCTAGGGGAGCTAAGACATATCAGCGATTTATTAGACCAAGTTAATGGTAACGATAGTTACTCGTCCTCAATTACAAAGCAAATTGCAAAGTTAGAAGATCCCAATAGCACCCCCAGCGCTCGATTATTAAAAGATTTAAATCATCAGTCTTTTCAACAATTTGGAGTGAAGCA
>MDTE01178500.1_pt1 | contig 12248 bp, 10 predicted proteins | sample 811231 | NCBI WGS metagenome assembly MDTE01 (sample SAMN05326651, study PRJNA326480) | marine metagenome | isolation source: seawater | place: Indian Ocean: Red Sea | collected 2010
AACGAAAAGCGTATGATGTCTTAATTTTGAGCGATATTGTCAAACTCCTCGAAAAAACGAAAGAAAAATACGATCTATTTGTAGCACTTGATGTATTGATATACATCGGCGACCTATCAAAATTATTTTATGCCGTCAGAACTTCATGTTTAGACAATGCTTTGTTCATATTCTCTGTAGAAACCAAACATGATGGTGAATACTCTTTGTTGTCTTCTGGGCGATATACGCATTCCGACACTTATGTTTCAGACATTGCATCAGATAATTTTAGATTACTCGAATCCAGAGAAATTAATTTAAGGAAAGAGAAAGGTCGTTGGATTCACGGAAAAATATTTGTTTTTCAAGCTTCCTAATTGACTAATGAGTAGTGTAATCTAAAAAAACAATAAGAATGCACCCGATACAAAGTAGATTTAAAAGCAGAATTTTCCAAAACGCCAATTTGTTGAAATATTTAAGTATTGATGCATCAATTTTTCCAAAATTGGTAGTTAGCAGAAAGATTTTATTTTGAAACAATTGCGGAATCAGATAAGCTTTGTAAGATATACAATACTTTTACATTTAGTGCCCGTAGCTCAATTGGATAGAGTATCTGACTTCGAATCAGAGGGTTGGGGGTTCGAGTCCCTCCGGGCGCGCCAATAAAATCAATAGGTTATCAGAAATTTGCTAGCCTTTTGTATTTTGAAAAGCCGTTTAGGCGACAAACCTTAAAAGGAAAGCAAAGATGGATCACGATATCAACGACAGGTATATGGCTTTAATTGGTCATTTAAAGCACTGCCAGTCAGCCCTAAATTGGATTGCTATTTTATTACTTGTCCTGAATTTTCAAGTTCTGACTTTCAGCGATTGGTTTAAAAATGTATTTAATTGATGCAGTCTGCAACTCACAGCGAAAACCAAAGGCAGCCGAGGTGACATTGTTTTATTTACAGGGCGTATCGTGGAACCCAAACAATTTTTAAATTTAGACGGAAACCCTTACTTCTTTTCTTAGTGCACTATACAAATGTAAGATAAAGAGAAAGCCATTCGCCACTTCTGTGAACCTTCTTTATTCACTGCCCTCTCTGTAAAGAGACCTGACCCGAGAAATTAAGTGAAAAACAAAGTAAAAAATTTACTCAAAAAAAACGAATACCTGGTCGGAGATGGCGCTATGGGGACAAATCTCTTTACCTTAGGGTTAAAGTCGGGAGAGCCACCAGAAATTTGGAATATCAGCAATCCTGATAAGGTCAAACAAATTCACCATGAGTCCATTTTGGCAGGTTCCGATATAATTTTAACCAATTCTTTTGGTGCAAATCGGTTCCGTTTGCAACTTCATAATGCACAGAAAAGAACCGGAGAGCTTAATCTCACGAGTGCAAAAATAGCCCGGAGTGCGGCTGACGCAATCGATCGGGATATTCTAGTGGCAGGCTCAATTGGCCCAATTGGAGAATTTATTGAGCCTATCGGAGCCTTATCTATCAATGACGCTACCAAGGTATTTTCTGAACAAGCCAAAGCATTACAATTTGGTGGAGTTGATGTAATCTGGATTGAAACAATGTCATCAATACAAGAGCTCCTTGCCGCGGTAAATGGCGCGGTTCCTTTGGGGTTGCCAATTATTGCGACAATGAGTTTTGATACAGCCGGTAAAACAATGATGGGAATATCGGCAAAAGAGCTAATGACTTTTCGAAAAAAGTTGGGAGACAAAATTACTGCTATCGGTGCTAATTGCGGAGTTGGACCGGCTACCCTAGTTTCAACCATTTGTGAACTAGCATCAAATTCAGACGACAAGGATATTTTAGTTGCTAAAGCCAACTGTGGTATACCAGAATTTAAGGAAGGAAAAATTTGTTATACTGGAACTCCGAAGATGATGGGAGTTTATGCCCGTCTCTCTCGTGATTCTGGAGCGACAATAATCGGTGGTTGCTGCGGAACGTCACAGATTCACATCAAAGAGATGGCTAGGATACTCAAGAAAGAGAAACAAGGGAATATGCCTGACAAAAGTTTAATTGAATCACAGCTTGGAAAAATTGACCGCCCTAAAAAGGATAGTAAACGAAGATCTTATACTCGTCGTCGACAACCACTTTAATTTTCCTTCCAATAAGGGAACCGGTAATAGTGACATTCAGAGATACTCTCATTGCTCTTCTCGTGCCACTGACCTGGGGCTTTGGCTTTGCCCTAGCAAAGTCAGGATTAGAACATTTTTCCCCGTTATTTCTAATGGGCATGCGGTTCTTGATTGCAGCCTTTGTACTAGTCTGGTTCGTACCCATACCGAAGGGCTATCTCACACAGATATTTTTGATCTCCTTTATCGCCGCGACGCTCCAATATGGACTGACTTTTTCTGGACTCGCAAGGATGAGCGCCACACCAGCTGTGCTTCTGGTCCAAGTTGAAGTAGCCTTTGGTGTTATCATGGCTGCACTGCTATTAGGAGAAAGACCAAACGTACGTCAAATTATAGGCATTGCAGTTTCATTTTTTGGTATTGTGACGATTGTCGGCGCCCCTTCACTGAAGGGCCAGATGTTGGGTGTATCACTGGTCCTGAGCGGCGCTTTAATTTGGGCCCTCGGTCAGGTTCTAATCCGCCGTTTGAAAGGGGCGCTTTCGGGTTTTCAGCTTACAGCATGGATCGGTGTCATGGCTGGCCCCCAAATGATCATTTCAGCACTTTTTTTTGAAGATAATCTTCTGCTACAGATTAAAATGGCGCCAATGTCAGCTTGGGGGACTGTACTATACCTAGCATTAATAATGACCGTTGTCGGATATTCAGCCTGGTATTACGTATTGGCCCGCTATCCGGTGCCAATGGTGATGCCGGTCCTGCTGCTCCTGCCGGTTGCCACCATCCTTGGCGCCATAACGTTTTTGGGCGAGTCACCTGATATGACTGTTCTACTTGGCGGAATAATTGTAATTTTTGGAGTTGGTAGTATTATTATAGAGCCTAAACCCCTTTCAAACAGTGAAAAAAAGCCTGCTGCTAACCTGTCAGAAGGCAAGAACCTAGATACCTAAAGTGGCCTATCCGAAAATTAGTGGAAAATTCTATGTATGGATTTTCAAGCAATATTGCGACCCAAAACTCTTCATTAAATAGTCAAATCGCTGGTCATAATCTTCTGTATTAGTACTAGATTGATCAATTACGGCAATATGTCTTTTCCTCACCCCAGACATGTTTCTAACACCAAATAGAGTTTTCGTTTCAGATTTCCTGAAAAAGATTAGACCTTTTTCAGGAAACAGATAGCAGCGCCAAAGGCCGTTAAAAATCCAGCTAACGGCAAAATCGTGACTGCGTATTTTTTTGGCATATAGTTCTCTTTGAACTCAATGCCTTGTGAAGTAAATTCAAAATGCCACATTTCCCAATACTTGCCACGCATGCCTTCGACCAGCTCAATTCCATAAATGATCAGAATTATTCCGACCAATATAATTAGAAGTTTCCAGAACTGTCGTATATACAGTGCTATCTTATTGGGTAACTTTTCGTAAATTAAATTCAAAGCGATGTGTTCATTATCTCTGGCTGTTAGCGAAAGCGCTATAAACATCAACCAAATATTACTTAATACAGTTAAGAGATCCCCCCAAACAGGTGGATTTTCGAACACATATCTCATGAGAACAGTATAGATGGTGAACCCAACCATCAAAGCTAAGAACAGTGAACACACTAACTCCAAAGAACGATGAATAAAACGATCAAAGTTATTTAAGAATTGCAACATAGCTTTCAACTACCTCATTACCTGGGGAAGAAACATCGTCAACTCCGGAATGACGAGAATGAAAAATAAAAGTAAAAATAGTCCTGCTAGATAAGGAATTAATGCCACGGCTACCTTTTCTAGTCGAACTTGGGCGATGGTTGCAGAAGTGAAGTAGGCGACACCAACTGGCGGTGTTACCGAACCTATCAAAAAGCCAACTATGACTACAACTGCGGCCTGAACCTCAGGAAAGCCAGCTTTAGCCATAACGCTTACTAAAACTGGACCAACGATTATTATATTCACTGCGGAATCCATTACCATTCCAAGCAGAAAGATGAAAAGCATAACTGCCAGAATAAAAATAGCGGGGGAATCCGCGAGACCCAGGAGCCAACTCTCAAGATCATTGATTGCGCCTAATGAGGTAAGCAGCCAACTAAATGGTCCTGACGCGGCTATGATAATAAAAACCATTGCCGAATTACGGAATGCCCGCCGGAAAGCGCCAGAGCATTCTTTCCATTTAATAGTTCGGTATACAAACACACCCGTGAATAACGCGACCATTGCTGTTATAGCACCAGCCTCAACGACCGATGCTATGCCTCCCATGACTGAACCAACCAAAACCACTGGGATTAACAGAGCAAACGAGGATCGATACATCTCTCTCCCTACTCGCCGTATAGAAAAACGCTCATCGCTCCGCTCAAAATCATTTTTTATGGCGAAGTAGTGGTTAATTAGCATGATCACAGCGCCAATCAGCAAGCCCGGAATAATTCCAGCCGCAAACAACGATGCAACCGAAATCTCCGTCGCATTAGCAAGGACAATCATCATAATACTGGGCGGAATGATGCCTCCGATGGTGGAACTAACGCCCGTAACAGCAGCAGAAAAGGCAGGAGGATATCCAGCCTTTTTCATAGCTGGCAACACTAATGCGCCCACTGTAGCCGTGTCAGCTACTACCGACCCATTCATCCCAGCAAAAAACATACTTACGAGCACATTAACTTGAGCCAAACCTCCGCGCAACCGGCCAATCAGTGCTCTGCTCAATGCAACGAGCCGGTCGGTAATTGTCGCACTTGTCATCAACTCACCCGTCAACATAAAGAAAGCAATCGCAGTCAATGGAACTGAGTCAATCGCGGTAAACATTTGACTGGGGATTAAGACAAGAGGTACTGCGTCGGTGATCAAAATATAAAAGAAGGGTATTAGAATTAAAGTGAAGCCGATGGGAGCACCACAGAGGATTAGAAGAAGCAGTATGCCCAGTAGAAAGATGCTTTCCATGGTTGCTCACATATGATGAGTTTTTTAGGAAAAGATCATCTAGTGCTAACCAGTAGCCTAAATGATCTTTTCATGGTGTTCCAGATGAACGATTTACAGAGCTCCAGCTTTTTCTAGCTGAGCCACAAAACCATCCATTCCTTGCTCAACAAGTATTCTTCTGGCGACATCGGGTTCAAACGTACCCTTTGCATCTAACCAAGCACCGATCGCGCCTTCTCTCCACTTGGATAACTCTGCCTCGGTTGGTTTATACCACTCTTTCACAGACGCTTTAATGGCAGCCTCCCCTTCGGATACCCAAGCGTTATCCAACTGATTGACCTTTTCGCCGTAAGCATCAGCGGCTTCGTGTAACCATTTCTTCTCTTGAGACGACAATGCGTTGTACTGCTTTGCATCCATCGCAAGAATATTTCCAGACCACATGCCACCAATCTCGGTATAATACTTCGCTACTTCATGAAGTTTTGCAACGTGTTGCCAAGGACTAGCAACATACTGACCCTCGACTACACCCGACTGTAGACCCTGATATAATTGGCTCCAGTCATAAGGAACGGGGGTAGCACCCCAATTTTTAACGAGCATGTACTCAACCGGACTCTTGGTGACGCGCCACTTAAGACCTTTCATATCGTCAGGAACCCGAACTGATTTGGTCGCATTTCCGAGCTGCCTAAAACCACCGCTCGAATAGACAGAAAGGCAAATATGACCCGCATTCTGAAGCGCAAGTTTGCACTGTCTTTCTGCCAGCCATTCGTTTGATATTCGTTTAGCGTCATCGAGTGATTTAAAGATGAAGGGCAAATCGAAAATTGCGAGTTCTGTACCAAAATTACCATAGTTTGCCGTGGAACTGGTCCAGAGAGCTATAAGTCCTTGATTGGCTTGTTCACCGCACTTCTGTTCGGCGCATAAACTTCTTTGGTAGTGCGGTTCAATCTTCATCTTTCCACCGGATGCTTTCGCCATGGCTGGTATCAGCGCCTGATCTATGGCATCCCCGATCGGCATACCCAGCCTACCAGTAGTTCCGAGCTTGAGTGTTTTTTCTGCCAAAACTGCTTGTGAAGCCACCATAATTACCGCTAAAACAGCAAACTTGGCAATATTTTTGAAAAGTTGCATGATCCCCCCAGTCTTTTTAATAGTTGTCCGTAGAGAGTCACTCTGGTTTTAATAAAAGTCAAGATTGAATCGTGGATTTGATTACAGTTTTGGCTTCAAATGGAGATACGAATGAGTTCTACAACCACTGATGATCTTATTATGGTAACCCGAAGCCACCACCCTACTTTGGGTGAACCATACAGATTCTCGCCCTCTGAAGAACAATTAGCTAATGTGATCCAACGTGTCTCGGAGTATGTTTGGCACGAAATGCCAAATGACGGAGGTTGGGATTACGGTACCAACCTTCACTATCTCCAAGAACTCTGTCATCATTGGATACATGAATTTAATTGGTGGGACCATCAAACTAAGCTTGATAGATTTTCGCACTACCGGACCGAGATCGACGAAATCGAAACGCACTACATCTTTGAGAAAGGTAGTGGTTCGAACCCTACCCCGCTTCTGATATCACATGGTTGGCCAGGAAGTATCTGCGAATTTCTCGACATTATAGAACCACTGGCTCATCCCGAACAATTTGGCGGCTCAGTTGATGATGCGTTTGATGTAATCGCACCATCTCTTCCAGGATTTGCTTTTTCTGGAAGACCGCCTCGTCCAATGGGTCCCCGTGGCATGGCAAATCATCTAAATAAATTAATGACAGATCATTTAGGTTACAAATCGTATATGGCTCAAGGTGGTGACTGGGGAGCAGCAATTAGTTCGTGGCTTGGGTTTGATAATTCTGAGTACTGTAAGGCCCTGCATATCAATTTTCTGACAATGCGACACGCAAAAGGACCGCAAACGGTTGAAGAAAGAAACTGGGCGAAGAAATTAGATCGAGATCAACAAGTAGAAGATGGCTACAGAACAATCCAAGCAACGAGACCCCAAACACTGAGTTATGCCATGAATGATAGTCCTGTTGGTGTTGCAGCATGGTTGATCGAGAAATTCAGATCATGGTCAGACATTCATGACGGAAATATAGAAAGTGTCTTCTCTAAAGACGACCTTTTATTCCATGTAATGATTTATGTTCTAACCCGAACGTTTAATACCGCATCCTGGATTTATTACGGTCGACGAGAAGAAGGCGGCAGAATCCTCACATCTGACGAAAAAAAGGTGGAAGTGCCCACTGCCTGCGGACTTTTTCCAGCAGAGATGTTAGCGTGGCCGCCACGAACCTACGTTGATCGTTTGTATAACGTAGCACAATGGACAGAGATGCCGAAAGGCGGACATTTTGCTGCTTTAGAACAACCTGAGTTATTGGTGAAAGACCTACAGAAATTTCATTCAAAAATAAAAAAAGAAATCTTTTAAGTAGCAAGTTTTCCAAACAATTATTACGACCCATAAATCTTCATTAAATGACCAAATTTCTGGTCAAAAACTTCATTGGTCTTCAGCCCAAGTTGATCCTTGGAAAATTCAGTCCTTAACCGGCTAAGGAAATACATAGGAAGGTCACCTTTTTTTCCTGAATTTATCTTTCCTCGCTCCTCTATTTCAAAAACGTCATTAACATGTTGAAATGTTGTACTTGAGATATTTATTTTTCCCGGGTCACTTTTTTGTTCCATCAATGCCGCTGTATTAACCGCATCACCCCAAATGTCATATGTAAATTTTTGTTGACCCACTACACCTGCTATAACTGGACCTGTGTGAATACCAACCCTCATATCCCAACGCGGCATTCGCATTTTTTCACGTTGCTCGTTAGCACGTTCCATATAACTCTGTATTTCAAGGGCAGCAAGACAAATACGGATAGCATGACCTCGGCTTTCTAGCGGCACCCCTGATACACACATATATGAATCGCCAATTGTCTTTAGTTTTTCCAGATTATGGCTAGTAACTATATTGTCAAAAACACAAAAATATTGATTTAAGAGTTCTATAAGGGATTTTGGTTCCATTTGTTCAGATAATTTCGTGAAACCTGCAAAATCACTGAACATAATGCTAGCTGATTTATAGAATCGGGGTTCGACTGTTTCAGTTTCAGTTAACTCAGTTGCAATTCTTGCTGGCAAAATATTAAGCAGAAGTTCGTCGGATCGTTTTTTCTCTGCCAAAAGATCTTCATGCATTTTATCGCGACTGTTGATTGCAGCATTCATTTCAATAATAGTTCGCCTTAGCTCAAGTTGGGTAATAACTTGGTTGGATAGCCTGCGCAATGCCTCTTGCTGATTAAGACTAATTTCCCGTGCCTCAAAGTCCACAGTACAAAATGTCCCAATTGAGTGACCTTTAGGTGTAACAAGAGGCATCCCTGCGTAAAACCTCATATTAGGTTCTTGAGTAACAAGAGCATTATCAGAAAACCGCTCATCTTTGGTAAGATCCGGAACTAGCAGCAAATCATTCTGACAGATAGTGTGCGAACAAATAGCCATATCTCTTGGGGTTTCCACTAAATCGTCCGGAAGGCCATATTTGGATTTAAAAACTTGCCGGTCTTCACTTAGAAACTGGATGGTAGCAACTGGACATTGAAGAATTTCAGCTGCCAATTCTGTCAGCTCATCAAATATCATTTCCGGAGCTGTATCTAAAATATCATATTCCTTCAGATTTTTAAGTCGCTCTTCTTCATCCTTGGGAATTGGAATTGAATAAGCCATAAAATCTATTCCTTGATTTAATCTAGATGCCAATATTACTTATACTTTTGCACAGTCATCAATTTTTCGTAATCTAACCGCTGAATCATAATGCGAAAAGATTATATTGATGCTAGATATTAATTTGGCTGATTTTTCTATTACTATCCAATCTTCTATTATCTTAATATGTTGTTGAAGGTTTTATTTTTTTAATGGTAAAGAACGATAATACTAGGGACCTCGAAACCCTACTGACATGAATATCTACTTTAATGAATATAATTTATTAATGGGATCCGGGGGAATAACCTATCTACCCTTAGTTTCTGGCATATTACAGTCAGTTGCGCAAAGTCACCCAATTTTATCAAAAAAATATAAGTTTATGCCATTTATCTTTTCTGTAGATAACCCCTCAAAAATTTTAAACCAATACAAAACCCCGCCCAACATAGCGGCCTTCTCAATTTCTATGTGGAATGAATATTTAAGCCTACATGTCGCGAGTGAAATAAAAAAAAGGTATCCAAATTGCTTGATTATTTTTGGGGGAGCCCAATGTCCGCATAATCCGACTGAGTACTTTGAAAAATATAAATTCATTGATGTTGCTGTGCGAGCAGAGGGAGAAATAGCTTTCAACGAAATCCTTTTACGTTACCTTGAGACTAATCATGATTTTTCCGAGATAGCAAATGTTGCATTTAGAAATCTGTCAGATGGCCAATGTATTATCAATTCCAACAATATAGTTCTGAACAAAAATTTAGACCTATATCCTTCACCATATTTATCTGGCGTTTATGAATACCTGTATTCCGATAAAGAACATGATTACCAAGTGATCATAGAGACAAATCGGGGGTGCCCTTTTCTTTGTACATTTTGCTATTGGGGACGAGGGGGGTACACAAGAAAATTTAGATTTCATAGTCTTGATCGAATACGCGAGGAACTTGAATGGGTAGGAAAGCATAAAGTTTCTTATATTTTTAATGCTGATTCTAACTTTGGAATGCACAAGCGAGATATGAAAATTGCTGAAATGCTAGCAGAAACAAAGGCTCGTTATGGCTACCCGGAAAAATTTCGCACGTGTTGGGGAAAAAATACCGATGAGAGAATTTTTTCGGTAGCAAGCTTTCTTCATTCAAAAGGGCTCGATAAAGGTATGACCTTAGGCCGCCAGAGTAACAGCGTGCAAGTTCTCGACAATATAAAAAGAAAAAACATTAAATTGGAAACGTTCACAAATTTACAACGAAAATTCAACGAACAGAATGTCCCTATTTATGCAGAGTTAATTCTTGGCCTGCCCGGAGAAACTTTAGATAGTTGGGTAGATGGAATTGAGCAAACCTTGCAAGCAGGGATAAACAACCAGCTTTTTGTATATGAAGCTGAAGTGCTACCAAACACTGAATTAAGTGAAAAAACGTATCAAAAAAAATTTAGTATCAAGACTCAAATCATCAAATTAACTGAAATCCATTGTGACCCACGCGCTGAAAATTGGATTCAAGAATACCAGGAAATAATTATTCAATCATCGACATTTACTGTTAATGATTGGAGAAAAATGTTGGTCATTTCATCGATGACAATGTTATTGCATAGCATGAAACTTGGGTTTTATCTGCTTGGGTACCTACATAAATATCACAAAATCAATTATACAGATTTAATAGTTTTTGTTGTGGAAAAAGGTTCTTCAGATAAATATGGGATAATTACGGAAGAAGTTAATCAATTTTTTTCATATGCTGATAATTTATTGAATGGTGAGGGCCGCGGTCAACTATTACCGAGATTTGGAAATATATTTTGGTATATTGAAGAGGCCAGTTTTTTGAGAATAGCTGAAAGATTAGATGAGTTTTATATTCAATTGGAAATTATAGTTGCAGAATTGCTCCATAATCGGGAAATCAGTTTCGATAAACAATACTTGTCGGAAGTTTTTAAATATCAAAAAGCGAAAATTCCTACTATAGATGGTGCATCAAAAATAGAATGCAGTTTCCAATTAAATATTGGAGATTTCTTTGAAAATATGTTCAAGAAAAAACAAGTAAAATTAAAAAAAACTCAGCAAACGCTTGTATTTAGTCAGCCTAATTATTTTGGAGATAAAAAGAAATTTGCCAATACCATAGTTTTAAAAGGGCGAAAAAGTGGAAATATATGTCGTGCAATAGGTTAGGTTCTAGTTTAGAAAAGCACTAAAAATAAGGGTTTTTCAGAGTTACTTTCTGCTTCTTATATTGCCCAGTTAATCCGATTTCAGTAGGCATTCGAATCCAAGCCTAGGTCAGCGGTATACTGCCCGCAATTAGATCAAAAAATTTTGCAGAAAAAGCGACCGTCAGGGCAGCGTGGTCAGAATCGAAGATAGGGGGTTATTTATTCGACGAGCTATTTGGCGGAACCCCTAGAAGGTTACCCTGGTGCTGTTCATTCGACGCTAATGTATCGAGGAGCTCAACGACCTCGTAGATCAGTCCTTGCCTGGTTTTTGCAAACAAAACATACTCGACATCGTAGGCGTGATCGCGGGCACTATAGGCATGAAAGTTGAACCGCACGACTGAGGAAGCCTCATCTCCGATTTCGTCAAGGATCTCTACCGACACAGAGCTCGTTTTATAGAATTTGTGGAAAACAGCATTGTTGAATTTGATGACCGCCTCCTTGCCTTCATGAGGGCCGGCAATGTTGGCCGCTAAGGAGTGGTTCAAACGCCAGGTTACGTCGTCCGAATACATATTCGCCATCCCTTCGCAATTACCGAAGGCTTCAACAAGACGGCGGGCCGGTGTAGATTTGGTCATCTCGGATCCTTTCAAGCTTATAAACGTTTGCATTAACCTCATGGAACGGGTTTGGCACTGGAAAAACTCAGTGCAATAAAAGCTTCTTGTTAAAAATTAATTTTCTCGTCTGCATCTAGCCCATCTCATGGATACAATTTATACCACAATCTCTTCCACGTTATTTCCCCCTGAGTTCCAATTCCTAGGCGTTTACAAGCCGATATTTACTTCATTTGAGCGAAAAGATGCTCCACTAGCCTAATACATGAATGCGGTTTCTCAAACCTTGCCCCATTAAATTAAATAATGCCTGCATAGCACAATCATTATCAGGCGTCTACGCGGACCCAAAACTAATCAATAATCCCGTTGTTTCGCAGGTTATCAATTTCGTTGGAACTATAACCGGCCGCTTTAAGTATTTCGTCTGTGTGTTGGCCAAGTAGCGGCGGCGGCCGCATGGACTGGGCCTTCGTTTTTGAGAATCTCGCGGGGTGTCTAGCCTGACGGATCGGACCTGCCGACCCATGACCATATTCAACAAGGGTTTTGCTTTCTAAGATATGTGGATGCTTAACGATTTCACTTCGAGTATAGGTTTTAGCACACGGTACGTC
>MDTE01008884.1_pt1 | contig 12246 bp, 8 predicted proteins | sample 811231 | NCBI WGS metagenome assembly MDTE01 (sample SAMN05326651, study PRJNA326480) | marine metagenome | isolation source: seawater | place: Indian Ocean: Red Sea | collected 2010
AAGGTGTCCGCAATCCACCCGGTCGCCAGGACCCAGAAGGTTGCCGGCGCGAGGAAGAATGAAAACAGCCCGTTCACCCGCGAGAACTTTGCCGCGCCGAAGATGCGCGACAGCAGGACCGAGCGCACGGGCACCATGCCGCCAAACCCGAGCCCGAACAGACCGGCGGCCACCAGAACCAGCACGTAGCTGTCGCTCGTCAGCATGAAGACGAGCGTCGAGCAGAAATAGGACGCCACCCCGAAGAGCACGGTCGTCTTCGCCCGCATGTGGTCCATCATCCAGCCAAAGACGATCTTCCCGGTGATTGCGAAGAAGCCGGCAACCCCGAGCGCGGTTGACGCGTCGTACATGTCGAACGTGCGCTCTGTCGTGAGGTAACTGGGCAGGTGGGTGATCATCGCGCTGTAGACGCCGTTCATGAGGGTAAAGGTGATCACGACACTCCAGAACGGCTTTGATCCGAGGAACTGCCGGTAGACAGCCAGCCCCTGAGTCGCCTTGCCGGGCGCCGGCGCCAGGCCGCTCGGTGCGTCGTCGCCGTCCGGAAACTGACCAACGTCCGCGGGCGCTTGCCGCACCATGACGAGGACCATGGGGACAAAAACCACCAGGAGAATCCCGGCATAGATCGAATAGGTCGACTGCCAGCCGAACGACTCGACGAAGACGGTGGCGACGGTTGGCATGACCACGCCGGCCACCGAGATCCCCATGATGGCAACGCCAAGCGCCATCCCGCGGTTGCGTTCGAACCAGTTCACCATGAGTTTGGTATGCGTCAGCGGACCAACGCACACCCAGCCGACGCTTTGAAAGCAAAGCAGGGTTGCGAGGAACGCGTAATAGCCGTCGACAAACTGGTAGAGCAGGTAGCCCGTCGCGAGCCACACGGAACCAATGGACGTGATCGCGCGGACCGGAAACCGGTCGATCAGCCAGCCCATGAACGGCGCGAGACACGCGCCCGTAAAGAGGGTCAACGTGATGGCAAGCGAGATCTCGGTACGCGCGACGTTGAAGTCTTCCATCCAGTACGGGAAGAAGATTCCACGTGAGTGCAGAAAGAAGCTCGATGCCAGAAAGAGAATGACGAACGAGTAGCCGGTCAGCACGTACCCGTAGAACAGGCGGGAAGACGCGCCCGACGCGATGGGCTGAGAAGACAGAAGGTGATCCGTTACGGCTGCGGAGCGCCCATGCTAGCAGAGGCGCACGAAGGCCCGCGCATCGATCGGCGTGTTGCGCGCCTGATCGTTTGCCGGACCGCAGGATGATCCTGAACCAGAACGCGCCGCCGATCAGCAGCGGCACGCTCCCCCCGGGTATACCGCGCCCGGGGCATGGCCGAGCAGCGCCACCGCGAGCAGCCCGGCTCACAGGTGCATTCCAGCTATGACGATCAGCTTGGCCCTGAGCAACACCAGCCTCGATCATGGCGGATCCGCCCCCTCCAGTTCGCGCGTGACGGCGACCTCTTCCGCACAGATTCGCTGATAAGATGACGGCTCGTCCGTGGAGAACAACAATGAACAAGCACATCGGCAGCCTCATCCTCGCCCTCTGCTTCGCGGCGTCGGGTTCCGCCCTCGCGGGTGGCCACCTGGCTCATGAAAAAGGCCACGGCAAGGGGGATGCCCACCATGAGGAAGGCCCCCCGACCGCCACCGCGGCCCTCAACGCGATCGCTCTGAACGTTGCCGACATTCCCCGCGCGGAGAAGTACTACACTGAAGTCTTCGGCATGAAGCGGGTGTTTCAGTACCCACCGGAGGGGACACCCATCGAGATCGGACTCGCGCTGCCGACGCAACCGAGCGCAATCCTGCTGCTCGCACGCTTCAGTGACGAGCCGCTACCCGAAGGAAAACGGCGTTACGGACGCTTCGTGATCTATACCGACGATGCGTGGCAGTTGGCGAAACGTGCGGAGAAGCGCGGTTCCAAGGTCCGACAGGTCGGCGGAGACGAAGGTCCACTGCTGCTCTTCTTCGACGATCTTGACGGCTACGAAGTGGAGCTCTACCAGGCGCGTTAGGCGCGGACGCCTACGACCGGTAAGTTCGGTCGAGCGCGGTCACCGGGTCGAGCAGCGACAAATCACCCGATTCGACCTCGTTGCCGCGAGGGAACGGCGGACCTTTGGCGAGGCCAATGCCCTCCATCACTCTGTCGTGCTGGTAGTAACACCCGTAGACACGGGGTAACACGGCTCGAAACAGCGCTGGCTCGGATTCGCTGAAGGCCGTCATCGCTTCGACGCGTTCATCGAGCGTCTGCGCCGCGAACCCGGCATCGAAGTGCCCGATCATTGCCAGCACGTCTTCCCCCGCATCCGGCTCGAATTGCGCGAGGTAGCCCCAGAGGTCCAGGTCCCCCGCGCTTGGCATCACGCCGTCGGCGCTAGCCGGCAGCAGGGTGTCCGCTATCGCGTTCAGCAGGACCAGGCGCTCGTCGTCGAGCGTCGTCGAGCTTGTGATCAGATTGTCCACGCTCGCCTCCTCAGTCGAACAGGTTGGTGAGGTTCTTCTTGATCGAATCGGCAACATAGAGCGCCAGTGCCTGGATCGTGCTGGTGGGGTTCACGCCACCCGACGTCACGAAAAGGCTGCCGTCGACGATGAAGAGGTTCTTCACGTCGTGGCTGCGCCCCCAATGGTTGACGACTGACGTCTTCGGATCGTTACCCATGCGGGCCGTACCCATGAGATGCCAGCCACCGACCCGAATCGGTCCAAAGCTGTTGATCTCGATCGCGCCGGCGGCTTCCATCACCTCGTGACCGCGGGCGAGACCGTGATCCAGCATGCGCCGACTGTTCTCACTCATGGTGTAGTTGATTTTGGGCGCGGGAATCCCGTCCGAGTCGACGATGTCCGGATCCAGCGTGACCGTGTTGTACTCTTCCGGCAGGTCTTCGACGGTAATGCCGATGGACGCGGTGTGGTCGAAGCGCCTCGCGAATGCTTCGTGATGGTCCGGGCCCCACGGAATCGCACCGGAGCCGAAACCCTGCAGGGCAGTCCCGAGCGGCGAGGCTCCGCGCGTGATCTGCATCTGATAGCCCCTGACGAAGTCACGGTCCGCCCCGGTCTCGTAGAACTCCTTGCTCATGATGCAGCAGCCCTGCGGGCCCATGTGACTGTCGAGACGTTCCTCGAACAGGCCCTGAATGAATCCCACCGGGTGGAACATCAGGTTCTTGCCGACGAGGCCACTGCTGTTGGCGAGACCGTCGGGAAACTGCTCCGACTTCGAGTTCAGCAGAATGCGCGGCGTGCCAACGCCGTTGCAGGCCATGATGACCACCTCGGCTTTCTGGTGGACCTCATTGCCATCCGCATCGAAGTAGATGACGCCGTCCGCCATCCCCGCGTCGTTGACCGTGATCTCTTTGACCCGGCAGCGTGTCCGCAGCTCGACGCCGCTCCGGATCGCGGTCGGCCAATATGTGATGTCGGTGCTGGACTTACCGCCCTGGGAACACCCCGACGTGCAGGGCCCCAGGTTCTTGCACTGATCCCGCCCTTCATATGGCTGCGAGATGATCGCGCTGTCAGAGGGCCACCAGTGCCAGCCCAGTCTGTTGAAGCCACGCGCCACCGTCTCACCCACGAGGCCGAGGGGAATGGGCGGCAGCGGTGGCTGTTTCGGCGGGTACATCGGGTCGCCGGCCAGCCCCGACACCCCCATCATCCGGTCATTGGTCGCAAAATGGGGTTCGAGCGTGTCGTAGCTGATCGGCCAGTCGTCCGCCACGCCATCGAGGGTCTTTACGCGGAAATCCGAAGGCGACAGGCGCGGGAAGTGCGCCGCGTAGAGCACGGTGCTGCCGCCAACCCCATTGAAATTCACCACCGAAATGGGCGAGTTGTCGTTGTTGATCGGATAGTCCGTTTCCCGGCCCCGGACGTTCGGATCGATATTCCAGGGGCCCGCCTGCTGTTGCTGCCAGTCCTGATGATTGGTCGGGTAGTCGGTCGGGTTCGTCCAGTCTCCCTGTTCGAGACACACGATATGCATGCGGGTCTCGGCGAGACTCCAGGCGACGGCTGCCCCGGAGGCGCCGGCACCAATGATCAGGACGTCAACGGGTGCGTCGTTCGCGGCCATGCCTGCTCTCCCGTGAGTGTGCTCTGACAGTACCACACCAATCCGCACAACCTCCTTGCCGGATCCCGGCGCTGTTCCTGACGATCGTCGACCTCCGGCGACCTGTCATCGAACCTGCCTAGGCCAGCGCGTGACCGATGGCAGTCAGAATGCTCTGGGTCAGCCGCTGGCTGACGGGCGCTTCCGGCGCCATGGACTCACCCGCATGGTACATCCCGGGCACCACCGTCAGTTCGGTCGGCACACCTGCAGCAATCAGTCGTTGTGCATACGCAATGTCTTCATCGCGAAACAGATCTTCCGCACCGACGCAGACATAGGCAGGCGGCAGGCCGGAAAGATCCCGGGCGCGCGTCGCGGCCGCATACGGTGAGGCAGTTTCGCCCGGCACGCCGTCGAGATACATCTCCCACGCGTTGAACGACGTCTTGCGATTCCAAATGGCGTGACCTTCGAGCCCTCCCGAGTCCGTCGAGTGGAGGTTGTCGATCATCGGATAGATGAGCAGTTGAAACACGACCGGATGGTTTTCGGTGTCGCGGTTCATGAGCGCCAGCCCCGCACTCATGCCACCACCCGCGCTTGCGCCACCTATGGCGATCCGGGCTCGGTCGATGTCGAGCGGACAGGCATCGCTGAACATCCAGTTGAGAACGGCATGACAATCATTGGGTCCCGCAGGGAACGGATGCTCCGGCGCCATGCGATAGTCGACGGAGACCACGGTGCAGTCGTGGGTATGCGCGATCGACTTCGCACGCTCGTCGTCAGCCGAGCCAAACAGGTACCCCCCGCCGTGAATCCAGAGCAACGCCGCCTGATTCGGTCTGTCGGACTCCCGGTAGACGATCACCGGCACGTCGACCTCGCCCGCGACGTTCATCTCCTGCGCGAGAATCGGGAAAGGCGTTTCCGGCTTTGGCATGGCCGCCATCCCCGCACGGATCTGGGCGACGTTCTCGCGGGTGATGTCGAGCCCGGGAAACTGTTCCAGCGGTGCCCGGAGTGCCGGGTCAATCAGGTCCTTGTTGTGCTGCATGCCTGTGTACTCCTTTGTCAAAGCGGCATCATCGCACAGTGCCCGCAGGCGTCGCGCGAGCACGCAAACGGTGCTCCTGAACCAGATCGGCAGCCGTGAGAAACGCCGCGCCGCGGGCTTTCAAACCATGGATCAGTGACTCCAGCATGAGCATTCGGTGCCCGCGTCCCACCACGAACGGATGGCACGTGAAGGTCAAGGCCCCCCACGTGTCGAACCGCACCATGTAATCAAAGTCCGCGAGCCAGTTCTCGAGCACCCCGCTGGCCGCCCGCAGGCCGCCTCCGCGGAAGTACTCGAAGTGAGGAAAGTCGTCCAGACTCCAGGAGATCGGCAACTCGACAAGGCTCGTTTCCTGACCCGGCCTGAAGCGCCCGTCGCCGTCAATGGCGTCGCCACTGCGCGCGAGATAAGGCTGACTGTCGTGGGCCATCATGCTGCTGTCGTAGCTGAAACCCTCCCCGAGCAGCAGTTCCACCGAGTTCGGGCTGAGGTCCCAGGCGGGTGAGCGATAGCCGCTGGCGGCCGTCCCGGTGATCTCCCCGATCAGCGCGTTCCCCCGCCGCAGTTGATCAAGCTCCTCGTCGCGGGACAGATTGACGGGCGAGACGTGGTCGAACCCGTGATGCGCCAACTCGTGGCCTTCTGCATGGAGCGCGCGACAGGTATCGGGATACGCCTCGAGGGTCCGCCCCGGCACGTAGAACGTGCCTTTGATTGCTTCATCCGACAGTAGCCGCATGATGCGTTCCGCGCCGACGATGCCGAACTCGCCCCTCGACATCATCGTTCGGCTGGTTTGTCCCTGGGCCATCCAGATGGAGACCGTATCAAGATCGAAGGTCAGCGAGGCGATGTGACGTCCCGTCCCGGGCTCCGTCACGGGCGCATCCCCACACGCAGCTTCGGACCGAGCTGGTTCACGTTGACGGCGTGCGTCTTGCGAATGTAATCGACGATGGCCGGGCGCGTGTCGACAGGATCGATGATCTCCATTGGCGTCGCGATGCCGGGCTGGCGCAGGACCGAGGCCATGCGGATGAACCGCTCCTCGAGTTCCCTGCGCCGCGCTTCCGGGTCTCCCGCCGCTTCGATATCGCGGCGATAGGCCGCCATGACGCCGCCTTCGGCAACGAGCGACCCGGACTCCGCCGAGGGCCAAGCGTAACGTGCGCCAAGTCCGTTGCCTTTGGCGCTGCCACCCGCGACGCCGTAGAGCCGTCGGGTCACGATCGTGATATACGGCACGCTCGCCTCCTGCACCGCCGCCATCGCGCGGTTGGCGAAGCGGATGATCCCGTCTTTCTCGGACTGCAGACCGACCATGAAACCCGGCACGTCACAGAAATAGACGACCGGCAGATGAAACGTGTCGGCAAAGTCGATGAAGCGTTCGAGCTTGATACAGGCACTGACCGTCATCGCGCCGCCCTGGTGACGGCAGTCGTTCGCCATCACCGCGACAGGAAACCCGTCGACCCGGGCCAGCATCGTGACGAGCGAACGGCCGTAGAGTGCGGAGATTTCGAACGGCGAGCCGTGATCCGTGACGAGGCCAATCAGCTTGCGGACATCGTGCACCTGCCGACGATCTCTCGGCATGAAGGTGGCGAGCGCCGCTTCGCGGCGATTCGGATCATCCTCGGGTTCGATCCGCGGCGGCGGCTGCCACACGTTGGAGGGAAGGTAAGAAAGAAACCTTCGAATCTGTGCAAGGGCGTCTGCTTCGTCTTCGGCCACGTTGTGGACGGCCCCGGCGGCGCGTGCCTGAACCTTGTAGTTGCCAAGCTCTCGCTTGTTCATCTCGACACCCAGCGCCTGCCTGACCATGGGTGGACCACCAACGAAGGTCTCGCTGCCCTTGGTCATGATGCTGAAGTGACAGTTGCCCACTTCCACGGCAGGCCCGCCCGCCACCGACCCAAGTACCGCGGACACCACCGGAACCTGCGCAAGCAGGTTGCCGCGCACGAGGCCGTTGGTGAGATCGTCACGGTTGCCCGCCACCGCGGCCCGATCGTCGAACTTCGCCGGCAGATCGAAGCTGCCCGGTACACCGGTCTGGGCAAGTTCCACGCCGAGGTCCGACTCGCCGATCTTGTGATGCACGATCGACGTCGCGCCGCCAATCTTGTTCTGCGTGTCGTAGTTCCGGACGCTGCCGCCGGCGCCGTCGAGGAGCTTGACGAACGGCAGCCTGAATTCTTCGGCCAGTTGTGTCGAACCGCGACTGCGCCAGTTCACCATGCCATCGGACGCCCCGCCCCGGATCGTGAAATCCTGCCCCGTCAGCAGGACAGGTCGGCCGTCGATCCTGCCAAAGCCGCGGACGCTCGAACCGGGCCTGAACGAGGTCACCGCGCCGTCGTCGTCAAACGCCGAGACCCCGTGCGTGGTGCCGATCTCCTCGAACGAGTTCGCGTCGAGGAGTGTGTCGATGCGCTCCCGGACGGTCAGCCGACCCTGTGACTTCTGACGTTCGATCCCTTCCGGGCCGCCCATGCGCTTGCCCAGTTCGCGCATGCGACGGACCTGTTCCATCTCGTGTTCCCAGGACATACGAGTCTCCAGTCAGGCCGCGTCGATCAGTAATTCCGCCAGCTTCGCGCGTTGGTGACGGCCGTCACCCAGCAGCACCTGGCTGTGCAGCTGGCGTTTGAAGAACATGTGGACATAACACTCCCACGTAAAGCCGATCCCGCCGTGAAACTGCACGGCCCTGCTTGCCGCAAAACCCGCCATGTCGCTCGCTTCCGACTTCGCCATGCGCGCAAAGCGCAGGGCATCCGCTGGCTCATGATCGACGGCGCATCCCGCGTTCCACGTGAGCGAGCGGGCCCGGTCGATGGCGATCATCACGTTCACGAGCGGATGTTTGATCGCCTGGAAGAACCCGAGCGGGCGGTCGAACTGCTGACGTGTCCGGGCGTACTCGGCGGTCGTCTGCAACAACCACTCGCCAGCACCCACCATGTCTGCAGCGACGAGCGCCAACAACGCCGGCAATGCCGTTTCGAGGGCGGCATGCCCTTGCCCCGGGGCGGCCAGTTCCGTCGCATCGCAACCCGCAAACAGCAGCGTCGCCTGATCCCGCGTGAGATCGACGATCGCGTCCGGTACGACTGCAACACCGTCAGCCGCCGCATCGACAGCATACAACCCAAGACCGTCATCGCCGCGCGCGGCGACGACAAATCTCTCTACTTTTCGCGCATCCTGAACCCAGGCGGCCCGACCGGTCAGACGTCCATCCTGCACGGCAACATCGGTGCTCCCGTCCACAATCCCTTCCAGCCCGGCCACGGCCACACCATAGGCGCGTCCGGCTGCAATCTCACCGAGCGCGGACCCGGCGGCGTCGCCGCATGCGTTCAGTACCGCGGTCGCCGCCAGCGTCGCTTCGAGCGGTCCCGGGTAACCCGCCCTGCCCGCTTCTTCAGCAAGGCCGAGCGCGGCCACGAACGACAGACCCGCCCCACCGGCGGCTTCAGGCACACACGCGGCCGCCCACCCCAGTTCCGCAATTGCCGCCCAGTCTTCGCGCGCCCATGCCGCCTCGTTCGCCCGATGCGGGTCGCTGTCGGCCGCGACGAGCGTGTGCAGGCGCTCGGGCGGATAGTGATCCTCGAACCAGCGCCGCGCCGAATCCCGCAGCATGGCTTCGTCTTCACCAAACCCGAAGTTGTTTGGTTGTGCCATGTCCCCGCCCCTGCCTGTGACCGACGCCTACTTGGATTTCGCAAGGCCGAGCACACGCTCGCCCAGGATGTTGCGTTGAATTTCACTCGTGCCTGCCGCGATCGTGCCGCCAAAACTGTTCATGTAGGCAAGTGGAAACCGCCCGCCCGCCGGCGCGGACTCATCGGCAACGTATTGCGTACTCGCCATACCCTCGATCGACAGCGCAAGCTCGGCAATGTCCTGGCGCAGTTCCGTGCCGGTGACCTTGCTCTGGAGCGGAATGCGGTTCGCGTGGTCGGTGAGCGCGGGCACCAGAGCACGCCGGGTGTTCTGGCGGTTCGCCTCTTCGCGGATCGCAAGCCGCACCAGTTCGTCTCGAACCACCGGATCGTCGGCCGCGGTGCCGTCTCCCCGGGTCTGCGTCTTCGCGAGCGTGATCAGTGAGGCAACACTGCCGGTGTTCACAGCCGACTCCTCCTCGAGCACCATCCCGCCCGATGCCGGGTTCACGAGTGCCCCGGCACCACGTTCGTGGGTGAGCGTCGTCATTGCGACTTTCCAACCGGCTCCGACGGCGTCCAGGCGATATCGATCCGGTACCACGACGTTGTCGAACAGCACTTCGTTGAAACCGGTCTCGCCGGTGATCTTGATCAGCGGCCTCACCGTGACACCTTTGTCGAGATTGCCCCTGATCGGCAGCACGAAATAGGAGAGCCCGTTGTACTTGTCCGACTTGTCGGTCCGGCAAAGCAGGATCATCCAGTCGGCAAAGTGTGCGAGCGACGTCCAGACCTTGTGCCCGTTGACCACCCAATTGTCGCCGTCGCGCTCGGCGAACGTCGACTGACTCGCGAGGTCCGAGCCAGCGCCCGGTTCGCTGAACCCCTGGCACCAGATGTGCTCGGCGGACAGCAGCGGCGGCAGGAGTTCGGCTTTCACGTCCTCCCGCGCGTGATGCAGAATCGTGGGTCCGGCCATGCCCATACCGACGATGTTCGGCAGGTACGGCGTCTTTGCCCGATGCATCTCGGCGTTTGCGATCGCCTGACAGTGGTCGCGTCCGCCCCCGCCGTATTCGCTCGGATAGTCGCAACCGATGAGTCCACCCGCGTAGGCGGACTTTTGCCAGTCCTGCAGATAACTCATCGCGGCCGGGTCCGACAACTCGAGCGCCGACAGCGGCAGGCGCACCGAAGGCTGCCCCGGATGATTGGCCGCGAGCCACTCCCGGCAATGGGCCCGGTATTCCGCCTGTTCCGGGGTATCGCCCCGCGTCGCGTCGTTCATGGTCGCCTCGATCCGTAGTGATACAGGTTGTGATGCGGCGTCCACCATTGCCTTTCCGGCACGCGCTGTAAAGCGCGCTGGTACATACTCGGCGCTCTGCCACAAGCAAGCATCTGCCCGGGCCTCCCCCGGGGCCATCAGCCGACTTCTGCGAGCCATGCCATGCCCCTGACCCAAGCCGACCTCACCGCCGCCCTGCCGGACGTCACCACCACCATGAGCCTCGGCGCGCTGACCGCCCCGGTCACCATTGTTCGGGACGCATGGGGCGTGCCGCACATTCGCGCGGAAAACTCACGGGATGCCTTCGTTGCGCAGGGGTTCGCCACCGCCCAGGATCGCCTGTGGCACATGGATTACGACCGATTTCGCGCGCTCGGGCGCTGGTCGGAGCTCGCCGGTGACGCCGGTCTGACCGAAGACCGGATGATGCGTACCTTCGATCTGACGCGCGCTTCGAAGGCCGACTACGACGTGTGCAGCAACGATGCGCGGAGCATGCTCGACGCGTACGCCGACGGTATCAACGCCTTCATCGATACAACCTCCGCGCTGCCCGTGGAATACGGCCTCACCGGCGCGACACCCGAACGCTGGGAAGCCTGGCACTGCATCGCCGTCTACAAGGTCCGCAACATGCTGATGGACACCTACGAGATGAAGCTGTGGCGGGCCAGACTGGCATTGCGTCTTGGCGCGGAGGCGGCGGCACCGCTCTTTCGCGGCTACCCGGACGAGGCCCTCGTGTCCGTGCCGCCCGGCGAAACGCTCGGGCACCTCGATGTGGCAGGACTCGACGCACTGGCGGATGCGGTTGCCGAGGTCAACTGGCTTGGCGAGACGGACGGCGGCAGCAACGCGTGGGTCGTGTCCGGAGAACTGACCGAGTCCGGCATGCCGATCGTCGCGGGCGATTCGCATCGCGCGCTCGACACACCGAGCGTCTACTACCAGACCCATCTCACGTGCCCGGAATTCCGCTGCAGCGGTTACGCCCTGCCCGGCGTACCGGGCATGCCGCATTTCAGCCACACCGAGTACGTCGGTTGGGGCATGACCCACGGGTTTGGTGACTACCAGGATCTGTATATCGAGCGGTTCAGGAACGGGAACGGCGTGCTCGAATACGAAACGGAGACCGGCTGGGAGAGGGCCGACGTGTCCGAAGAAACGCTTCAAGTCCGGAACGGTGAAGCTGTCGCACTGCAGGTCGTGCACACGCGCCACGGGCCCATAGTCGCCGGCGACCCTGCCGCCGGCCACGGCATCGCGTTCAGTCACACAGGCACCCGCAGCGGAACACCGTGGCCGAACACGGTGCTGGAGTTGCTCCGTGCACGGAGCGCGGACGAAGCAGAGGCGGCCCTCCGCGAGTGGACGGAACCCGTCAACAATTTTGTCTACGCCGACATCCACGGCGAGTTTGGCTACCGCTATCGCGGGCGCATCCCCACTCGCGACAGCGCCAACGCCTGGACGCCGGTGCCGGGCTGGAACGGCGCACACGAGTGGGACGGGCAGATCCCGTTCGAAGAACTCCCCCAATCGCGCAACCCGGATACAGGCTGGGTGGTGACGTGCAACAACCCGCCCACCACCGCCGACTACCCGCACTACATCAACACCTACTTTGCACCCGATACGCGCGCCCGCCGGATCACGGCACGCATGCAGAACATCGCACCCGGGACCGCGACAGTCGAAGACATGGCATCGATCCACGGCGACCGTGAGTCGATCCCCGGAGCGGCCCTCGCGGGCCGTGTCGCGGCGCTGGCGCTGACTGACCCGGACGCGCAACTTGGCGCCACGTTGCTCCGCGACTGGGATGGCCGCATGGACCGGTCAAGCGTCGCGGCAACCGTTTACGCCGCCGCCCGGACGCAGATCTACGTCCGGGTCATCCAGCACGCAATGGGAGACATGGCGCGCGAAGGGCTGTCGGCGGCAAGCGGCATTGGGCGTGGCGCGGCGACACACCTCGGCCAACTGGGTGCCCGCGCGATGACCGCGATGGCGGCAGACGATCCGACTTTGCTGCCGCCGGGCGTCACCTGGCCTGATGCCATCGAGGCCGCCCTGGCCGGTGGCGTGCGGATGCTGCGGGAACGCCTGGGTGATGA
>MDTE01030688.1_pt1 | contig 12246 bp, 7 predicted proteins | sample 811231 | NCBI WGS metagenome assembly MDTE01 (sample SAMN05326651, study PRJNA326480) | marine metagenome | isolation source: seawater | place: Indian Ocean: Red Sea | collected 2010
CGGTTGGTATGGGCGGGTCTATTGGTATTATTAACTTTGAAGGTGATGGCGTAATAGCAGTAACAACACACAGAAGTATTTCTGGTGCTCTAGTTGGTGTTGCTACAGTTACGATTCCTCGTATTAACTTTAATGCTGAGGATGGTCAAGGTTTTGTAGAAGTATCGGGTATATCTACAATCCGTGTTGGTGCTGGTCTGACAGTATTCGCCCCAGCAGGCACAACAGGTATCGCATCTATCGGTAAACTAACAGATGCTAACCTAGATTTTTACGATACAAGTTCATATCTTTCTGTTACTAACGTAGCACAGATCCAGGTTGGTAATGGTCTGTCTGTTAGTGAACCACAGGCAAATCGTGCCAAGATTGATATTACAGGTAATCTTCCTAATATCAATATCTCCGGTATTTCTTCTATCGGACAGGGATTCTCGACGACGATGTATACGTCGGGTATCTCTACTGCCGATGTATTTGTCGGTATTACTTCTATCGGCACCCCTAACTTCTATGGTGCTCTAACTGGTAATGTTACTGGCGATCTCACCGGTGATGTAACTGGTGATGTATACGCTGGTATTGTTACTGCGACAAAATTTATTGATGGTAATCTAAACACCACTGGTGTAAGCACCAGGATCTATCGCACTCGTGTTGATCCGATTGCAAGGGCAGAGTCACCAGCAATCATCATTCAGCCTATCCGTGATGTCTGCGTTCAAACCACCAGCCTGCCAAAGCTGGATTGGACGATGACCGTCAGAATTACAGTGATTGAGAGGGCTGATATCCCTGATCAGGCGGCAGACGACACTGTTGAGTCGTTGCACAGCAAGATCATGGCCGATTTGACGCTTGGCGGATACGCGCATGATGTCCTTCCTGTAAGGACAGAATTTGAATTTATCGAGGCTGACAAACCGTCAGGTTTGATTAGTTGCGAATATGAGATCCGCTATCGAACAGAGGTTAACGATCTGACTCAATAAGCCGTTGCGGCTACGCTAAACCTAAACACCCTTCCCACTTACCATGTTGGATGAACACAGTGGTCATGGCGGGAGTTACCTCCTTGATCCTGAAACAGGCGTACGCACTCTGATCGAGCGGACGCTTCCACCACAACCATCAAAGGAAAGTTCCGATGGCACTGCTACTACGCAAACGCCTGATCGTGATCGAGACGGAGTCAACGTACGGGACGGATCCAAGCCCGGACGGAGCCGACGCCGTACTCGTGAGGGATCTGAGCATCACTCCTCAGAGCAGTGATGTTGTCAGCCGAGATCTGATTCGTCCTTACCTGGGTGCTTCTCAACAACTTCTGGCAAACACTCGCGTTGAATGCACCTTCAGCGTTGAGATGGCTGGTTCTGGCACTGCAGGTACTGCCCCTCAGTACGGCAAAGCACTGAAGGCTTGTGGCCTGGCTGAGACTGTTGTTGCTGGCACTTCAGTCACTTATGACCCGGTCAGCTCCAGCTTCTCATCAGTCACGATCCACTACATGATCGATGGCGTCCGTCACAAGATGACTGGCTGCCGAGGGAGCGTGGGAATCACGGCAAATGTTGGAGAGATCCCAACTCTGGATTTCACCTTCACCGGCATTTACAACGCACCTGATGACAGCGCAATCCTGACGCCGACATATGCAAATCAGGATGATCCAGTCGTCTTCAAAAATGACAACGTGACTGGCTTCCAGTTGCTGTCCTACGCAGGTGCTCTGCAAAGCTTCTCGTTTGACCTTGGCAACACCACTGTCTATCGCGAGTTGGTTGGAGGGTCTAAAGAAGTTCTGATCACTGATCGCGCTGCCTCTGGCTCTGTCTCGATTGAGGCAGTGACGATGGCAACCAAGGACTACTTTGCTCAAGCTGTTGATGACGATGCTGCCCTTGGCAACCTCGTGTTCACCCACGGCACTGTGGCTGGCAACAAGGTTCAATTCACATCTAGCAAGGTGGACATCGGTGACGTTGCCTACGGTGACTCTGATGGCATCGCAATGCTGGAGATTCCGTACACCTGCGTGCCGGACTCTGCAGCCAACGCTGAATTCGACTTGGTCTTCACCTAAGCTTCAAGGAAGCTGCATCAAGAGGGAGCCTTTGCGGGCTCCCTTTTTTTGTGTATGCTGAGCCAGCTTATTTGAGTTATCTGATGGCTTTTGTTCGTAAGAAGGTAAAAACCTTCAAGTGGCCTGTTGAAGTGCAGGAACCTAGCGACACCAAGCCCGGCAAGTTTGAAAAGTCTGAATTTACGGCAATCTTCAAGCGAGTGAAGATGTCTGAGCTGGAAGGCGTTACTGAATCAGAAGGTGCGTCTCTGCTAAAGAAAGTTCTTGTTGGCTGGGAAGGCATCAAGGATGAAGACGGCGACGAGATCAAGTTTTCCGAAGCTGAGCTTGATGACTTTGCTGACGACGTGGATTGGCTGAAAGCGGTGCTTGCTGCTTACACCAAGACTTACGGCGAGGCGCAAGCGGGAAACTAAGAGAGGCTGCGGTCTATTGGGCTTCTGGCGGCAAAATCATTGATGACAAAACTCAGGATGACGCTGCCGCCTTTGGCATAGAACTGCCAGCACCGAAGAAAGAAGAGTCAGAGGACTTTGAGGTCTGGGATGAGAACTGGGACATCGTCACGATGTTCCTGCGCATGCAGACCCAATGGACCGTCAGCATGGCTGGTTATGTGGGCTTGCGATATGACGTGCTGCTGGTTTCCGGGGGGCTTTTTGACCTTTATGATGTGGAGAACCGTCGTGAAGTGCTAGAGGGCCTCCAAGTCATGGAATCCGCAGCACTCCGGGAATTTAGCAAGAAGGCAGATGGCTAAGACTCTTGAGGAACTCAGGATCAAGCTTGGCCTCGAAGGGGTTGAAGAGATTGCCAAGCTGAAAGGCAGCCTTAAAGGGCTCAGCAGTACTGCTGATATCACCAGCAAAAGCTTGCAAGAAATTGCAAAAGGGATCAAGAACTATTCAGTAAAAGGTGGAGAGAGCATAAGTGTAATTAAAGGGCAGGTTACAGCCCTAAAAGGACTTCAAGGTCAAGCCGCACTTAACAGCAAAACTTTTAAACAGCTGGGCAAAGATATTGCTTTCTACGAGGCAAAGCTGAAGAAGGCTGAGCAAACTGCTGAGACGAGTCAAGCTGCGGTTAGGCGTAGAGGCACTTTTGTAAAAGCGACTCCAGGCAGGTTCTTAGAAGCGGAGGCTTTTGCTGCAAGCCGCCCAGCGGAACTGCCCTTTGATGAGCAGGGCGGTTTGCGCCAGGAGTTTGTCGCGCAGCAGTCCAGGCAAAATGTGTTAGCTGAAGCAAGAATTAGGCTAGAGAATAGGCTGCAGGCACAAATACAAGCGGTCACTAGAGCGCAAGTTGATAATAATAAAAAACTAAGGACTGCGGCTGAAATTGTAAAAACGTTTGGGGGAGAGTTGAATGAGCTGCCTGCGACTACAAACAACGTTCAGATGGAGTTAAGAGAGCTTCGTTCTGACTTGGGCAATCTTGTTATTGGAGGGGAAGAGTACATATCAACTTTGCAAAGAATAAATAGTCTCCAAAAACAACTTGACATAGATCCCCTCGACCCAACTGGTCGAAAAGCTGAGATCAGGTCACGGCTGGGAACTTTGGGCCGGTTCGGTGGCGAGACTGATCCTGTGGCTAAATCTATAGCCAGGAATCGCAGGCGCAGAGAGAGAAGAGCCTTGCCTCCTTTGATGCTTGACCAACCAGCAGAAGCCACTGGTCTTTTTAGAACGATTGCTTCTATTGGATCTGCTGAGACCAAAGCAGCGACCGAGATGATGGGTCGCTCGCTTTCGCAAGTCACGGCTGAGATCAATCGACAGGCTGCTGCATCTAATGGAAGCATTAACAGCCTGCAAGCGCAAAGAACTGCATTTGCACAGCTGCGAGCTGGCCTTGATCCCACCAGCCAAGACTTCCGTGAGCTTGGCAAAGAGATTGAAAAAGTAGATCTTCGGCTTGAAAAGCTGAACAAGCGTCGTCGGCGTTTTAGTGCAAAAGGTTTTGCTTCTGCTTTAGGTGGGATTGCGGCTGGAGGAATTTTTGGTGGTCCAGAGGGCGCAATTGGTGGTGCAATTGGTGGTGCAATTGGTGGTGTTCCAGGCGTAGCTGCTGGCGCAACAATTGGCGCACAGGCAAAAATGCTCCGAGAAATGCTTGGTGCAACATCTGATTATGCAGCTCAGCTGAAAAAACTTGAGATTGCCCTTAAAGGCGTTACCAAGGTAGACAATGACCCAAATGCCAGTCTTGCCAATTTTCGCGCTGGATTAAAAGCTGCAGCAGATGTAAGCAATGATTTCAACGTGCCTTTAGACGTATCAACTAAAGGCATCACCAAGCTTGCTGCAGCCGTTATCGGGGCTGAAGGAAACATCTACGATGCTGAACTTGTTTTTAGAAACATCACGGCAGCGATCAAGGCTACTGGAGGTGGGGCGCAAGATGTTGAGTCTGCAATCACTGCAATGGTGCAAACTTTCTCAAAAGGCAAAGTAAGTGCAGAAGAACTTTCTGGCCAGTTAGGCGAAAGATTGCCTGGTGCCGTTACTCAATTCGCCAAGGCAAACGACATGACCTTGCCTCAGCTCCAAAAAGCATTTAAGGCTGGCACGGTTGGGTTGAATGAGTTGATGGAGTTCATCAAGAGTCTTGGGCCTGAGTACGCAGAGACGGCTGCTCAAATTGCTGATAGCAGTGCAGATGCTGGAGCAAAAGCGCAAGTTGCATTCGACAAAGTTCGCAGGGAAGTGGGCAAGTCTCTCCAGCCGATTGGGGCAAGCTTGCAAAAAGCTTTTTCAGAATTTGTTATTGATATATTGCCTGCAATAAAAGGAGCCGCGCAAGGCGCTGCAGCAGGCATGAAAGCATTGCTCGACGTTTCTTCTGTGCTGCTTGGAAGCTTTAAAGAAATCTTGATTGTGGCTGGCGTTTCCGGAATAGTCTTGATTTTCCAAAACTTAATTGCAGTCGCAGGGGGTCTTGGGACTGCTTATGCAATCTTGACGGCAAAAGTTGTTGCTTTGAATGCAGCAATGTTTGCAAATCCATTCCTGCTGGTCGCAGCTGGAATTACAGCGGCAACTGTTGCGTTAATTAAGCTAAATAATAGACAGAAAGAGTACAACTCTTCTGTAATCAAAGGCGAAACTCCAGTGAAAGACGCTCAAGACCGATTAGATGGTCTTAACGAGCGAATGAAAGAGCTTAAGGATCGCATGGAGGGGACTACCAATAACAGGTTATTGCAGTCACTTAGAAAGCAGCTAAGGCTTGCAAAAGTTGCAGCCAAAGACCTAGAACTTGCAATTCAAATTGCGACTCCTTACACAGTCTCTGGCATTACATACGATCCAGTTACTGGAGCGGCTATCAACGCTCCAATGTCATATCAGCATACTAAATTTGCATCACCTAAGCCTGATGGCGCTGACGGAGATGAGGACATTAGTGACGCAATGATGAACGCACGCATCAATGGGATGCGTCAGATCATCACTCTTGCAGATGTTGAGGCAAAGCTTGCAAACGACTTGCTGCAGATCAGTCTTGATGACTTAAAGGCAAATGAGCGCATCGTTGCAGAAGCTCAGGCACATTTTGATGCTGAGCAGTCGCGCTTGGGCATTGAGCAACAGCTGCAAACATTGCAGGAAAACATTGCGGCCCAGGTCGACAAGGCGCTCCTTGCAACAGGGGAGATCACTCAAGAGCAATTTAATCAAAATGAATTAGAGCGGCGTCGGGTAGCCCTGCAAAGAGAACTATTGCCTTTGCTGCTAGCAGAGAAGAAAACTGATAAAGAAATTAAAGAAATCATTGAAGCCATCTTGAACGGCATGAAAGCAGGTCAAGACAAGAGCAAGTCTTTTGTCGATGGGTTGAAAGAAGTCATTAAAGAAGCGACTAATTTGAACGATATTTTGGCTGAATATGGCGTGCAGGCAGTAGACAAGTTTGCCAATACATTTGCAGACTTCGTTGCCACAGGCAAAGCAAGTTTCCGTGAGTTTGCCGATTCAGTACTGCAAGACTTGTCACGCATTTTTGCCCGTGCTGCTTTCTTCCAGGCACTTCAGGCCGTCTTCCCAGGTCTCAACATCAAGGAAAGCGCCAAGGGCAACGTCATCGCAAGAAACAAGATCGTGCCTTATGCGATGGGCGGCATCGTCAACAAGCCCACGTTGTTCCCGATGGCGAATGGTGCCGGGCTCATGGGCGAGGCCGGTCCTGAAGCAATCATGCCGCTGCGTAGGGGTGCAAACGGCAAGCTTGGGGTTGAGGCTTCTGGCGGGGCAATGGGCAATATCACCGTTAATGTTGACGCTGCTGGATCTTCTGTTGAAGGCGATGCTAGTCAAGCCAACCAGCTGGGCAAAGCGATTGGCATTGCAGTACAACAGGAGCTAGTGAAGCAGAAGCGTCCTGGAGGTTTACTCGCAAGCTAATGGCCACTTTTCCTTCTATTGATCCGTCTTACGGAGCGCAAAAGCGTAGTCAGCCAAACGTTCGGACCGTTCAATTCGGTGACGGATACCAGACCAGATTGACCTACGGAATCAACCAGAACCCAAAAGAATGGCAGCTTGAGTTTCGCAATCTGACAGAGACTGACGCTGACACTATTGAGACTTTCTTGGATGCCAGGGCTGCTGATAATGCACCATTTGAATGGTCACCACCTGATGAAACTGACACTTATAAGTGGGTTTGCAGGTCTTGGACAAAGACCTTGCCTTACTCAAACCTGGCAACAATTCAAACTACATTCACTCAAGTCTTTGAACCGTAATGGCAGTAGCGAATTGGAACGCTAGTACCGCATTTTCCGTCGGTAACATTCGTCGATCTACCGGCGACGAAGGCACTGGTCTGTTCTTTCGTTGTACTACTGCTGGCACGTCAGCTAGCTCAGAGCCTGAGTGGCCCAACTCTGCTGGCGACACCGTTACTGATGGGACGTGTGTTTGGACTGCTATTTCCGCAACGTATGGCGATCTTGCGATCTCCAACCCCAGCGCAATTATTGAGCTGTTTCAGCTGAGGCTGGATTCAGCGTTACACGGCAGCAACGACATTTACTACTTTCACGCCGGAACGAACGAGTTTGCAGAAAGCAACATCGTTTTTGACTCACAGACGTATTCCCGCGTTCCGATCAAGGCTGATGGCTTTGAGTACAGCAACACTGGAACACTGCCCCGACCAACGCTGACTGTCAGCAACCTCAGCAGCACCATCACGGCATTGCTGTTGCTGGTCAATGCAACAACTGCTGGCAATGACCTTGGTGGAGCGGAAGTAAGGCGCATCCGCACGCTTGCCAAGTATTTGGACAGCGAAAACTTTGGTGAGCCAAAAAACGCAGTAACTCAAGGCAACGATTCTTTGGTTACACAAGGTGATGACAGCCTTGAGTTCAACGTGTTTGTCGAGAATGCCACGGCTGACCCCAACGCTCGCTTCCCTGATGAGCGGTGGTTTATCGACCGTAAATCCAGCGAAACACGGGACAGCGTGACGTTTGAGCTAGCAAGCAAGTTTGACCTGGCTGGTCAGAAGATTCCTCGTCGTCAGGTCATTGCCAACATTTGCCAGTGGAAGTATCGCAGCAGTGAGTGCAGCTACACCGGTACTGATTATTACGACGTGAATGGCAACGAGGTCAGCACTGAGGCGCAGGATGTTTGCGGTAAGCGAGTTGCCAGCTGCAAGTTGCGGTTTGGTAAGAACGCTGAACTGCCGTTTGGCTCATTCCCTGGAGCGGGACTGACTAAGTGATGCAGCTATCAGGTGAGTTGCTGGCAGAGATCTTGCAACACGCCAAGGCTGAAACGCCGAGAGAGTGTTGCGGGTTGGTTGCTGTGGTCAAGGGTCGGCATCGGTACTTCCCGTGCCAAAACATTGCAGACACGCCTGATGAGCACTTTGTTCTCAACGGTTGGGATGTTGTAGAGGACCAAGGTGAGGTGATCGCTATTGTCCACAGCCACCCAAAGACCAACCCTGAGCCATCAACAGCTGACCGCGTTGCGTGCGAAAAGTCAGAACTGCCGTGGTTCATCGTTAATCCAAGCACTGAGGGATGGGGTTACTGCGAGCCAGCTGGCTTTGAGTTGCCGTATGTGGGACGTGAGTTTGTGTTTGGAGTGGTGGACTGCTACACGCTTGTGCGTGACTGGTACGCGAGGGAGTACGGCATTCAGCTGCGTGATTATGACCGCCGAGACAAGTTCTGGGATCGCGGCGAAAACCTATATATGGACAACTTTGCTGCCGAGGGGTTTAGCAAGATTCCGGTTCAGGAGGTGCAGCGCGGTGACTTGATTTTGATGAATCTGGTTTCACCGTTGCCGAACCATGCAGCGATCTACTTGGGTGATCAACAGGTGCTGCATCATGTGCAGGGCAGGCTGTCTAGCAGGGATGTCTATGGCGGTTACTATGGGAAGAGCACTGCCTGCGCCTTGAGGCATGAAAGTCGTTAAGGTCTATGGCGCTTTGCGTAAACGGCTTGGTCAATGCCGGTTTGAGTTTGATGTTGCGACACCCGCGCAGGCAATTAAGGCGTTGTGTGTCAACTTTCCAGGGCTAGATAGTTGGTTGGTTGATAGTGAAAAGAATGGCGTTGGGTATCGTTTAACAGTCAGCAAAGAGCAAGTGACGGAGGACAATGCTGCTCCTTTGTTGATGCCTTTCAGTGATCGTGAAGTGTTCAGCATCACGCCTGTGGTTGCTGGCGCAGGGCGTGGTGGTGGAATGATCTTGGCAGGCGCTGCATTGATTGCTGTCGCAGCAATGTCTGGTGGTGCAGGTTTGTTCGCTGGAGGCAGCATGGGTTTTGGTGTGACTGCTGCTGGTGGCACGTTTGCATCCGCTACTTTTGGGGTAAAGCTGGCAGTTATCGCAGGAAACCTTGGTATAGCGTTGACACTGGGTGGCATTGCGCAATCTCTTTCACCTCAGCCAGAGTTAAATAGCACTCTTGACGAATCAGCGCAGTTGGAGTCGTTTACCTTCTCCAACGTCGTTAATACCAGTCGCCAGGGTATGCCCTGCCCAATAGCCTATGGGCGGCTGTTCGTTGGATCGGCAGTGCTATCCAGCGGTCTTGACGTTGATCAGGTGCAGGTATGACACAGACCAAATACGTCGTTGGTGCTGGTGGTGGCGGCGGTAAAGGTGGTGGCGGTAGAAGCACGCCAACTGAGCAGGACGATACGCTCCAGTCAACACAGTTTGCCAACGTCCTTGACCTGATCAGCGAAGGGGAGATTGGTGGGCTCGAGGATGGCAATAAGAGCATTTTTTTAGACGACACGCCTGTTCAGGCAGCTGACGGCACCAATAACTTTGAGGGCTTTAGTGTTGTCACCCGCGTTGGGACGCAAGGTCAAACGCACCTTGCTGGACCGTTCAACACAACAGAACGAGAAACAGCAGTTGGCGTTGAAGTTACAAACGGCACTTCAGTTACTCGCAGCATCACGGATACAGATGTTGATCGTTTGCGTGTCACGCTGACGATTCCATCACTTCAAGTGTTGGAAGACGATGGGGATGTTGTTGGTAACAGCGTACAGATCAAGATTCAGATCCAGTACAACAACGGCGGATACAACGACGTTATTACTGACACGATTAGCGGTAAAAGCAGCAACCGCTATCAACGTGACTATCTAGTTAACTTGACCGGCAGTTTTCCTGTTGATGTGCGGATGGTGCGTGTCAGCGCTGATGAGACAAGTCAGAAGCGAGCCAGCAGCACGATCTTTCAGAGCTTTACCGAGATTATCGACGATAAGTTCCGCTATCCCAACTCAGCATTGGTTGGGCTGCGGTTCGACTCACGTCAGTTCAGTAACATCCCAGCGCGTAAGTATCTGATTCGTGGAATCAAGGTCAAGATTCCAAGCAACGCGACAGTAGACACTTCAACGCATCTAGGGCGCATCACCTATTCCGGCATTTGGGACGGCACGTTCCAAGCTGCTACATGGACGAATGATCCGGCTTGGTGTTTGTATGACTTGCTAATTAGTGAGCGCTATGGGGCGGGTGTTCCAGAATCATCGCTTGATAAGTACGATTTTTTTGCGATCAGTCAATATTGCAACGCTTTAGTTAGTGATGGAGCGGGTGGGCAAGAGCCGCGCTTCAGCCTCAACATGCTGATTAACAGCAGGGATGAGGTTTATAACGTCATTCAGCAAATGACTGCCATCTTCCGTGGCATTGCGTACTACGGCGCTGGCACGTTGCAACTGTTGCAGGACAAGCCGTCTGACCCTCAATATCTGCTCAGCCCTAGCAATGTTGTTGACGGACTTTTTGAGTATTCAGGCTCGTCTCAGAAAGCGCGACACACCGTTGCTGTTGTTGCTTGGCAGTCATATGACACCCGTGGTGATGTCGAATATGAATATGTCGAAGACCATGATGCGGTTGCCAAGTACGGCATTATCAAAAAAGATATCAAGGCGATTGGCTGTTACAGCCAAGGCCAGGCTCACAGGATTGGCAAATGGACGCTGCTGTCTGAGCAAAATCTGACTGAAGTTGTTGGTTTTTCTGTTGCCATCGAAAGCGGCATCATTTTGCGACCTGGCATGGTCATCGATGTTGCTGATCCTGTTAAAGCTGGTGCGCGTCGTTCAGGTCGGGTCAAGTCAGCAACGACAACGCAGATCACAACAGATAGCAGTAATGGCCTAACAACTTCACTTGCTGCTGCAAACAACCCAAAGCTGTCAGTGATGTTGTCTACTGGCTTGGTTGAGCAAAAGGATGTGCCGGTTGGCGGTATCACGTTGCTTGCGGATGGAACGGCAGAGATTGACGTCGCTAGTGCATTTAGCGAGGCACCTGCTGCTGGATCAGTGTTCCTGTTCCAGAACGACGAGGTTCAGTCCCAGCAGTTCCGTGTTGTATCTGTTGCTGAGGCAGAGGAAGGCATTTATGGCGTCAGTGCCGTTGCATATAACAGCACTATTTATGACGCAGTTGAAGCTGATGTCGAGCTGACTAACCGGGACATCAGCAACCTGTCGTTGATTCCTAATCCGGTCGATAGTGTCACCACCGAGGAGTTTCTGTACGAAGAAGCCAGCGGCGTGTTTGTTGGTGCGTCGGTTAGCTGGAACCATGATCGCGTCAATGTCAGTGAGTTCCGCGTCCAGTACCGGATTGACAATGACAACTGGCAGGCCGTTGATACGTCTTCGCCATCAGTCACGCTGCGAAACCTGCGTGCTGGTCGTTTGTATGTGCAGATTCAGGCCAAGAACTACCTGAACAAAGGCAGTCAGATCACTGCGGCTGATTTTGAGCTACAGGGCAAAACTGCTGCACCAGCTCTAGACACAGATGAGTTTTTGGCAGATGGAACTACGCCAAATCCCAGTTTTATCAACTTCAGCATGATTCCAGTCAACGGACAAGCCAGGCTTACCTGGCGTCAGTCTGATGATTTGGACGTGCGTGTTGGCGGTTATGTTCGCCTACGTCATTCGCCTAATTTAAGCGGCGTCACCTGGCCGACTTCAACCAGCATCTCTGAGCAGGTTGCAGGCTCTGCAACTGAAGCGTACGCAGACTTAAAAGCCGGTACTTATAGTCTCAAGTTTGTTGACTCTGGTGGTCGCGAAAGCCTAAATGCAGCACTAATCGAATTTACGAAGGCAGATCTTCAGAACGTTGAAGTTGTTGGTGCGTTGGGCTCTACGGAGGACCCATCGTTCACCGGCACTAAAACCAACCTGACGGTAGACACCGTAAACAATGAGTTAGAGCTGGCAACGACAGGCAATGAGCTAAGCCCACTAGGCGATTTTGACCTTGAAGATGGTGGTGCTTTGCTGCTTGAGGATGACAGCAACTTTACGCTGCAAGGCGACGACGAGCTGCACCAATCTGGAACGTATGTCTTCAACAGCGGCAACACTTTTACGTTGAGCGATGTTTTCAGCCTAAGGCTGAACAGCACATTGCGGGCTCGTAGCTTCTTCCCTTATGGAGAGCGCATCGACGACGAGCCTGACTTTGATTTGATCACTGAGTTTGACGGCACCGCTCCAAACACCTGTGATGTTGAGCTGTATATCCGCACCACGCAGGATGATCCTGCGGGTTCTCCTACGTTTACGAGCTGGCGTCGGTTTAACAACGCTGAGTTCAAGGCTCGTGGCTATCAGGTCAAGGCA
>MDTE01031360.1_pt1 | contig 12245 bp, 12 predicted proteins | sample 811231 | NCBI WGS metagenome assembly MDTE01 (sample SAMN05326651, study PRJNA326480) | marine metagenome | isolation source: seawater | place: Indian Ocean: Red Sea | collected 2010
CCAAACCCGACCACCGCTTGCTTGACCCGTAGTGGCGCGTATTCGAAAACGGGAGTTTCGCGGATAGCCGCGGCGGAAAGGGCAGCCCCTCGGGCAGCCCCCATTATTTGAGCGGTCTTGAAATTCTGAACGTAGATCGTTTCCTCGCAGGACAGATGACGCGGTTTCCAAAGGTCGAGCAAATGAGCAACGGCTTGATGAATTTGACCGAGACAATCGACGGGGGGCACCTTGGGTTTGAGCTTGAGAGTTTCGGAATGGAGTAGTTCATAAGTCTGTCCGTGGCACTCCAGCACAGCCAATCCCGTTCCGCGCAAGCTCGGATCCACCCCGAGAATTCGTCCTTTGTAGAGGGTCTTCCTTATTAACGATTGTGGATCGGCCGATTTTGATCGAGTCGATTGTCCGGCCAGATGCTTGGCCCATAACTTGCGAGAACTTTTACTCATGAAATACTTCTAAAAAAGCATGCGAATCCCGGCAATGACGATAAAGAACCAAACCAGGCGCTCAAAAAGAACTTGGTCGATTAACTTGACGATAAACGGAGCCACAATAGCGCCGAGAACGGCGGGTATGAACATCCACCAGCTAACGGACATGGAATCAACGGTGATGATTTCAAGATCGATCATGAAGGGAATCTTGACAACGTTTACGATCAGAAAGAGCCAAGCCGAAGTTCCTATGAATGCATACTTCGGAAGGGCCATGGCAAGCAGATACAGCTGAGCGACCGGACCGGCTGCATTTGCCAGCATGGTGGCCACCCCGCCAAGCAAGCCAAAAAGAACGCCGAGGGGCACCGAACCTTTCGGAGCAGATCCGGAATCTTCGTCAACCCCGGAGATCTTTGATTTCTTGCGAGCCTTCACCAGAAAATGCAAGGCGGTCATTCCCAGCAAGATTCCACCGACTACGTACTTGAGCAGCCGGACGCGATCTTCTCCGGCTTGGAAAAAATCAAAGACCCACCACCCGAGAACGGTTCCAACCAAAAAGAAAGGTAGCAGTCGGACAATGAATTTCCAGTCCGCATGCCTGCGATAAACAAGGGTGGCGGTAACGTCGGCAGAGATCAGAACAGGTAAAAGCAAGCCAACGGAAAGAGGCACACCTGCGGGTCCCAATGCATCCTCGAGCACAAGCGCGAAAATGGCAACCGTGAGGTTGCCCGCCCCTGGCAACCCCCCCTTGCTCATTCCCATGATGAGCGAACCGAACGCCAGAAGGCTCCAGTGGATAACGGTCAGTTCTTCCACCTCGAGTTTGTTAAAATCTTAAAGGTTTGCACGGAATGGGAATGACAGAACATGCGTCAGATTGGAAGCTAGCTTTTTGAAAAGGTCCCGGAAGAAACGCAAAAGGTTTCCCACCTTTCTCGGTCATCCGAGGGAGGAAAAGAGGTTCCTGATGCAAAAACCTGAGCGGTGGGGGGAAGGAGGTTTTCGAAGTTCCCCTTCCGCTCGGCATCAAGCTCGCCAAGTACGTCATCCGCCAAAAGAACAGGAATTTGGTCTCGAGCATCGCAAAGGTATGAAAACTCGGCCAAGCGCAAGGCGAGCACAAGCCCGCGTTGCTGACCTTCCGATGCATACGATCGAGCATCCCGGCAATCGAGTAGAAACACAAAGTCATCACGATGCGGACCGCGTCGGGTACTGCCTATGATTCGATCTCGGGCCCGGTCGGCAAGCAAACGCTTGCGAAAAACCTCCTCGTTTTCGAGAAGGAGATCGGGCCGGTACTCGACGTTCGCCTCCTCTTGCCCACTGGAGAGGACGGCGTAACTCCCGGCAAGGGATTCGGAAAGCATGGGCAATGCGGCGACTCTCATTTCTTGAAGCCGAACGGCAGCGGGAATCAAAGCTTGTTCGAATGCATCAAGTTCTTTGTCTCCACCATCCTGCTTGAGCAAGGCATTGCGTTCACGAAGGGCTCGATGGAAAGCCTGCACGGTTGAAAAATACTCGGACGAGGCAGTGGAAAGTAATAGATCCAACCATTTTCGCCGTTCGGCCGGACCATCTCGAATGAGCCGCAAGTCGCGCGATGAAAGGGCGACCGAGGGAAATTCGCCAAGAAAATCTCCCAGCTTGGAAACCTTCTCGCCATCGACCTCCAACTGCTTGTCCCCCTTTGATCGAAAGGAAAGAAAGATCTCTCTTTCCTCACCAACCTCGTTCAGGAATCGGCAAAATAGCCGGCTTTGCTCCTGCCCATCCCGAACTAGTCCGTCAACCCCGGATTTCCTAAAGGATCGCAGGTTCGAGGATAGCCCGATCGCTTCCAACAGGTTCGTTTTCCCCTGCCCGTTCGGTCCAAGGAGAAAAATCCGATCGCTCTCGAAGGATAAGCTCGCAGACTCTACGTTGCGAAAGTTTTCCAAGTTAAGGGCGAGTAGGCGCAAAGTGAATTTTCAGAGAGAAATGATCGAGGAATCAGAAGCTTCTCGCCCAAGTTCCTCTCCAGCTTGCTCAAACGCCGAGGCAAGTGCCTGCCAGTCCTCTTCAGTTTGATCTACATACGAACTTACCCGGATAAGGCGCTTGGTTTCCGCTTCGGAAAAACCCATGACCAGAGGAATCGATGAATGCTGGGAAAGCCCACTCGAACAGGCCGAACCGGTGGACACCTCAAATCCCAATTTGTCAAGTTTGCCAACGTAACGCAGGTTTTCGAATTCAGGCATCACAAAGGTCGAGGTGTTCCATAAGCGTGATGAGTCAAAACCAAGAATTCTCATATCCGGAAAGTTTTCGAGCATGGTTTCTTCGAACGAATCTCTCCAAGACGATCGCTGGGGGAGCTCTGGAAGACGATCATTCACCCAATGCCAAGCAACGCTCATTGCCTCGATGCCCGGATAATTTTCCGTTCCTCCGCGCCTTCCGTTCTCCTGTCTGCCGCCAAATACGAACGGATGAGGCTCCTCGCTTGCCAAAAAGCCAACGCCCTTGGAACCTCCGAACTTGTGGGCGCTTGCAGTTAAGGATGAACACACGGCCAAATCACTCAACGGGAGCTTGCCCACCCACTGGGTCGCATCACAATGAAACCTGACTCCCCGCTTCCGACACAATTCGGCAACTTCAAGCCAAGGTTGCAACACACCCGTCTCGTTATTTGCAGCCATTAGGCATACAATCGCCAAGTTGGGCAATTGATCGAGCAGGTCGGAAAAGCGGTCAAGATCGATCAAGCCGGAGGGCTCTGTCGGGATGGTTCGAACGCGATCCGAAAACCAGTGGCGGGCAGACTCGGTCACGCTTGGGTGCTCGATTGAGGAGATCAGGGCGAGGGAATCCGGTTCGGCCAAGTAGGCGGCATGGGCAATAATCGAATTGTTCGCCTCGGTGGCACCCGAGGTAAAAGTGATGGCATCGGAGGAAACCCCTAACGAACTTGCGAGATCCTCGCGCACCGAGTTAAGCTTTGCCCGCACCCTTGCGGAAGAACGGCTAGGGGCAGAAGGATTGGACCAGCTTTCCCGCAAAGCCTCGGCATATGCCGACTGGACGGAAGGGAATGGTCTGGTGGTCGCGTTGTTGTCGAAATACGCCATCTGGCACAAGGAAAAACTACCGATTTGCTGGTGCCGGAGGGATGCGAAGGGTTTGTCCTACCTTCAGGCTATCCTTACTGGGCAAACTATCACGGTTGGCCTGAAAAATACGATCGATATGAGAGGAATCGCCGTAAAACTTCCTGCTTATCGCATAAAGACTGTCCCCCTGTTTAACCACGTAAGATCTGGTCACCGGAGGAGTGGTTGGTTGAATCGGAGGATCGGCCGGCAGGGTGATCGGATTAGCCGGTGGGGCAGCTTCTGATACAGGTTCGCCCAAACGGGCTTGGTAATCCAAAACTTGGCGCTTGAGCTTGGCGTTCTCTTCTTTCAACGCAATCAGATCAAGATAGTCATCGTAAGGTTCGCCGGGCAGATCGCGAATGATTTCGCGTTCTGCGGTGACAATCAATTGCTCTACCTTCGGTGCCTCCTTGGATTCGGGCTTGAGCAAAAGAAATCGGCGGAAGTGGTAGATCGATGCAACCGGGTCCTTGCGTGAATCAAGAGACAAGAGCAAGCGCCCGGCCTCAAGATGAGATTTCGGACACTCGACCATTCGGCGGGTCACGGATAGAAATTCGTCAAGGGCCTCGGTTTCCTTCCCCACTTTGAGGTAAGACCTACCGCGCTCGAAGGCAGGATCATCAACTTCTTGAATAACGGGACCGCTCGGCCCACAGGAAGAAAGCAAGAGAGAGCATAGAACGGCAAAAGGTCGGTTCATGAATAATCGGAAGGTCATTCTCCAAGGTAGGTTAAGCTAAGTTTTCTGGAATGTGGAGCTGCCCTATGTTCCCACAGAAAAAGCCCTTGCCAAGTCCCTAACTGCAATCGCCGATTGGCAAAGGGGATGCTCTCGCTTGTTCGTGTAAGGGCCATCTTTACATGGGATGGCATGTCGTCAGGCCCCTCCAGCGTATGAACGAAATGGGGATAGTCTTCGGGGACCAAGTCTTCCATGAAGCGTTCCAAATCCACGCGAGCAGTGGGATCTGCATTTTCCATCAGGACCAAGCTGCAACTCGTATGCCTGACGAAAACGGAAACCAAGCCCTCGGCCAAACCCGATTCCGCAAGCCCGGCCGAAACGGCATCCGTAATCTCATAAGTTCCCTTGCCCTTTGTCCTAATCTCCCAATCTTTCTTGAAAACACCCATTATCAAACGATCAACCTCTAATGACTAGGACAGGAAATCGGTTTTGGCAAGGGTTGAGGCGCAAAAGGTTCCTCCTTTAACATCGCAGCTCGGTCTCCGAATTGAGCCATAAGCGCAGCGAATCAACAAGTGCGCAAAGATTGGAAAGATCTCCATTCTGGACATCGACAGGTTGGCTCAGGACAGAGCGGGCCAGCATCCCCCGGTCCCTAGTCAGATCGGACAACCAGGATTCCTTCACGGGCAAACCCTCCTCTCGGGCAAACAGGAAAAGGGCTTTGAAGTAAACCACTTGCGGATTCCCACCTTTGCATAAAGCCGAAAGTGCGGAATGCAGCAAATCGGCAAAGGGTTTGGGCTCGATCAAATGTTGCCCGTTTTCCAAAAAAAGGCGGGCAATATCCGATGCAACTTGAAAGCGCCTGTGGTCATGGGCAAGTTCTCGTTTTTTGGCAATCACCCGACATTCGCGGACGAACCGCAAGCCGGTTTCCCGAGCAGGACCAAGAGAAAGTTCGACCTCGTCAAAGAGATCGGGCGAAGCGTTTGCCCGAGACCTGCGATTTTTGCGAAACAGCACCGTTTGCAATCCCAAAGTTTCGGAAAAAACGCTGATTCGCAGATGGTTTTCGCCCGTCTCCACACGACTGAGCGCAATGCCCTCAAGTGAATGGGCGTTCGTGGACATCAACTCCTTCCTCCCTATGCCGAGCCGGTTTTCGCCTTTCCCTCCCCAGTCGATTTGCCCTTGGATGCACGGGGTTCCCGTACTCCGGCCTTTCCCTTCCCTCCCACGCTTTTCGGCTTGCCTGCAGGCTTCTCCGAGGCCCGTGATTTTATTTGCTTGGCCTTCTCGGAAGGAATAACCGCACCACCTGAAATAAGCATCTTCATGCCTTCGCCAACTGACATCTTCAATGGGAAAATATCTTTTCTCGGAAGAAGTAACAAAAAGCCACTGGTTGGATTGGGGGTTGTCGGAACAAATACATTGGTCAGATTTTTTCCGATCGCTTCGACGGTTTCTCCTGATGCCTCGGTTGTGACGAACCCAAGAACATAGCAATTCGTACGTGGATACTCGATCAAAACGACCTCTTGAAAAACCGCCCTGTTTTCCTTCCCGAACGTTTCGACGATCTGTTTCGCGGAACGATACACGCTGCTAAGGAAAGGAACCTTGCCAAGAAATTTTTCCGTCAAGCCAATGAAAAACCTTCCGAGAAAGTAATTGGAAAGAAACCCCAGAAGCGTAAGAGCCAGAACCCCAATCAAAAGACCGATGACTGCAAGCAAAGTCTCCTGACCAAGAAAGAAATCTTCCTTCCGCAGTCCAAGGCTCTCCTCCACAAATTTTATGGCAGGACCACGGAACATGCCGAGGAGAAAGTTCAGAACGAAAACAGTCGTTCCCAGCGGGAGAAAAATGAGCAAGCCTGTAAGGAATGCGTTACGAAACTTTTTCGTAAAACTAGAAATCTTTACTGTCACTGCGTCTTTCGCTAATGATCTCCACTGCGAGGGGCGAGCAGAAAATCAGGCCACAACTCGAGATTTCCAACTCGATCGAGAGCTTTCCTCTCTTCTCTGCGCATGATTTTGCGGTCCTCTTCGACCTTGTCGTCAAATCCTACGAGGTGAAGCCAGCCATGGATCAGGTAAAGGCTGAGTTCGCGCGCAAACGGAAGTTTTCGAACCTTTGCCTCCTCGATCGCCTGGTCCACGGAAACGCAAATTTCACCTGCCAATCCTTCGGAAGGATCCGCGGGAAAGGTGATGACGTCGGTGGGGCGGAAATCCTTAAGAAAATTACCGTGAATTCGGGAATGGCTTGATCGATCGAGAAACGCGACTGACAAATCCCCTGAACAACCATGTTGATGGAGAGAAAAAATCTCATGAAAAAAACGATCGACCCGAATCGGGGAAAAAGTGAGATCAGGATAAAGATTGTTTACTTTGACCGTGGGGCCCGAAGTCATTTTCCATCAACCTCGCTTCCCGCCAAAGGGAGGCTCCGACCCGCGCCTGCCCTTTCCTTTTTCGTCTTCGGGATACTCGATGCGCGAATGCAGCATGTTCAAGGAAGTTTTCAGGAAACTTGACTTGATCTTTGACATTTCCTCGAGAGTCAATGGGCACTCGTCAAGCTGACCGTCCTCCAAGCGATCCTGAAATATGCTCTCAAGCAATTCCTCAACACTATGATGGGTCACCTTGGGCAAGCTCCGGGTAGCGGCTTCAACCGAATCGGCAAAAAAGATAATTGCGCTTTCCTTGAATCGGGGCTTCGGCCCGTCGTAACGATAAGTGGATTCGTCAGGTTCCTCCTCGAGTTCTCCATAATGAAGCTTGTCTTGCTTTAACTGTTGCTTCGCTTGGTGATAAAAATACTTAACCAAGGTCGTTCCATGATGCTGACGAATAACGTCGCGAATGATCTTTGGCAATCGATGCTCGCGCGCCATTTCGATTCCCTCCTTCACGTGGCTCTTGATTATAAGAGCGCTCATGGCCGGGTTTTTTTGAGCATGAGGATTGTCAAAGCCACCTTGGTTTTCGGTAAAATAATCGGGTTGGCTCATTTTTCCGATATCATGAAAAAGAGAGCACGCGCGACACATGATCGGGTTGGCCTTGACCGCTACCGCCGCATTCTCCGCAAGGTTTGCTACCATCAGGCTATGATGGTAGGTTCCCGGGGCTTCAACTTGCATGCGACGGAGCAAGGGATGATTGAAATCCGTAAGCTCGAAAAGAGTGGCATCGGTTGCCACCTTGAAACCGTTCTCGATCAACGGCATGGCTCCCAGCACCAAGCCCCCGGTTAAAGCCCCCACAAGAAGCGAAGCGATGCCATGGTTTGCAGATGCCACCCAACCGCTTTCCGATGCAAAACCAATGCCAAGAGCTAAGATCGCCCCTGTCAGGCCAGCCATGCCCCCCGCCTTCAATACACTCCCGCGCAACCTCACTCCCCGGCAAAAATAAGACCCGACCAAGGCTGAACTAAGCGAAACCGACAAAGCCTCGATGCCCGAATTTTGCATAGTCGCATGAAAGACGCTGGTCATTAGCGCGGAGAGGGCGGCCATTCTTGGCCCTACCGTGAGCATCACGACCATGGGGGCAAAGGCAATGGGTATGAGATAAGGCAAAAGTCCGATCAACAATGCATTGCCGCCGAAGAGGTTTGTGCTTCCAAGCTCCAGAATGATTCTCGACAGCCCCAAGTTCGCAAGCACGGCAATGGCGACTATCATCGAACGGGCGTTGTCCTTCCAGAAAGAAGGCAAAACCAAGCTCACGTAAACGACCGCAAAAAGAAAAGTACCAAAGGTCACAACCACCCTCTTGGGCAAAAGGTTTCTGTCTTCAACGGTCTGCTTGAGGTACTCCTCGTATTTCTCAAGATCAAGCTCGTCTACCTTCTTTCCCTTTTCCAAGATCAGTTCATCTTTCTCGACATATACAATTGGGGGGTTGTCCTTCTCCATTGCCTTAATCGCATCTTCCTGAGCATTTTCCGTCTTCTCCCTGTCGATTGTCCTCAAGAAGAGCCCTTTTCGCGCGAAACCCGAAAATACCGAGACCACCTTATCCCGGAAATGTCCTGCGGCAAGAGATGCGTTCTCATCCGAACTCTCGATCAAATCCCTCAAGACCAAACCCTCCTCGGGGAAAGGCCCGTCATTCTCCAAGTGTACCTGCAATTCCCTTAGGTATCGGGCAAGCTCGGAATGCTCTTGTTTTAAATCATTCGGATCCAAGTTGAAACGCAATCCTTCGGAAATGCCGGTGATTACTACAAGGCGATCCGCAAGATCCTCCATCATGCCATTGATCCTTGCCGTTGCATTGGCCTCCGAAATAAATTTCTGATCCGTCGACGGAGACTTGATCACTCCGGTGAGGTGCAATTGGCCGAGAATCTTTGACAAAAATTCCAAGTAGTTCTCCCCTTGCGGAAAATCACGCCAATGACCAAGAATCTCTATTTCCTCTTCCGTAACCGTCAACTGGAAATTGGCCTGTAGCTCGTCAATAAGGTTAGCCTCTGCGATTGCAGTTGCTTCCAAATCCAATCCGTTATTGGCAAGCAATCCGTCTTCCAGCCTAACCAGTGCCATGGAAAACCGTTCTTCTCCCGGGCGGTTCCTTGCAAATTCACGAGGAGTGCTGCTGCGAATCCATTCCTCGGCCGCTTTCCGCCTGATCTCGCTCAAATATTGAAAGCTTCGATCGGAGTAAACGTTTTCCAGAGCATATTCTCCCAGCGTTCTGAGACTGGGCGGATCCTGCCCGACAAAGCAGATAAAGATCACTGCAATGGCAAAGGCAAAGGTGAGCAAGGATTGCTTGCCACCATTCAGCCAGATTCCACGCAACCCGGAAGATCGGATTTTCGATTCTTCATCATGCTCGAGCTCCTTACGTCTGCGAGCTCGTTGGCGGCCGCTTTTCTTGCGTAAGCCTTTTGTTTCCTCTTTGGCCATTGAAGAGACCTATTTTCTCAGAAAAGTCCGCATCGGGTCAAGGCTTAGGACTCAGGTTTCCCGTAAGACGAAATGATGGCGCTCACAAGCGGATGACGAACCACGTCATCATGATCGAACTCATGGAAGTGCAAGTTCGCAATTCCTGACAGAATCTTCCGAGCGTGAACCAACCCTGACTCCTGCCTCGGAGGCAAGTCGATCTGGGTGACGTCCCCGGTAACGACCATTTTGCTCCCCTCCCCCAAACGGGTCAAAAACATCATCATTTGCGAACGCGTTGTATTTTGGGCTTCGTCAAGAAGAGCGAAACACTTGCTCAGGGTACGACCGCGCATGTAGGCCAAAGGGGCGATCTCGACCACACCGGCTTCGACCAACTTGCGTGCCTCAACAGGCCCGAGAACTTCATCCATCGCATCGTAGAGAGGACGCAGGTAGGGCAACAGCTTTTCTTCGAGGTCACCCGGGAGAAAGCCCAAGGCTTCACCTGCTTCCACGGCTGGTCGAGCCAGAACGATTCGCTGGACGGAACCCTCGAGAAGAGCATGGAGGGCGGCAATCATAGCCAAAAAGGTCTTGCCCGTACCGGCAGGTCCAATGCCAAAAACCATATCGTTGCCGAGAATCAAATCGAGGAAGTCCCTCTGTCCCAGATTTCTGGGCACTACCGATTTCTTTCTTATCTTGAGAACCAATGGATTCTCCAAGAGCTCGTGCAATTGCTCTGACTTTCCCAGGGAAACCTTTTCGAGAAAACGCCTGAAATCCGATTTCCCGGAAACGAACCCCTGCTCACGTCCCTTGAGCAGAAGAGAAAAAAGTTCCTCACAACGCTCCACCCCTTGCGCTTCACCCTCTATCGTCAGAACATTACCTCGAGCCACAAGCCGCACGGAAAGAGCTCGTTCCACCTCGCTTAAGTTTTCCGGTCTCTCAGCGTAAAGCTTGTGAAACTCTCTCTCTGATTCAAATTCTATCTTTTGCGCGGTCATGAAACGATTGGGTGGTCCGATCGACCCTTACTGCTGCGCTTCGCGGAGCTTGGTAACGCATTTTCCGGACACCGATTTCAAACACAAACCCAACGCCGGACAGGCAAAAAAATTGGGGCATGCAGAATTGTCGTGAGAGCAACTTTTGCAGGAGGATTCCATTGAATGGATCAAGTAAATCCTGCAATCAGCATTCCGCAAGCCCGGAATCAGAAGCTCTCCATCCGAACGAATCCATTTGCCAACTCCCGCAAAGACGTCATGACAGGCTTTTTTGCCCCAAAAACTTTGTCCATGAAAGTTCTCTTCGTAAGCCCTGAAGTTAGCCCTCTCGTCCGAACCGGCGGGTTAGGAGACGTTGTCGGCAGCTTGCCCATTGCCCTTCAGGCAATAGGGATCGACGTTCGCATCCTTTGTCCCTTGCACCGGGAATGCAGAAAGCTCGAAATTCAATTCTTTCCCAGAACGCTTCGACTCAAACTTGGTAACAAAACGATCCCTATCAGGCTAGGCCAAACTACACTCGGTTCCTCCGGAATCCCCGTATATCTTATTGAAAACGATGAGCTATTCGACCGGTCGGGAATTTATGCAAACGAGGAAGGCGATTATCCGGACAACCCCGAACGCGCGTTCGTACTGTCGAAATCCGCTTTGTACGTCTCGCAAATTTGCGGATGGACTCCCGACGTATTTCATGCCCACGATTGGATGGCGGCATCCATGCCCGCATATTTGAACGCCGCCTCTTCCAAAAGGAAGACCGGGAAACCGCTGAAGTCCGTCCTTACCATTCACAATTTGGAACATCAGGGAATCTTCTCACACAAGGATTTCGTTCAATCCGGGTTGCCTGAAAATTACTGGGGGATCGAAGGGTTCGAGCACAATGAGTCCATGAACCTGCTCAAGGGCGGAATTCAACATGCAGACAAGCTCACCACCGTCAGCCCAACCTATGCGCAGGAAGTCAGGACAAAAGCTTTCGGGCATGGACTTGAGGAAAGCCTGAAATATCGAGCGGCGGATCTCGTTGGCATTTTGAATGGAATTGACGAAGACGGTTGGAATCCTCTTCAGGATCCTGCCCTCCCAAGCCCGATCGATCCCCTTGCCCCCGAAGAAGGCAAGAAAGCCTGCAAGAAATCTCTTTTAACGGAGATGAAGTTGCCAACCGGCTCGACTGCTCCCCTGTTCGGCGTAGTTTCCCGACTTTACCGGCAAAAGGGTTTGGACTTGCTCATCCAAGCCCTGCCATCCTTGATGTCGGATTCGGATGCAAACTTCGTCATTCTGGGTAGCGGGGCAAAGGAAGAAGAGAATGCATTCCTTGCCCTAGCGCGCAAATTTTCCAAACGAATCGGGGTATTCATCGGATTTGACGATGGGTTGGCTCGGAGAATCTTTGCAGGAACCGATTTTTTTCTCATGCCCAGTCGTTTCGAGCCATGTGGATTGGCTCAGCAATATGCGATGCGTTACGGATCGCTGCCAATCGCTCGCAGAACCGGAGGATTGGCAGATACGGTCGAGCATTTCTCCCGATCCTTACAGTCCGCAAACGGATTTCTTTTCGATCGAGCCAATGCCGGGGACTTGAAAAAGGTTATTAACAGGGCAATCAAGCTATTCGACAATCAACCTCAATTTGCCAAGATTCAATTGAACGCCCTGTCGACTCGTTGTTCATGGGAATTTGCGGCCAAGCAATACTCGGAAGTTTACCAATGGACAACGCCAGCGGTATAAAGTTGACTAAAGTGACGTGCATAACTTTCGGATAGTTTTTGGGGTTTCCTCTTGCGGAAGACAAAACATAAAGGATAACTTTGGGATTTCTTATTTTCTCAAGCAGCGCACGCATGATATCAAACGGCCCGTCAAGAACCTTTACCCGAGAAGCGGTTGAGGCTTGGCTTACTCGGTTATCCGTCGCCGATTGGGAAAAGAACATCCCGAAAACTCAGCTTCGCGAAGGTCGCAAATTCTACAGGGAAGGGAAGCTCAGCACCATAGATTTGCAAA
>MDTE01035950.1_pt1 | contig 12245 bp, 14 predicted proteins | sample 811231 | NCBI WGS metagenome assembly MDTE01 (sample SAMN05326651, study PRJNA326480) | marine metagenome | isolation source: seawater | place: Indian Ocean: Red Sea | collected 2010
AAAGAATTGCAAAGTATTAGTAAAAAATTGGACAATAAAAGCTTTGTAGAAAGAGCGCCAAAGCATATTGTCGAACAAGAAAAAAATACCTATAATGAACTAAAAAGCGATATTGATAAAATTAACTTAACCATCAAAAGCCTTAAATGAAAACTTTTAATAAAAAAAAATTACCAAGCAGACATACATCATTGGGTCCAGATAGAGCCCCTCAAAGATCTTTTTATTATGCGATGAATTTGACAGAAAAAGATGTTGCAAAACCATTTGTTGGAGTGGTTTCGACTTGGAATGAAGCTGCGCCGTGTAACATTGCCCTGATGAGACAGGCACAATCAGTTAAAAAAGGAGTTAAATCTTCTGGAGGAACACCAAGAGAATTTTGCACGATTACGGTAACAGACGGTATAGCAATGGGGCACGAAGGAATGAAATCTTCATTAGTTTCGAGAGATGTGATTGCTGATTCAACCGAATTAACAGTTAGAGGTCATTGTTACGATGCCCTGGTAGGCGTAGCAGGATGTGATAAATCTTTGCCTGGTTTAATGATGGCAATGGTTAGATTAAACGTTCCTAGTGTATTTATTTATGGTGGATCAATTCTTCCAGGTAGATTTAACGGAAAAGATGTAACAGTCCTAGATGTTTTTGAAGGCGTAGGAAAGTATTCGTCTGGAAAAATGAATGAGCATGCTTTACGCAAATTAGAATTAAAAGCTTGTCCTAGCGCTGGAGCATGCGGAGGACAATTTACTGCAAATACTATGGCATGCGTATCCGAAGCAATTGGATTGGCTCTTCCTTATTCTGCCGGAACTCCCGCTCCTTACGAAGAGAGAGATAAGTATGCTCTACGAAGTGGCAAAGCAGTAATGAATTTGTTAAAAAAAAATATCAGACCTAGAGACATTGTTACAAGAAAATCGTTAGAAAATGCAGCAACCATCGTAGCTGCTACAGGCGGATCTACCAATGCAGCTTTACATTTACCAGCGCTTGCAAACGAAATAGGAATTAAATTTGACCTAATGGATGTGGCTAAAATTTTTAAAAGAACACCTTATCTTGCAGATTTAAAACCTGGCGGAAAATATGTTGCCAAAGATATGTGGAAAGCAGGAGGGGTTCCAATGTTATTAAAAACTTTATTAGATGGTGGTTATATTCACGGAAATTGTTTGACCGTTACGGGAAAAACCATCAGAGAAAATTTAAAAAAGGTTAAGTTTAACAAAAAACAAAAAGTAATGAGAGAATATAACAATCCTTTATCAAACGATGGGGGAGTTGTTGGATTAAAAGGAAATCTTGCTCCACAAGGAGCTATTGTAAAAGTTGCGGGATTAAAAAAACTTCAATTTACTGGACGAGCAAGGTGTTTTGATACTGAAGAATCGGCATACAAAGCTGTGCTAAAAAGAAATTACAAAGATGGAGATATAATAGTTATAAGATACGAGGGACCCAAAGGTGGACCGGGTATGAGAGAAATGCTCCAAACAACAGGAGCAATTTATGGACAAGGCAAAGGTGAAAAAGTTGCACTAATCACGGACGGAAGATTTTCTGGAGCAACAAGGGGATTCTGCATTGGACACGTGGGTCCCGAAGCTTCAATTGGTGGTCCTATAGGTTTGTTAAAAAATGGAGATATAATCCGTATTGATGCAAAAAAAGGAACAATCAACGTTGATCTTTCAAAAAAAGAATTAGTTAAAAGAAGAAAAAAATGGAAACCAAAAAAAAATAATTTTGGAAACGGAACACTTTGGAAATATGCCCAAACCGTAGGACCAGCCTATTTGGGTGCATCAACACATCCTGGTGGAAAAAAAGAAGTTAAATGTTACGCAGACATCTAAATGAAAATTAAACCAGTTATCCTGTGTGGCGGAGCAGGTACAAGATTGTGGCCAGAATCAAAAAATAATATACCAAAGCAATTTATTGATTTTGGAGGCTGGACACTATTAAAAAAAACTTTGGAAAGAATTAAAGACCCAGTTTTTGACAGCCCAATAATTAGTACAAATATCAAATATTTAAATTTGACAAAGAAATTTTTGTCAAAATACAGAATAAAAAAATACACTATTGTTTTGGAGCCTTTTAAAAAAAACACAGCAGCAGCAGTTTTATCTTCCTCGCTTTTGAGAGAAATAGATTTTGAACAACCAATAGTTTTTTTTCCATCCGATCACTTGATAGAAAAAACAAATAAATTTGTAACTCAAATAAAAAAAAATAGAAAAAATTTAAACAATCACAATATTTTTCTTTTTGGTATAAAACCAAATTCACCATCATCTCAGTATGGTTACTTGCTTACTAAAAAAGACTCAAGGAAACTGGATAAGGTTACTAGTTTTATTGAAAAACCCAACCTTGGAAAAGCAAAAAAAATTTTAAAAAAAAATGGACTTTGGAATTCAGGAATGCTTTTAGCAAAGAAAATTTCCATAATTAATAATTTTAAAAATTATGATCCTCAAACACTAAAGCTGTGCCTAAATTCTGTAATCAAATCAAAAATAATTAGAAACGTTTATTATCTAGAAAAAAAATCATTTAAAAAAATTAAAAACATATCTTTTGATTGTGCCATTTTGGAAAAATCAGGAAATATAAATGCTATTAAACTAGATTTGTCATGGAGTGACCTTGGTAATTGGAGAGAAATCACTAATATTTTTAAAAAAAATAAAAAAAAATACTTTAAAAAGAAAAACGTTTTCTATCGACCTTGGGGAAAATACATCAATCTTTTTTATGGCAAAGGTTTTTTAATAAAAGAATTGGTTGTGAATTCAAAATCATCTATCAGTCTTCAGAAACACAGGCATAGATCTGAGCATTGGACCGTTTCTTCTGGTAAGCCCAAAATAACAATAAACAGAAATAAATTTTTTAAAAATCCAAATGAGTCTGTTTTTATTTCACGGGGAGCAATTCATAGAATAGAAAATCTTTTCAAAAAACCTGTTAAAATTATGGAAGTTCAAATTGGATCAATTCTAAAAGAAACAGATATTATAAGATATAAAGATATTTATGGAAGAGTTAACTAACCTCTAGCTCAACAGGAGTATGATCAGAAGGTTTAAATTTTGATCTTGGCTTTTTATTAATATTTATATTTTGAATTTGATTTTGCAGATTTGCTGAAACCAAAAAATGATCTATTCGCATGCCATGATTTTTTTGCCATGCCCCAGACATGTAATCCCAAAAAGTATATTCTTGTTTTGTTTTGTTTATATGTCGATAAATGTCAACAAACCCTAAATTTTCAAGTTCACGAAATTTTTTTCTAATCTCAGTTTTAAACAATGCATCGTTTTCATACTTAGTGAAATCGTAGACATCTATTTCTTCTGGAATTACATTAAAATCTCCACCTATAATAATATTTTTATTTTTTTTTAAACTTTTCTTTACTTCTTTAATGAAAGCGTCCAACCAATTTTTCTTATAGTCATACTTCTCAGTATCTATTGGATTACCATTAGGTACATAAATATTTATCAATTTAATCAGCTGAGATTTATTTTTGATCTCACAGTTAATATTTCTTGCTTGATTTTTTTTATCTTTAAAAAAATTCTTCTCTATTTTGTTAATTTTAACTTTTGTTAAGATAGCTACACCGTTATAAGCTTTCTGACCAAAAACATAAGATTCATAGCCAATTTTTTTAAAATCATCAAAGGGAAAATTTTTTTCTTCGGTTTTAATTTCTTGAAGCATTAAAAGATCTGGCTTTGTATCTTTTATATAGTCTATTATATTTTTAATTCTGGCTCTTACAGAATTGACATTCCAAGAAGTTATCTTCATTAAACAGAAAAAGATAGTCCACAGCCACAAGATGAACTTGCTTTAGGATTATTAATTACGAACGAATTTCCAATTAACTCTTTTTTAAAATCTATTACCGAACCATCAATAATTTTTAGCGAATTTTTATCAACTATTGTTTTGTTAAAAATTTTATCATCTGGTTTAATTTTATCGTCAAAAGAGAAATTATATTTAAAACCAGAGCAACCGCCTCCCTGAACAGCTATTCTGAAATAAGTTTTTTTACCTTTTTCTAAAATAATTCTTTCTATTTCCTTTTTGGCTGATTCTGTAAATTCAATTTTATTAGTCATATTCGTAAAATTATGTATTATATATTTTTAACACATCTTATGGCAAAATACGAATATTCAAAGATCGCAATACCTATTAATTCTATCGGTAGAATTTATAAAGAAAAATCAAGTCAACTTAGACCACCATACCAAAGGGATAGGGATAGAGTAATTCATTCTACGGCATTTAGAAGATTAAAACATAAAACACAGGTATTCGTTAACACCGATGTTGACCATTACAGAACCAGAATAACTCATTCACTAGAAGTTTCCCAAATAGCCAGAACTTTTGCTAAAATTTTTAAATTAAACGAAGACTTGTGTGAGACTCTAAGTTTAGCACATGATCTCGGACATCCTCCTTTTGGGCACGCAGGGGAGGAATCTTTGAATGAATGTATGGAAAATTTTTTTGGATTTGATCACAATATTCAAACCTTAAGAATTACCACTATGCTTGAAAATAAATATTATAATTTTAAAGGCCTGAATCTATCTTTGGAAACTTTAGATGGATTAATTAAACATAATGGTTCAGTGGAAGATAGAAGTATGCATGACGAAATTTTAGGCAAAAATATTTTTAAAAATAAAATAAAATTTGAAAACAAACCCTCATTAGAAGCTCAGTTTTCATCTATATCAGATGATATTGCTTATAACAGTCACGATCTCCAAGATGGCGCCAAAGCTGGTTTGTTTAGATTGGAAGATTTGTCAAAAATACCTGTTATTTCTGAAACAATCTATAAACACAAAAGAAAATACAAGAACAAAGAAAAAGGATTGATACTAAATGAAATTGTTAGAGATATAATTAACGAAATGGTTAAAGATGTTGTTGAAAACACCAGAAGAAATATTAAAGATGAAAAACCTAAAAGTATTAAAGATATATACAAGGCGAAAATACAACTAGTTGAATTTTCCGACAAAATGAAAGATTTTGATCAAGAAATTAAATTTTTTTTAAAGGAAAATATGTATAAGCACAAGGTTGTGTCCAATAAAACAAAACACGGAATGAAAATTGTAAAAACTTTATTTAAAAAAATAACAAAGAATCCAAAAAAATATATTAAAAACACCCATTTCTATAAATCCGGAAAAGAAAGAATGGTGTGTGATTTTATAGCCGGAATGACAGACAGATATGCAATCAAATTATACAGCTCCATAAAATGAATTTATTCACAAATTATTTAACGGAAATTAAAAAAACAGTTTCAAAGCACAAAAACATAACTGGATCTATCCATGAAAAAACCTTATCCAATATAATCATAGAAAAACCACCTGAAAATTTTGATTTTGATTTATCATCCAATATTGCTTTAGTGCTGGGAAAAACCAAAGGGGAAAACCCTCGGGAAATCGCTGAAAAAATAAAAGATATTTTATCTGGCGAGATTGATGATTTCTCAGATATTCAAATTGCTGGCCCTGGTTTTTTAAACATAAAATTAAGCAAGAAAGCTTGGATAAAAAATATAAACAATATTTTTAAGAATAAAAAAAATTTTGGCTCTAACAAAAAAAGAGAGAAATACAATATAGAATTTGTTTCTGCTAATCCTACTGGTCCTTTACATGTTGGTCATTGCAGAGGAGCTATTTTTGGCGATGTAATTTCAAATTTGTTAATTTTTAATGGCAACAAGGTAACAAAGGAATTTTATGTAAACGATTATGGAAATCAAATTGATATATTCTCAGAATCAGTTTTTTATAGAATTAGAGAAATAAAATTCAACGAAAGTTTTCCTGATAATAAAAATTTGTATCCAGGTTCTTATATAATTGATATAGCAAAAAAAATTTTAAAAAATAATCCTAAAATCAAGCTCAATAATTTTAAAAAAATTAGTAAAAAATTAGCAAAAGATTCAATCAATCATTCGATGAACTTAATAAAATCAGACTTAAAACGTTTGGGCATTAAGCATGATAAATTTTTTTACGAGTCTGAAATTGTAAAAAAAAATCTTATAAAAAAATCTTTAAAAAAATTAAAAAGTGATAATTTAGTTACGGAAGGTTTTCTTCAGCCACCAAAAGGAGAAGACAATTTAAATTGGAAGAAGAGTAAGAAACTGATATTTAAATCAACTTTTTTTGGAGATGATGCAGATAGATCTCTGCAGAAGGACGATGGTTCCTGGACTTATTTTGCAAACGACCTTGCTTATCACTCGAATAAGGTATCAAGAAAATATGATTATCTAATTGATATTCTTGGAGCTGACCACACAGGATACATAAAGAGAATAACCGCTGCGGTAAAAGCCATATCAAAAAACAAAACCAAATTAATTTGCAAAGTTTGTCAGTTAGTTAAGCTTTTTAAAAATGGACAACCATTTAAAATGTCCAAACGTTTAGGAGACTTTATATCGGTAGATGACTTGTTAGATGAGGTTGATAAAGATTCTATAAGATTCATGATGCTTAACAGGGGCAATGATGTTGAGTTAGATTTTGATTTTAGTAAAGTTTTGGAAAAAAACAAAGACAACCCAGTTTTTTATGTCCAGTATTCTTATGCAAGAATAAACTCTTTGTTCAGATCTTTAAAAATAAATTTAAATAAAGAAATTAAATTAGATTTAAACAAATTTGAACCAAATGTTTTTGAATACAAACTTTTAAGAAAAATCATTGAATGGCCCAAAGTTGTAGATATAGCCTCTAGCAGACTAGAACCACATAGAGTAACTTTTTATCTTTATGATTTAGCTACAATTTTTCACTCTTATTGGAGCGAAGGTAATAAAAAAGAAGAGTTTAAGTTTATAGTTGATGGAAAAATTAACAAGGAAACCTCGTTCAAGTTGTTTCAATTAATATCGATAATTTTAGAAAATGGAATGAGAATCTTAGGAGTTTCCTTACCAAAAAAAATGTAATGTTTAATACTTTGTTAAAAATCTTTTATTTTATTTTAATAACTCTTTTTTTTTATTTTGTCTTATCTACTTACTTTTCAAAAGACAATGTATACAAAATACAAGACAGAATTCTTAATGAAGAAAGAAAATCAAAAATTCAATCGTATAATTTGCCTACTCTTAAAAATGATACCAACAATATAATTGTTTATAATTCTGAAGAATTTATAGAAAAAAAAATAAAAAAACGAAAAATTTGGGAACTATTAAAATAAAAAAATGAAAAGAAAATCAATTATCACAAGTATTGCTTCTTACAAACTTACAAAAGAAGAAGAACGCCTTATCGCTGACAAAAAGCCTTGGGGGATTATTTTATTTACAAGAAACATTGAAAGTCTAAATCAGCTTAAAGAACTCACGTCACATATCAGGTTTTTGATGAAAGATCCTCACTATCCAATTATGATTGACCAAGAAGGTGGTAGAGTTTCAAGATTGTCAAAGATAATAGATACAGCAGATTTTCCACAAAAACTTTTTGGCCAACTATTTGAAAAAAATAAGCTATCAGGAATTAATTCATATAATGAATACCTGCATTTTACTTGTGAGATTCTTAAAAAATCCGGAATAAATATTAACACTATCCCTGTTTTAGATATTTTAAAAAGTAATACTCATAAGATTATTGGTAACAGGAGTTATTCTAGAAACTTGAACACAATAAATGTTTTAAAAAAGTTATGTTTTGAAACATTAAATAAATTTAAAATTGGAAGCGTCTCAAAACATATACCTGGTCACGGATGTTCTAATGTAGACACTCACAAAAAATTATCTGTTGTTCACAATTCTTTCAACTCACTATTACAACAAGATTTTAAAGCTTTTAAAAATATCGATTCAAAATTTGCCATGACAGCACACATAATTTATAAAAAGATTGACCCATTGAATACAGCTACGCACTCAAAAATATTGATAAAAAATATAATAAGAAAGAAGTTAGGATTTAAAGGTATTTTAATTTCGGATGATATTTCCATGAAAGCACTACCTGGGAATTTTCTACACAATGCCCAAAAAGCAATCCGATCTGGTTGCAATCTAGTATTGTATTGTAAAGGAAACATAAAAGAATCATCAATATTATTAAGCAAAATCAATGATATTGATAAATTTACTGAGAAAAAAACTTCAGAATTTTATAGATTTTTAAGATAAAATTTAAATATGGAATCAAACTACAATAAATCAATTTCTGTAGAGATACCAAACTACTCAGGCCCACTCGAGACTTTGCTTGATTTAGCAAAGAATCAAAAGGTTGATCTAACCAAAATATCAGTAACTACTCTTGCTGATCATTTTTTAGATTTTATCAAAAAGTATGAAGATAAAAATTTAGATTTAGCCTTCGAATATCTACTCATGGCAACTTGGTTGGCTTATTTAAAATCCAAATTACTTTTACCAGAAGACGAGGAAGAAAATTTTAAAGCTAGCGAAATTGCAGAGAAACTTAAGCTACAATTAAAAAAATTAGAGTTGATAAGATTATTATCAGATCAATTACTCAAGAAGGAAAGAATTGGCAGAGATTTATTTTATAGAGGAACAAGAGGAGGAATTAGATCAATATATAATCCTGTTTACAAAGTTACTCTTTATGAATTGTTAAAAACTTATGCTGAATTAAAGACGCAATCGTCCTTTCAAAAAATTGATATTCCTAAATTACCAGTCATGACCACCCAAGAAGGAATCAAACAGATAAAAGAAAACATGAAGTTAATTCTTGAATGGAAAAAAATACAAGAACTAATTCCAGAATCTTTTGTGGTTTCAAATAAATTTAAAAAAACAGGTTTAGCAGCAATTTTTACCGCCAGTCTAGAATTAACCAAGGACGGAGTCATTGATTTGATGCAAAAAAATTTATTTGGAGATATTTTGATTAGAACTGCAAAACATACGCCCATGAAATTAAAAGGAAAATAAAATAAATTTTTATGCAAAAAGATAAAAATATCAACAACGTTATTAACTTTCCCAAAAAAAAATCGAAAATAGAAAGGGAAATCGAAGCAATTATATTTGCAGCTGATGAGCCTTTAGATCTGGAAACAATTGAAAAGAGAGTTGGTAGTTCAAAAGATATAAAAAAAATACTACTAAAACTTCAAGAAGAATACTCTGCCAGAGGAATAAATCTAGTCTGTGTTAGAAACAAATGGATTTTTAGAACTGCTCTCGATCTTTCTAAACTTATGTCTTTACAGAAATCTACTCAAAAAAAATTATCAAGAGCTACTATAGAAACATTATCTATAATTGTTTACCACCAGCCTGTAACAAGATCTGAAATAGAAGAAATTAGGGGTGTTGCGTTTGGAACAAATACTTTAGAAATTTTATTAGAACTTGATTGGATCAGGCCCGCAGGTAGAAAAAATGTTCCAGGAAAACCCATTCAGTATGTGACAACAGAAAATTTTTTAAATCATTTTAACATTCAAAAACTATCTGACTTACCTACATTAAACGAGCTAAGTTCAGCAGGTTTGATAGACACATCTTCAATAGATTCATCAATTTTTGGAACCGGAAAATTCTTCAAAGAGCAGGAAAAAGAAAAAAAAGATAACATTTATTCAGATATTGATGAGGTAATAAAACAGTCACCCAAATCGGAAGAATAAACTTATTTATTTAGACGTTATTATTGTATATAAATAGAGATTATGGGAATAAGTTTTTGGCAAATAGCGATAGTTGTTGTTTTAGTAGTTTTGCTCTTTGGAAGAGGTAAAATTTCTAGTTTGATGGGAGATGTTGCTAAAGGAATTAAAAGTTTCAAAAAAGGAATGTCTTCTGAGGAAAAAGTAGACTCATCAGAGAATAAAGACGAAGATTCAAATTCTCAAAACAAGTAATTAATCATGCCGCAGATCGGATGGTTTGAAATACTAATTATTGTGGTGATAGCAATATTAGTTATAGGGCCAAAAGATTTCCCTGTAGTTTTAAGAAAAATTGGAAATTGGATTGGTTCAACAAAAAGATACTTCAGCGACATACAAGACAAAATGAATAAGTTGGACGAGACAATCGAAGATGAAGATTCGGTTGAAAAAAAATATTCAAAAAAAACCATAGACAAAAACAATGAGTGAAAATACAAAAGAATCATCTTTCGTTAGTCATTTGACAGAACTGAGAACAAGATTAATCAATTCATTAATTTTTATATTTGTAATTTTTGTAATAGGATACATTTTTGCTGAAAATATTTATAATTTTTTGGTAGAGCCTTACGCAAAAGCAGTAAAAGATGATGGTGTTAACAGGAGGCTTATTTTTACCGCTCTTCACGAAACTTTTATTACATATTTAAAAGTAGCCTTTTTTGCCGCGCTCTTTTTAGGGAGTCCAATTGTGTTAACCCAAATATGGAAATTTATTGCACCGGGCCTCTATCAAAATGAAAAAAAAACTTTATTGCCATACTTAATCGCAACGCCTATTTTATTTTTACTAGGAGGCATGCTTATTTATTATTTGGTAATGCCTTTGGCTATAAAATTTTTTCTATCATTTGAAACTGCTGCATCAGGAAGTACCTTGCCAATTCAACTTGAGGCAAAAGTTAATGAATATTTATCATTAATTATGAGATTAATTTTTGCATTTGGTTTAAGTTTTCAATTACCAGTTTTATTAAATTTACTAGCGAGAGTAGGAGTTATCGACTCTGAATATTTAAAAATCAGAAGAAAATATTTTATAGTGATAATTTTTGCTGCGGCAGCAATACTAACACCCCCAGATCCAATAACACAAATTGGTTTGGCAATACCTTTGTTAATACTGTATGAATTATCTATATTATCTGTAAAAATTACTGAAAAAAACAAAGAAAAAGAAAATGCACAATCTGAAAACAATTAGAGAAAACCCTGATCTTTTTAAAAAAAAAATTTTAGACAGGAATGTTAAGATAGACTTTGAAGAATTGCTTAAATTGGATAAGAAGAATAGAGAAATAATACAAAAAAAAGAAAAATTAGAACAAGAAAAAAAATCGATATCGAAAACAAAAGACAAAAGCCAGTTTGAAAAATCAAAAAAAATATCCAAGGAAATAGAAGAGCTTGAAAAAATTCAAAAAGAATTAAAAAATAAAATAAATCCAATTTTAAATTTTATTCCAAATATTGCTTTAGACGATGTTCCTATTGGAAAAGACGAAAAATCAAACAAAGAATTAAAAAATGCAGGAAACGTTCCAAAGTTTAACTTTAAAGTTAAATCGCATTATGAAATTGGAAGCAACTTGAATTTGATGGATTTTGATACAGCAACAAAAACATCCGGTTCAAGGTTTGTTTTTTTAAAAGGCAAGCTAGCCGAGCTAGAAAGAGCTATATCTAACTTCATGCTTGATATACATACAAAAGAATTTGGTTACCAAGAAATTTCACCACCTTTAATTGCAACAGAAGACACGATGTTTGGTACAGGCCAACTTCCAAAATTTGAAAACGATCAATTTGAACTTAAATTAGATGTAGATCAAAAAAAATATTTGATCCCAACTGCAGAAGTAATTTTAACAAATATGGTTAAAGAAAATTTAATCAAAACAAAAGATCTTCCCTTAAGACTGGTAGCATCAACGGCATGTTTTAGGAAAGAGGCGGGAAGTTATGGTAAAGATACAAAAGGCATGCTGAGACAACACCAATTTTATAAAGTTGAATTAGTTAGTATAGTTGAGCCAACAAAATGTTCAGAAGAATTAAAGAGAATGATATCGTGCGCGGAAGAAATTCTGAAAAGATTAAAACTTCCTTATAGGTCTGTTCTTTTATCTACCGGCGACATGGGTTTTAGTGCTGAAAAAACAGTTGATCTTGAAGTATGGATTCCGTCAGAAAATAAATATAGAGAAATATCAAGCTGTTCCTCTTGCGGTCAATTTCAATCCAGGAGGATGAAAGGCAAGTATAAAGATGAAAAAAATAAATCAGACTTTTTAGGAACATTGAATGGTTCAGGTTTGGCTATTGGTAGAACACTGATTGCTATTATGGAGAACTATCAAAATTCTGATGGATCTATTACAATACCTGACTCTCTTAGGCCATACATGAATAATTTGGAGAAAATTTAATATTTTTATAAAAACTAGTTGTTAAAATAAAATTAT
>MDTE01165315.1_pt1 | contig 12245 bp, 10 predicted proteins | sample 811231 | NCBI WGS metagenome assembly MDTE01 (sample SAMN05326651, study PRJNA326480) | marine metagenome | isolation source: seawater | place: Indian Ocean: Red Sea | collected 2010
GAAAGTGATACCAGTGTCCTTACAATGATCCCGTAAGCCTTCCCATTGTTCTTCGGTGAATTCCATTCGTTTCCAGTATTCGTATCTGTTAGAGTCTTGTTTGCTGAATTGAACTCGGAATGGTTCATCTGGAGTACTTTCTTCCGAAGCTATGTGAGTTTGAAATTTTATGGCGTCAGCTCCTGCTGCTGCTACGGCGTCTATATAAGCGTGAGCTGTGCCTAAACTGCCATCGTGCGCTTGCGCTATTTCTGCGATGATAAAGCATCGGCCTGCGCCAATGGTTTTATCTTCTATCATGAACGATTGATTATTTCCCATGTTATCTCCTAATAAGTGAATGAGTCTGTAATGGGTCTATCTTTGTGTCGTCCCATTAGGGATGATTCGGATTTCTGGATATGCAGCATGACTTGAATGAATTTGATGAATAACCGGATGCGCCAGTGTAATAATACCCATTTGGTAGGATCACGCCTCTGGTTTGAAAATACGGAAAGAGTGATTTGGAAGAAAGAAGTACGAAATGCAGATATCAATAAAGTGACAAAACCATCTTTTTTTTGGTTATATGATTGTTCATCAAAGTCAAACAAATGTAATGTTTCAAAGATTTTTGTTTCGAAGTCTATTAGAGGATGAAGTAGCTTACTAGGGCGGGTTGCCACTTTAGAAGTACTTAACGATTTTTCACGTGCGTTTCCTCCATATGGTTTGCCGAGCATAGTCATATGTGTTACTTCAGAAGTAAAGGGTATTTCTAGAAAACTACAGATACTGGATATGGTTTTTTGAGGATCAAGGCGTAATTGTGCCACTGATAGCACATTGAAATTATTTCTATTCATATTGAGCTTTAAATGTTTTGATATCTGAGTATATGTGTTCAGCCAATAAAGAAATCCTTTAGGGTTTCTGCAATCGAAAAATTCGTTTAAAGTGACACTGTTGAAATATACATCTCTTAGGGATGCATAGCTGTCCAAGTGAGGCCTAAAAGGGTAGATTATTTGATTACTAGCAATAAGATCTTCATCATTCCAGTCAAATCCTCGTGCTGTACACATCATTGAATAATACTTCACTTTTTTATTTGCATATCCGTAGTGAGATTTATGGAAACTTTCAAATATAAATCTGAGATGCTCAGTTTTTGTCATTGTCTGAGTTTTAGATTTTGAGTTAAGTAATTTTGTAAACGTATCTAAATTAAATTCCCCCAACTGGCGTGTTATATTTTTCTCTTTATATGTTTTGTCTACGCTGTGGAATTCTAGACGTTCCATCAAACGATTTGTGAAATGTTCCACAAATGCTTTATTTAAATCATGTACAGATGCTTTGGAATTTGTTCCGGCTACTGATTTGAATATTGTGAAATAATGACACTCTGATGGCCAACTTAGGATATCAGGATGATTATCTAGCAGGGCGTTGATAGTATTGTTGGAGGATCGTGGTGCACCGGCTATAAATATGAACTGAGGTGTGTCGATTTTCATGTAAAACTAATTGTGAAGCCCATAAAACTTACTTTACGGCTTTTAATTTACCTTTGTTAACTTCGAGATGCTTGTCAAACGGTAACCAGTCGGGCGAGTGATGTGATGCCAAAATTACTGTGGCTTCAATCCCAACGTGTTTTGCCACATTATTTAATAGTTTCACTTCCGTTTTGGGGTCAAGATTTGAAGTTGCTTCATCTAGGATTACCAGTGATGGTTTCTTTAAAAATATTCTTGCCATCAAAAGTCTTTGTCGCTGCCCTAAAGATAGATTAGTAGCATTTTCTCCTACAAAACTATCAAGTGTTATACCATTGGTACATAAATCAGGCAGGCAAGCGACCTTGAGAGCATCTAATAGTTGGCTGTCATAGAATTTTTTTTCCGGATCCATGAATTTTCTAATGGTTGTATTTGGTATATAGAGATCGTTGGAAGAATAAAACATACTATTGTATACGGTCTTTAGGTTGGGGGTTTTATATTTATTGTTATATGTGATAATCCCTTCGTCTGGTGTGTAGTATCCTGATAGGATTTTTAGCATAGTAGATTTCCCCTCACCAGATGGACCAGTGAGTAAAATTTTCTCACCTTGACTGATCATTAAATTAATGTTTTGTAATACAAGGTTGTTATCATGGCTAAAATGGACATTTTCAACAGCAATATTTGAAATTCTTTTCAAATCCGTAAACGGTTGTTGTTTATATGCAGATAGACGCTTTATAGCAGAGAGTAATTGGGTAGTTCCAGGTTTGAATTCATTTAAATTTGTCCAATGAGTTTGTGCTTCACCAATATGTCCACGGAGTCTACTGAATAGCAGTAATAATATTAGTAAAAGTTCAACCTTGATATCTATGACCATTACAGCAATAGATACGACGATTAATAGGGATAGAAATCCAAAACTATCTGATAAAACTGTGATTTTTTCTGCTGTTTTGCGTTTGTTTATTCTCCAGTCGCTATCTCGCGTAATGATTTCCTCCATTTGACGAGAAATTGTTTGTTCCCAATCGTCATATCTAATAAGTTCAAATGCGCGTATGTTTTGATTGACCTTGAATAAAACTTCCTCTTGAGCTTCGATTTTATCTGATCCAATGTCTTTCATTGTGCGGAAGTTTTTGAAATTAATCGCCATAGATAGGATACCTAGGAATACTGCGATAATAGTGATTGTAATAGAATTGTATGCCGCTATGGCTGCTAGTATGAAAACCGCTAATACTGAGGATAGTAAACCCAATATAGACATGCTATAAGCAGCTCCGACTCCAGATAAATGAATTATTAAATTAGCTATGTCCTCATTTTGTTCTTTCAGTTGTACTTTCCCTGGTAAAGAAAAATATAGCTGAGTAATTTCACGCACTTGATTCTTGTAAAGGTTGTATTTGGTAATTGCTTGTAACCGTGTTCGGCAAAGTCTTAATAATGCCCATGTTAAAAGGATGATCAAAGTGGAAGTGAAGATAACAGTACTAATCAAGTTCGAAGTCAAAAAGCTTCCTGCCCAAATGCTTATCGGGTTATCATTGTTGTTATCTAATAAGATGTATATATTGGTTAATATCAGTGCCTCTAACATTGGTATCATCAGATTAAGTGCTATGATGACCGAAAACACTTTTTTATGATTTAGAAACACCGATTTTAAATATGTGCTAATCATGGTTTGTTTAACTCACTGTTGATTGTAGATTAATAAAGTCTAGGTACCGTTGCCGGACATTTAAAGGATTAGTTCCATAGATTTCGTTGTTTAAGAAGTCATCTACGTTATTTTGATCGTAAGGTATAGTGTGAGTACCTTTTTGGATGATTTCTAGAGCGTTGAGTAACTCTGATTCGTTGTAGACAGTCCAACTGGCTCCATATTTTTCCCATCGCAATGTGTTGTTTATGAAATATTTTGGAAATAAGAAAATCTTTTTGAGTATTAGGGCATCGATCACTATGCTCGACATATAGTTGATTACTATGTCTGACCATAGGATTAATTGAGTAGAGTGGGAGTTGTTGATTTCCCCAATTTTTGCCAGTCTTGAATCCGACAGCTCCATCCTGGTATGAGGTTTCAAGACTAATTTGGTATAAGGCAAGGCATCCACTTTTTTTAAAGTTTCATAGATTTGGTCGGGGTAACCTTTATAATTTGAGGCGAAATGATCGAAGAAAACTATTTTTAGTAGGGGTTCATGTTCTAGATTGGATTTAGGGATGATGTTGTGATAGATGGAAACCCAGTCTGGTGTAAATCGAGGCAAACCGAGCGCTGTGGTTTTATTTGAGGATAATCCATGACGGGTATATTTCTCTTGTATACCTGGAGATGCAACGATGATTTTGTCTATCCAGCCCCACTCTTCATTTTTCCAATTGTAATTATTGGATTGTGAGGCGTTTGTAGTCCATAAATCACTGGATATGGTGTCGAATCCGTGGGGCACACCTATAATTTTGATTTGATTTATGCTTGTTGCAGCTTTGATGGAACCATATATATATCTGTTTATATCGCCATAATCAACTACTATGGATCCGATATTAAGGGATAAGATCATGTTTGAAGCCCAGTTCGAATCGTATAGTTTACTTAATAGCCGGTCATGTACTGTGTTACGGATTCTTTTAATTATTTTGTTTGCTACAGGAACATGTTTTCCAAGTCGTGAGTTTGGAAGAGTACATACAAATAGATTAAATAAATGATGGGCTAGCGATGGCTTGTATAATTGATAGGCGTACTGCGTGACTAGAGAGAACTTACTCTTTAGATATTTTATCCGAAAATCTTTCAGGTCGAATTCAGAATTAATGCAAGTTAATATCATAGGACGATTAGTGGCCAATGCCTGGTCTACAATCGGGAGCATGTGGTCCAAATCATTATAGCTTCTAAATATGAATAAGATTGGTTTCATTTAATATTAAGTTGATCAATCCGATAGGAATTGCTAGATTACTGCTCGGTTATTAACCATTTAATCCAATATATATTCTTTTCTGAGCAGGCTTATTGTGTTTAATCTAGTCCCGTGTCCGGGGAAAGCAATCCATAATACTCGAATCACTTCGCTGTCTATGATTCCCTCAGAATACAGTTTGGCACAGTTTTTACGGATATAGTCTACATCGTTCCTAGAGAATGTTTCCGAATCCAATACAGTTTTAACGTTGGAATGAAACTGGAAACGTTTAAATGTCTTAGTATCATCAGTAATGAGGATGATTTGTTCATTAGAACGTTTTCTAAATTCTTCTACTGCAGCACCTGTTCTGGAGAAGACTACAGTAGGCAAGAGATTAAAATCTGTAATCGTCTCTAGAACATTTAGAGGCTCTTCTGGTCGACTTATATTATTTTTCTCGATAGAAAATTGTTCTATCCATTCTAAGACAGTTAGCCAGTTTTCATTGGTGGCGGTCTCCCCGCTTAACATAATCACACTTGATCCTATATCAATACTATGGGACAGACTCATAATTTCACTTAAGGTAGGTCTTCGATCGTATATAAAGGATTCTAGGTTTTCAGTAGCCATGATCAGAAATTTGCCGTGCTTTTTGGTTTCATGAGAGATTTTCAATACGGCATCATATAGATCGGATCCTCCAACTTCTGCTGCTAAATCTCCTCTGTCAATCATGATGCCATCTGAGACCTTTGCAATTGCTGAGCAATTTTTATAACCAATATTATTTTCAATTTTTGAGATAAGAATCTTATCTGGAATCAATTGCTGCATTCTTTTTATAGTGTCGGGTGACTGAATAAAAGATAATCCTACAGCATCAAAATTCATCTTTTGAACTCTTTTGTAAAAAGCACTGTAAATTTCAATTTGTTGTTCTTCGTTGTATTCTGAGTAAGGTATGTTTAGACCTTTCTTGGGTTCTAGCATGAAGTTTTGTTGGGAAACCCCGGAAATATGTGCGGGTCCTAAGATGACTTGATTAAATATAAATTGGCCATCATTAATGGAGAAAATTTCGGGGGAACGTGAAGTTCTAGGAATAACATTGGATATTTGTATTCCGGAACTTGTAGATTCATTAGAGGGTTCATGGAATGTTACAGTTTCTCCTTTACGGATCGAAATTGATTCTAAATTTTGGGTTCGGGGCTTGATTCCAGGAAAGTCAAATAGTATGACTGCGTCAGGATTTATGTCTTTGATTTCATTCATGACTTTGTCATGCCAATCCAAAGTATTATGACTACCGTTTAGCCGTATTATCGAGGTGTGCTGGAGGATTACTTTAAGAGATTCTGTGTCGCAACAGGCGGGTCCGATTGTGGGTAGGTACTTGATCATGATTCAAAGAGGTCCTTTTTAAAATTATTTACCAAATGTGATATTAAGCCTTCGTCCAAGTGCTTATATGGGGTGCCGTTAGTTATTGCTTTTCTGCATTCGGTGCCAGAAATATTTTGTTTACTGATACTTTGCCTATACTCTTCGCAACAGTCGAGGATAGTGACTTCATTACAGCTTGTGCAGTAATATGCTCCTGGAATAGTAAAAACTTTTATATGTAACGAGGATTTGATTTCGGTCATGAAATTCACAGCAGCTTCTGGAGGAAAGAGGTTTTCTGCTCCTGCATGATCTCTGCCGACAGAAAAATGTGTGAATCCCAAATTTTGTCTAATCAATGCATGATGTGCCGCTTCTTTTGGACCCGCATAATACATATCTGAGAATACAGGCATATAGTATAGATTAGAATTGGGGAGAATATTGTCAATCACATATTGGTAGGACTCTTCAAGTACTGTCATTAAAGTATCCCCGGGTTTTTTGATACCTACTACGGGATTAATGATTACGTGATCGCATATTTCTAATAGATGGTGGATTATTTTAATATGGCCGTTATGGGGTATGTTCCTCGTTTGAAATGCGCACACTGTGGTGCCTGCAGACTTTAAGGCTGAAACAAATTTTCTGACATTGTCATTATGTGTTCTGATCGCCTGGGCCCGTTTTGTTATTGAAGGCATAGCATTTAAAAATCGATTTCCAAATGCCATAAAATTTCTATGACCTATATATTTGTTATTTGAACGAAATAAACTTTCAGCGATCAAAGATTCATCTATTGTGTAAACACTATTTTCATCTGGATATGCAGGTAGCAAAACAGGGATATAGCTAGATTCAGGAGTGTATTCATTAGCATTTAATATTTTATGTACTTCTTCTACTGTATCCAGGACATTTTTTTGCGGATTATAGATCCCTGATAGTAAGCCTCCTATTCTAAGATCTCTAATCCATCCTATTTCAAGATTTTGTAATTTTATGTTTATATCGACTGTCAATTTTAAATTTCCCTGATGATTTTTTCTGCTAGAGTTTCGACTTGTAGCAAAAAAGAATCTAGGTTTCCATTGTTGGTTAATTTGAGGACATTATCTAGGTTGTAGTTTGGGGAAATATCTTTGCCAACAATGTTACTTGTTTCTTTGTAGGTTGGGTGTGTTGCCTCTAAAATATCCATAGGTCTACTTACATGAACGAACAAGGTTGGACATTGTTCGTTGATTGATTTGGCTAATTTTTCATCCATGTAAACAGAGGAACAAATTGTGCTAAGTCCCTGTTTTATGATGATGTAGGAGATGCCGCTGATGCGCATTACTTGTTTTTGTCTGTCCTGAAATTCAAATCCTAGGTCAGTGCTAACATGGTCTCGGACATCATCTCCATCGATGATAAGAGTGAAAAGATTTGCAGAAGTCAGACATCTATTGAGATGATTGGAGGCCGTGGTTTTTCCGCTTCCAGATAACCCTACAAACCATATCCTAGGTGTGTTTGAGATTAGCATGGTTTATTTACTGTACATTCCTGCGATGGTCCCGCTGATTTTGCTGTATCTGTAAATTAGGACATCTAATAATTTGTTTTTATGATTCTTATTGCTATTCATTTGCAAAATATCTACGATTCCTGAAAATATTTCACGAGCTAACAACTTAGGAATCGCAGAATAATTTATCAACCCCAGGTTTTTCATGGCGAATGATTCTCTTTTGAACCTATGCCGTATTTGTTTATTGTTTTCATAATGACTGTGAATAATGGGAGAAGATGGTTCATAGAAGACTGAAAAGCCATTTTGCATCCAATATCTTGCCCATTCTATGTCTTCTTGTCCTGTTAAAGTTTCGTCGAATTTGTGGGCTAACCAATCTTTTTTTCGCAGACAAGAATTTGCATTATGGGAAAAATAATTTGAATCTGTATGTAATTTGGCTTTATCTGGAAAGATTCTTATCAGGTCTTTGTATTCTGAATAACGAGAATCTGAATCACCGACTTGTTTGCCGTACACCATGGCAATGTTTGGGTCTTGAAGAGGATTTATCAAATTTTCAATCCATTGGTTATGCAATGGTTTAGTGTGAGCCGAAACCAGAATTAGGATTTCCCCTTTGGCTATTTCGATACCTTTGTTTAAGGAATATCCGAAAGTAAACTCTGTTTTCTTGATTCGAACTATTTGGTCACAGTATTTGGCCGCTAGAGCTACTGTGTTATCTGTAGATTCTGAATCTACAAGGATTATCTCAGTATTTGTGATTGTTTGAGACCGAATAGCTTTAAGAAGAGTCTCTATGTACTCAGCTTCATTGTAGGTCCGTATTATGATAGAAACTAATGGAGAAATGATCATAAGAGACCTAATCCAACAAGCAAGTTGTTCAGAGTGCTTTCGTGTACTTTATCCCAAGATGCTGGACTACTATTAGAGTTATGGGGTGCTAATAATACATTGTTGAAACTCCTAAGAGCGATATTTTGTGGGAGTGGTTCTCTTTCGAATACATCTAATGCTGCACCGCTTATTTGATCACTTTCGAGAGCTCCTATTAATGCGTTTTCGTCTATTAATGGTCCTCTAGCAGCGTTAATAATAAATGGTTTTTTGCTCATGTTATTGAATTCAGCCGTTGATAAAATATGAAAACTAGACTCGTTCAAATCGCAATTAAGAGTTATAAAATCGGATTCGGATATAAGACGATCCATTGAAACTAGTTGTGTTCTTGTCTGTTCTAGGAAATGCTTTGGAGGTTTTTGTGGGTCATATCCGAGAATTGTTATCCCAAAAGGTTGGGCTTTTTGAGCTATAGCTTTGCCTATGTTACCTAGTCCAATGATGCCTAGGGTGCATTCTGACATAGATATGAGATTCCTTTTTTCCCATATGTTGTTTTTGACATCTAAGTCCATTGTATGTAGTTGTCTAGCAAATACTAATATGTAACCTAATACAGTATCTGATACTGGATTTGTGAAAGCATTAGGGGTGTTGAATACTTGGATATGTTTCTGATTAGCATATTCTTTATCTATCGAATCTATACCGGTCCCCCATTTTGAAATCACTGTTAATTTGCTTGCGGCATCGATAACTGCAGGAGTGAATCTATCATCACCACATATTGCCCCGTCGATATTTCCAATAACTTCGAGTAATTCATATTCTTCAAGGCGTTCTGTAACTTTGGGGACAACGGGTTCTAAGTCATATTGTGCGAAAACTGGGAGATATTTTTCTAACACAGGCTGAAAATAGGGAGCTGATATCAATATATGCTTTTTCATGGTTATTAAGAGCTTGGGTTTATATAACTTAGAGTTAAAGGGTCTTTTTTCATAAGTTCTGTGACTAGAGCGAGATCTTCAATATCATCTACTGCATGGCTATCGTGTTCACTTTGAATCATTTTCACTTTGTAACCATGCTCCATGAATCTGTTCATATCTATTGATTCTGCAATTTCTAAAGGGGTAGGTTCTAGTTGAGTATATAATTTGAGACTATCGCGAGTGAATGGGATTATACATACTTGCTTATATTTCGGTTCACTGAATAAATTGGTTTGGTCACTTAGATATGGGATCGGACTTCGAGACATATAAATTGCATTGGATTGAAGATCAGTAACAACTTTAATTGTGTTGGGGTTCAAGAAGTCATCATAATCTATGATACGCTTCATAAGGTTAGTACATATAATGGATGAATCTTCCACCATGGGTTGCAATGCTAAATCTACCATGTTTGGGTAGGTCATGGGTTCGTCTCCTTGAACCATTACAATGAGTTCAGAGTTTAAAGACTCAGCAGCTTCAGCAGTTCTGTCACTAGCACGCTGGTGTTCGGATGATGTCATTATGGCTTTCCCTCCTAAATCCGTGACTGCATCATGAATCTCTTTATCACATGTGGCTACGTAGACTTCAGAAACTACTTTTGACATCGAGACTCTTCGGCGCACGTGTTCTATCATAGGTAATCCCAAAATATCTGCTAACGGTTTACCAGGAAATCTACTGGAACCCATTCGTGCTGGTATTATGGCTACTGCATCCATTAATTCCTCCTATGAATCTATTATTATTGTGTCCAACCATTCTGTATTGGACATATACCAATCAATAGTCATTTCGATTCCATGTTCAAAGGACACTTTAGGAATCCATTTCAGTATCTTATGCGCTTTAGTGATATCCGCGTAAGTAGATGTAACATCGGCATTATGTCTAGGCACATATTTTTTTGAGCAGTTTTTCCAAGTTTATTTTCTATAGTGGCTATAACTTGATTAACGGATACCGGATTATTTGAGCCAAGGTTGAATATTTCGTAACCTACCTGCTGAAGACTTTTTATTGTTCCTTCTGCAACGTCGTTGACGTGTGTGAAATCTCGGGTTTGGTTGCCATCGCCAAAAATTGTTAATGTACTGTTTTCATTAATTAGTTTTATAAATTTAAATATGCTCATGTCTGGGCGTCCGAACTGCCCATAAACAGTAAAGTATCTATTAATGCTGATGTCTATGCTATATTGAGCGTGGTATGAGTGGCATAGTAATTCTGCAGATTTCTTAGATACAGAATAAGGTGTAAGTGGAAGATCTGTAGGATTTGTTTCGTCTATCAGAATGGAATTTGTTTCACCATATAAACTAGAGGTAGAAGCTAATACGAATTTTGGTGTATTACTTAACCTAGAAAGTTCCAATAGGTTTAATGTTCCGATAATGTTTGTGTCCAGATAAGCGTGAGGATCTAATAAAGATTGTCTCACCCCTGCTCTTGCTGCTAAATGAATTATTCCTGTTAATTTACAACTTGCAAATTTGGCAAGTGCTGACTGATTCAATATATCCATATTATGGAATTCGAATAGCTTGTGATGTTTGAGTTCCTTTAATCGAATATGTTTGATTGCAGGATCATAAGAGTTGTTAATTGAATCAATTCCTATGACTTTGTGGCCAGAATCTATCAATTGAGTACAAACCTGTGTTCCTACAAAGCCGACGGCGCCTGTGACTAAATAAGTTTTCATTAGAGTTTAATCACATGTGACTTATTACCTGTGGCATTGGCAGTCGCATTTCGGGTGTCCAAAATGCATTTGCTATGTTTGACCACCCAGTTCCAGTCATAGTTGTTATGGTTAGTTGCGATCACCACGCAATCATATTCAAGCAGGTTTGATTCATTCATTGGTATAGATGACATATTGAAATGTTCGTATTTCAAAATTGGAATATGAGGATCGTTATAAGACACCAACGCTCCTTTTTCTTTTAAAATGTCTATTACGTCCAAAGATGGAGATTCTCTGAAGTCAGAAACATTGGGTTTGTAAGCGATTCCTAGTATCAGAATCTTTGATTTTTTCAATGCCTTACCATATTCATTTAAGATATCCGCAATTTTGTTTACTACATAATCTGGCATACTTGTATTCACTTCTGTGGCTAACTGTATAAACCTTGCATTGTAATTTAAGGTTTTTAACTTCCATGCAAGAAATTGAGGATCTACTGGGATGCAATGACCACCTAGACCTGGGCCTGGATAGAAAGCTGTGAACCCAAAAGGTTTTGTTGCTGCGGCATTTATAACTTCCCAAACATCTATATCCAAATGGTTACACATTATAGCTATTTCATTAACCAATCCTATATTTGTTGCTCGATAAGTGTTTTCGAGAAGTTTCACCATTTCCGCTACTTTAGTGGATGATACTGGAACCATGGTTTGAATTGCGGATGTATAAAGAGAGAGTCCAATTTCAGTGCAAAGTTTGGTGATACCTCCTAACACCTTTGGTGTATCAGTAACTGTCCATGTTTGATTATTTGGGTCAATTCGCTCAGGTGAAAAAGCAACGAAAATATTTTTTCCAATTTCTAATGTTCCATTTCCAGAATTCTCTAACATTGGGACTATGATTTCCTCAGTAGTGCCTGGGTAAGTAGTGCTTTCTAGTACAACAAGCATATCTTCATGGACATACTTAGAGATTGAGTTGGTTGCATTTATTATGAATGAGACATCTGGATCTTTGGTTTTACTGACTGGAGTAGGCACACAGATTATTACACAATCAGATGTTGCTAGGTAGGAATAGTCTGTGGTGGCTGTAAGTGTGCCTCCATTGCTAGCTTTAGGAGATAAACTCTTGAGACTTTCTGAAGAAATGTCAGCAATGTAGGATTTGCCTAAGTTAATTGCATTGACTCTTGATTCATCGTTATCTATTGTGCACACACTGAAACCAGCTGATGCAAATGCAACGGCAAGAGGTAACCCAACATATCCTGCTCCAATAACGGAAATTTGAGCAGTTTTGTTCTCAATTTTACTTTTTAGTTCAGAATCCATATTACTTCCACATATAATTTGGCAA
>MDTE01093024.1_pt1 | contig 12244 bp, 8 predicted proteins | sample 811231 | NCBI WGS metagenome assembly MDTE01 (sample SAMN05326651, study PRJNA326480) | marine metagenome | isolation source: seawater | place: Indian Ocean: Red Sea | collected 2010
CCCCAACAACAGATGTCCTCAGATCGTCACTCATACCTGATCGCCGGGAGAGTTAACATCGATTGAGACACCTTGTGGGGGGCTCTGTCCATCACCGTCCTTCGAGGTCCTATTGAAGCGGTTCTCTTCACCCCGGATTAGACGTCTGACGTTCGTCCGGTGCTTCCAGACAATTAGCGCGGCCAACCCACTCGACAACCAAATAAGCTCCACGCCCCCTTGGTGGGGAGTGAATGCGATGATGAAGGGCATCGCCACCGCGACTAGAACGGATGCGAGTGAGACGTATCCGCTGCCCAGAGTTACGCAGAACCACAGCATGAATCCTATCAGAACAGCTGTGGGAGCCAACGCCAAGAGTGCACCAGCACCGGTGGCCATACCCTTCCCGCCCTTGAATCCGACCCAGAAGCTGAACATGTGCCCACAAATGGCAGCCAGGCCAAACAAAAAGCTCCATGCGAACCCGACCCCAGCTAACGGGGGAAACAGGGCGGCAGGGACCCATCCTTTTCCTATATCCACCAAGAGGACGGGAACCGCCGATTTCCAACCCATAACCCGCAGTGCATTAGTGGCACCCAGGTTTCCTGAGCCGTGTTCGCGGAGATCTAGGTCGTGAGCGGCCAATCCAACCCAATAGCTCGTCGGAGTCGCCCCAACTACGTAAGCAAGTGCCAGAAGTATCCAAGTCAAACTATTCGTCATCCTTACCACTACGGATCCTGATCCGGATCGGGGTGCCTGTGAATGACCACGAGTCTCGGAAGCCGTTATTGAGATAGCGAATGTAGTGTTCCGGTATCGCCTTCGGGAAGTTAGCGAAGAGGGCAAATACCGGGGGACGCACAGACGCTTGCGTTCCGTACTTGACTTTCACCGCACGACCTCGGTGATGAGGCGGCGGTTGTCGGCGTACCAGCTTCTCTAGTACCTCGTTCACTTCATGCGTCTCTATCCGCCTTGAGCGTTCACTATTCACCGACAGGATTGTGTCCAGGCAACGGCGCACCCTTTGGCCCGTCTGTGCCGATGTGAAGATTATTGGAACCCATTGTAAAAAAGGGATCCGCTCACGGACTTTCTTCTTCCATTCAGCTGAGGTCATGGTATCCTTTTCGACAAGATCCCACTTGTTGGCTATCAGTACGAGTCCCCGACCCGCCTCCCAAGCCTTCTCAGCGATCTTAACGTCCTGCGCGTGCAACTCCTCTTCACTCGCGTCGACCAGAAGAACACACACATGCGCTGAGTAAATGACTCGATCAGTCCTCAGGGCGCTGTAGTACTCGATACTGTCCTTCACACGAGTCTTGCGGCGAAGGCCAGCGGTATCGACGAAGACCAAATCCCTACCGTGATACCTGAACTCACTGTCGACCGGATCGCGTGTAGTTCCGGCTACTTCTGAGACCACCGCCCGCTCCTCTCCAATCAAGCGATTCACGAAACTCGACTTACCTACGTTTGGTTTTCCGACTACGGCCACGCGAATAGTGTCCTGCTGCGAAGCGGGGTCACCGGAATTCGGCAAATTTCTTAGAACCAAGTCGAGCAGATCACCGGAACCCTTTCCTGACAGTGCACTTACAGGCGTCGGCGAACCAATTCCCAGAGACCAGAACTCAAGATATCCCTCATCTCTTGGCAGATTGTCGACCTTGTTGACGACCAACAACACTGGCTTGTCAGCCTTCCGGAGGACTTCCGCCAGTCTCTCATCTAGGGGGTGAACACCTGTCTTTCCATCAACCAGGAAGAGGATCACGTCTGCCTGTTCCACAGCAATCATAGCCTGGTCGCGTATAGCCACGTCCATCCCCAAATCAGAGCCCTCCACCACTCCACCGGTGTCTACTATTCGAAAGCTCCGGCCCGCCCAGTCCGCATGTGCGAAATTTCGGTCTCGCGTGACTCCAGGTTGATCGTCGACAATAGCGACGCGACTCCCAATCACCCGATTAAAGAACGTGGATTTCCCCACATTTGGGCGACCCACGACCGCTACCACCGGAAGCCCTTCCACCATTATGGAAGCTCTTTGAGCGCGTCGGTTATCTCATATCCACTGAGGACCCGTGCACCGCCCACACGTTGTTTGAAGTCTTCAAGATCCAGATTGTCTATGAACACGTTGTCTGCATTGAGGGCCTCCGCGGGCAGCACAATAAGGTCGGCTGCGCGGGATTCACCCAGTGCGTGGAGGATATCTTCTCCCCCAAGCAAGCCTGCTATGGTGACTGTATCACCAAAGTACCTATTCACCACGTGCACCGGATCAACTTCAGCTCCGGTTTGCTCGGACAACCGTGGTGCTAGCTCATTAACGAATGGGAGCATCGAGCCACCAGTCACGAGCCGGATGCGGGTTCCCGCGTAGTTTGGCGTGTCGCCGATTCCTCGATCGAATCCGTCCAAGAAACGACGCACGGCGCCCACGCCATTTTCGTACAGAGCCCCCTCGTCATAATAGCTAGCCCCTGGGATTGGGCGGCCGGCAATCAGGTACATCTCATCTGCGGCGTAGCACCAACCAACCTCACGTTCTGCGAGCGCCCACTCGCGAGCCTTATCCACTTGATCAATCACAGCCGCTGCCTCATCCGCACGAAGAAGACGCACCGGGCGATCAATATTAAAGCGAGTCAGGCCAACCGGGACGATCGAGAGAGAAGAGATAGATGGTCCGAGGGACCTTAAGTCGTCGATCGTTCTGTCTAAGTGTACCCCGTCGTTCCATTCCGGGCAGAGAACCACTTGGGTGTGGACTTCAAGCCCACCCTCAACGAGCTGACGAAGCTGATCCATGATGAGGCCGGCTCGGGAATTCACTAGGAGTCGTTCGCGAACCTCGGGTTCCGTCGCATGCACACTAACATAAAGCGGTGAAATCCCCTGATCTATTAATCGACGAAGCCCCTTAGGTCCGAGATTTGTCAGAGTCACATAGCTTCCGTAGGTGAACGAGAGTCGAAAATCATCATCTCGAAGCCAAAGCGTTTGCCGCGCATCAGAGGGATTCCCGTCGATAAAACAGAACACACATTTATTGGCGCATTCTCTGATGGTGTCTGGAGCAGGCACGATGCCCACCTGCTCACCCGGATCCCGTTCTATCTCATATATCGTGACCGCCCCCCCGGGCGATAACGTTTCCAGTTCAAAGCTGGTTTCACTCATCATGAAAGTGAGATCAATGCCATCTCTCACACGTTCACCATTGATACGCACCACTCGTGAGCCGATCTCTAGAGATAGCTCTTCAGCGATACTTCCCGACTCGATTTCAGCTATACGTACCAAGGATAGTAGTCGGGTTAAAAGGGAGGGGTGGTAACACAGGAGAGGGCCCACTCGCCTGATACAGAGAGTGTTTCTTGGTGGGAAAAGCTAACTGGAGCATAGTTCTCCTACAATTTCGTTGATTTAGGCCTAGGTCAATTTAAGTCTCTATGCCTCCTTGACCGATCTATCGCTCCCTCGACAGGTTCGTCACGGTCGACTACAAGCACTACACGGCACAGGAGCTTACGCGTGTACGGACCGCTCTGTACAGCTGTTAAGTAACCTTAGAGTATGAAGATTCCAAGATCACTTTTCCTCGGGTGCAACCTCGTGCTGTTAGCCACAGCTTGCGAGCAAAGCGATGTGCTCAAGGACCGGTTCCGTGATTTGACACCCTATGAGGCCTACTACCAGAGCCTATCCGATGCCGGACTCGCTGAGTCAGCCCTAGTACGTGACTGGCGAGCTGCAGGAATAACCGCGGTAGAGAATGCAGCGCCAGTGTCTCTTCCTTTTGAAGAGCTAGGCTTCCTGATCAGCAACGCCCCCAATGCCATGGCCTATCGAATCACCCTAGGCCGAGGGCAGCGACTCACTGCCGAGGTCGCTCTCCAGAGTGGCGAAATTTCGCGCGTCTTCGTCGATCTACTCAGAATACCCACTTCGCCTAGTCGCCCCTTGCGACCTGTAATATCGACGGACACGCTCCCTGGAGTGTTTGTACACGAACCGTGGAGAGGTGGTGAGTATATCCTGCGGGTGCAGCCTGAATTGTTACGGGGTGGGGAGTATCGAGTGACCCTTCGCTTAGAGCCTCAGCTTGCATTTCCGTTGGAGGGGCGTGACATGCGAACTGCCTTAAGCCTGTTTGGTGTCTCTCGTGACGGAGGGAGGAGAGCCCACGAAGGCATAGACCTCTTCGCACGCAGAGGCACCCCAGTTCTGGCAACCTCAGCGGGGACAATCAATCGAGTTTCCGTAACAAATCTTGGCGGAAAGGTTGTCTGGCTTCGAGACCCCGTCCGCAATGCGAACATCTACTTCGCTCACCTCGACAGTCAGGCCGTTCGAAACGGCGACCGAGTGGACGTGGGCGACACGATTGGGTTCGTGGGCAACACAGGGAATGCTCGGACGACTCCGCCGCATCTGCATTTTGGAATCTATCGGCGCGGAGAAGGCGCTGTTGACCCAGCTCCGTTCATTCGCCCAGTACCCAGAGGTCGGCCACCAACCATCTCGGCTGATCTCCATCGACTAGGGTCTACGATGCGTATCCGCCACGATGGAATCCGTTTACGATTGGCGCCAAATACAGGTAGTCCGGTCATCCGAGAGCTAACCGAGCACACACCCGTCCACGTTCTTGCTGCGTCAGGAGATTATTTCCGAGTTCGGCTGCCCGACGACGTTCAAGGATACGTCGCAGCGAGGCTAACAGAGGAAGTCTCAGACCCGCTTGAACGACTTACTGTGTCGGGGATTACTCAGACCGCTTGGATAGCTCCCACAATTAACAGCCATCCTGTTGCGGAATTAGATCGAGGAACTGAAGTCTCGATCCTAGGACGCTTCGACGGGTACTTCTACGCACTCGACCCTGTTGGGAACCCTGTATGGCTGAAGACTGAAGAGTTCCAAGAACAGGATTAGGTCAGGCAGGCTCAGCTTTCATAGCTATAACTGTGTCCCCTGCCTTTATTTCGAGGGCCTGTCCGGGCGACCCCACTATAACGGCCCCGCTGGGCCGTACTACAATGAGTGGCACGGCCTCTTCGCCATGCTCCCTAGTCCAAGCACCGAGCCCGATCTCCCCTGTCCACCGTTCCGATATGAAACGCTGACCAGAAGCATAGCGACGATGGATCTCTTCGTATGTTAGGCCGGAAGAGCCCAGCACCCGCGCTCTTAGTCCGGGAGCGAGCTTGGAGGAATCGCCCTGCGAACCCCTCCCGGGAGAGAGTTGAAAGAGATTCTGGCGCCCAAAAAGATGTAAGTAATGCCTTGCAGAGAGCGCGTTCACTTCATCGTTCGCGGTTAGAGCCAGCAGGTTACCGATGACAGGCAAATCCAGATCCTGTGAAGCTTGATCGCTCAGGACACTTCCGTGGTATACCGGGAGACCGCTCTCACTGGCCAGTCTCACCAGTCTTGGGTTTGTATCGACTACGAGGATCGGAAGACCTGCTCCCTGTAGCGCCCGCGCCAGCCCACGCGCAAAAGAGTGAGCACCAATTATGAGAAACCCATTTGGATTTCGTTCCGCAAGTCCCAGCCTTAAGGCAAGCGGACGTCCTATCAATCCATATATCGCTACAGAGCCTGCAATCACCAGAAACATGATCGGTACGAGTTGCTCCGCCCCCGCGAATCCCTCCTCCTCGAGCCGCAACGCAAATACCGCAGTCACGGCTGCCGCCACCACTCCACGTGGCGCCATCGCGGATACAAACAGGCGATCGGGCCCCTTTAACCGCCCATCCAGCGTGCATAAACTCACGGCTAATGGACGAACCAAAAGGACTAGAATCGCAAGGAACAACGCAAATCTGAGATTGATCAACGCTGCCAGGGCGCTCCATTCAACACCCGCAGCCAAGACCACAAACAGTGCCGAGATGATGAGAATCTGGAGGTTCTCTTTGAACTCCGTAATGTGTGTGATATCAACACGTTCCTGATTAGCCAAAGCCACACCCATTACCGTTACTGCCAACAAGCCCGACTCATGCTGAAAACCGTTAGCTAGTGCATACCCCAGCAGAGCTAGAGCCAGTGCCGAAGCGGAGTGCAGATGATCCGGTATCCAATAGCGCTCGAGGCATATCACCAACAGAAGCGCTGGCAGTAGTCCAAATAGCGAACCGAAGACTATGGTCTTTCCGATGCCTACAAACGCAGATGCGACTGCTCCATCTACCAAGGCTTCGAAAACCAAGACTGCAAGGACAGCCCCGATAGGATCGATAAGGATCCCTTCCCACTTCAAAACTGCACCGCCTGGACCGGTGGGTCGAATCTGCCTCAAGAGGGGAATCACAACCGTCGGGCCTGTGACCGTGAGGATTGAACCAATAAGGATGGCTAGAGGCCAAGAAAGTCCTAGCACGTAGTGAGCGGCTAGTGCTGAGAACGCCCAGGTTATCGTCGCGCCTAGTGTCACTAGCCTTCCAACTACCCGGAGTTGACCTCCCAATTCAGGGAGGTGTAGTGTCAATCCGCCCTCGAAAAGCAGAATAGCGACAGCGATCGCGACCAAAGGGAGTAGCAAATCCCCGAACATGGCCTCCGTAGGGATCAGCCCAACACCGTCCGGGCCCGCTAGCATACCAAAAATCAGCAGAAGCAGGATCGATGGAAGCTTGAGGCGCCATCCAAGCCACTGGGCTGAGCCACCGAGAACCGCTACCGATACGATCCCGACGACAAAGGTATCATTCACACCTAATACCCCCCTTCTTGAGTCGCGTCATATCCACGCCTCAGTTAGTGATCAAAATCTGCCGGACCTATTCTTGCCTAACATCATCAAACAAATGCCCCGGCCATGACAGGAAGGGCCTGGCCGGGGCAAAATAGTTACGCATCACGTAATCAGAAGACTTCCTCACCCTATAGTTAACTCGTACGTATAGCCCCACACCATCTCCGCTGAGTCGAATTGGGCATCGATAAATTCTGACATGTCAGCAGCCCCAACGTTCACGGACGCCGCGACCGTTCCCAGGGGGACGTCACCATCACCGTAAAAGGTAAACACCACGTTAACGGTGGTCCCTTCCTCCAAAACTTTATTCGTGACCGAACCAGAAACTCTAGCCCCACCCCTTGGGAACCTTTGCATCTGGAACCCATCTAGACTGACCTCAAGTGCTGAAGCCGCGTTCATAGCTTCCTGTGTGCCTTCCACGTCTTCGGCTCGGTTGGCTGCTTGAGCCAGCATTATCCAACTGTTTTGGTTGTATGGATCTAATTCGGCCCACCTCTCAGCGACAGCTGGAATTGCGCTGTACGCTGAGTCCAAATTAAGAGAGCGCGCCCACATCTCGACCGCATCTCTATCTGTTCTGTTGAGTTCAGCCGCTTTGCCAAACGCCGCGGCGGCATTCACATAATCGTCCGCGTTATAGAAGCCTACCCCAATAGCAAAGATCGTCTCACCGTCTAGGCCGGGTTGCTCTAGCAAGTCGACGTAAACCTCTAAGGCCTCCTCTTCCCGCTCACCTTCCATTAGGACCTGCGCCAATCCCCTAAGGTGATTCGGGTTGTCAGGCTCTGTGACCATCAAAACGCGGTAAGCATCTGCTGCTGCATCATACTGAGCATCCGCTGCTAGAACCTGTGCTCTGAGCAATGGTAGGACCGCGGCCTGCTCCTGCCAGCCAGCCATCGTCGCGGAATCGGCTACCGCTGCAGTCTCAGACGCCATAAACCCATCTACTTGCTCCATGAAATCGAGCGATCTTTTATAATCGCCGAGTGAGCCATAGAGCTGCGCGACCGTGATCATGATCTCAGGGCGCTCTTTGAAGATTGCATGGGCATCCTCAAAGATCGCCACGGCACCTTCGTAATCTCCAGAGCCTATCAAGGGTGACGCTTGGTTATAGAGATCGATCCACGTGGACTGACGAAGCGGCTGATCCTGGAGCTCGTAGAGCGGATAGAGCTCGTTTGCCTTATCAAAGAACGCACCAGCTTCCGGATACTGGCTTAGCCCTAGCGAGGCTAGAGCTGCCAATCGGTATCCGAGCGGATTGTTCGGGTTCTCTGCGATTTCAGCCTCTGCGTTCTGTAGAGCCATTCTATAGTAGGCTTCTTTTTCAGCCGCATCCTCTGTGTCCTCTGCGTCCTCTATCGCGTCTTCAGCGTCTTCAGTGTAATCACTATCACGGGGACGCTCCCCTACTTGTGCGGACAAAGACCCTCCCACGAATAACATCAGGAAGGCTAGTAGTCCCAGTCCGGTTGCTACCCTCTTCATTTACTGAGCTCCATTTGGGTGAAGAGTCATTTTCGCCCAGATCGGCCAAACGATCAATATGGTCCAACGGTTACGTGACCCTCGCACTAGATGATAGCCTACTTCAAAGACCCCCGTACTAAAGCGGCTTGTCCGGGTTTGCGATAGTCCGCCACATGTGCGCACTCGGGCTATTGTCGTAACCCAAACCCTCAGCTGGCTGCGCAAAGTTACGCTCGATAATCTCAATGAACGGGTCCAAGGTCAGCTCAACCCCCTCTTCAAAGGCGTACAGGTCACAGACCGTGATCAAACGCGCTTCCATGTACCACTCATGGTTGGTCGCGTATTCAGCCGCCTGACGGATATAGTCCGGCGGCACGTAGTCCTCACCGAAAATCCGAACGTAAAGGTCCGGATACTCGTAAGACACCTCAGGATCTGGATAAAACCTTAGCGCTCCGTGGTATCGAATTCCCCAAGTAATGCGCTCATCCACATACGGTTCGTAGAGCTGGGCTCCCCACCACCCATGATCCGCACGAATTAACCCCTGCACACCATCGTGTAGCAGGCAAGCCATAACTGTCCGCTCAGGATACCCACTTCTAAGCGCATGGGTGGCACTCTGAAGGCAATGTGACTTGGCTGCGAGTCGTAAGTTGAAGAAATCCACGAGCGTTGGTTTTTCCGGCATCGGCTCAAGGGGGAATTCCGAAGCTCGCAGGAGATTCCCTGCTCCACGCGGCCCTGGAACCTGCTGTTGCGCTGCCTCGTCAATCTGATCAAGCATGTAGTGCTCCAGGGCCTCAGCCTTCTCCTCTGGATCCATAAGCTCCAGGGCACCCACTCCAACACTCGCTAGGAATGCTTTGCGATCAACTTCAATCATGCGGCCTCCATCCGTAGGACGAGTTCAGCGATGACCGTTCGTTCAACGCTCGAATCCGTCTCATTCTGAAGGACATAGTTGGCCGCGCGGATAAGGCCGGCAAGGGAACCCCGCGCGCTGTCTGATCACGAACCCCGTCACCATAGCGGCGTTTTGATATCGGGCATTTACATCACATTTGCATAGAAAAGCCGGAAACCCGAATAAACACAGGGTTCCCGGCGAAGCGGGAGACCGGGCTCGAACCGGCGACCCTCAGCTTGGGAAGCTGATGCTCTACCAACTGAGCTACTCCCGCGGCAGCTGGAAAAATCTAGCTGGGCCAACCGGACGGTCAACATTTTTGAAGAGCGCGGCGATCGAATGAGCAGCCCCACCCCCCCCTATTTCAAACTAGATCAGCCCGGTGTATACCCGTAGCCACCGACCTGTTCGGCCGAGTCGAACTGAAGATTAAAGACCTGGGCCATATCAACCTGTCCCGCAGTCATCGTTTCGACCACGGATCCGATTGGTGCTCCATCATCGGCGTAAAAGATGAACCGCAGATTGATAGCATCCCCTTCTTTCAGATTCTTGTTTACCAGTGAGCCTCTCACCTCCGCTCCTCCGTTTCCAATTCTGCGAAGCTGTAGGTCGCTGACGGTGAATGAGAGGCTTTCGATAACTGAAATCACCTCTTGAGTAGTTTCAGTGTCACCGTTTTGATTCGCGGCTTGTGCAAGAATTAGCCAAGCATTCTGACTGTTTGGATCGAGCTCTGTCCATCGCTCAGCGACAGCTGGGATGCCACTGTAAGCGGAGTCTAACTGCAATGACCGCGCCCACATCTCAATCGCGTCGCGATCGTTGACGCTCGCTTCAGCGGCCTTGCCGAACGCTTCCGCAGCCCTTCTGTAGTCGCTGGACTGGTAGAAACCAACCCCGACAGAGAACAGAGTCTCCGAGTCCAGTCCAGACATCTCGAGCATATCGATGTATACAGCCGTGGCTTCCGCATCCTCGCCGATCTCCATGAGGATCGCCGCGAGTCCGCGCTTCAATTCTACATCAGTAGGATCAGCCGCAGATAGCTGGCGATACGTCCCAACGGCTTGCTCGAAGCGGCCGGCATCAGCAAACACTTGAGCACGAAGTAGCGGAAGTGGTTGGAGTTGCTCCTTCCAAGAATTAGCCGTCGCAGAGTCTGCCTGTAGCATTGTCTCTGAACCGGCGAATGCTATAGCTGTGTTGAGGGTTGCTATAGCGGCATCGTGGTCACGGAGTTGGGCATAGATCTGACCCAAAATCACATTTGCCTCGGGGCGACCTTTATATATGTCGTTCGCCCATTCGAAGAACTGTGTTGCGGTCTCATAGTCACCCGTCTGCACATAGGGTGTCCCTTGTTGGTACAGATTCATCCAAGCCTGCTCGCGCACGGCCACCAGTTCGAATTCGTATAAAGGACGTAACTCAATGGCCTTTTCTAGGTATGCTCCCGCATCCACATAGTTCTCAGTACCGATCGAAGCGATACCGGCTAGTCGATAAGCCAAAGGATTGAGCGTATCCGCTCGAATTGCCGCCTCTGCCAACTCCCGCGCTTGAGCGTATAGCTCTTCCGCTTCATTCGGTACAACCGCATCCTGCGCTGCTTCGATTGCATCTTCAGCGGCTCTTGTATTGTCAGTGTTTCGAGGGTTTAGACCAGCTGCCCCACCGCTGATTCTCGACATACCCTCACCGCCGCTGGCAGACGCACATCCTGCTATAACCAGACTGAAAACAGAGATTAAAAACAGCCCAAAATCTCTCACTCGGATTTCATTCATTGGGACCTCTTGCAGAATGCAGCTGCTATCAACAGAAAAGGAGCTAAAAAAGCACCCACCACGTGTACCCGACGGGCACCCCACCCATCCCGAAATTCTACGCTAAAGGAACCGTATCGTTTCAACCCTATAGATTCTCACCTCCCTAGGTAGGTCAGGATGCGGCTAGCCAACGCTTCTGAGACACCTGGGATTCGACTTATTTCCTCTCGTGTAGCCGCCTTAACTCCCCGGAGTGACCCGAACCGCTTCAATAATAGTTGCTGGCGCTTCGGTCCCACTCCTGGGATCTCTCCCAATTCCGAACGAAGCGTGCGCTTAGTGCGGAGTTTTCGGTTGTATCGCACGGCAAAGCGATGGGCTTCATCCCTTATCCTTTGCAGCAGATGGAGCGCTCTGTGGCGTCGGTCTAATCTGACGGGATCCCCGCGCCCCGGGAGGAACACTTCCTCATTTTTCTTAGCTAAAGCAATAACGGTCACGTCTGACATACCTTGAGCGCTCAGGGCTTCCACCGATGCGGACAATTGTCCTTTGCCACCATCGATGACTGCCAAGTCAGGGATCGGACCTCCCTCTTCTTCCAATCTACGGAAGTAACGTCCCACCACCTCCGCCATAGACCGATAATCGTCATTCCCCCAGTCCCCCTTCACACGCATATGACGATACAGCCCTTTCCTCGGCTCTCCATTTTGGAAAACGACCGCGCTACCCACCACCTCAGTCCCTTGGGTGTGTGATATGTCGAAACAGACCATAAGCCTCGGTACAACTTTAAGACCCAATTCATCCTGAAGCCTGAAGAGTGCTTCCTCTGCCCGATCAGAAGCGTGTAATTCTATGGCACTGTCTTCTAGCACCTGCCGAGCGTTCTGCTCCGCCAATTCGATTAATCGAGCCTTTTCTCCTCGTCGAGGGACCAGGACTTGTACGCGACGCTTTGCAGTTCCCGTTAAAATGTCTTGGAGCAGGGATCGGTCCTCAAATTCTTCTGACAGAAGCACGTACTCCGGAAGGTCTTCCAACCCGAGGTCACCCGCACTGAGATAGTGCCTCGATACCAACGAGCTTATAAGGGTGGCATCCGATTCCTCTCTGACCTTCTCGAAACGTTGCGCTTCCCGTCCCAAGAGCAACCCGGAGCGGATCTTCAGAACGACGCCTGCACCGAGTTCTCCGTCTCTCGCCACTGCAACTACATCAAAGCTTCCTCCCTGAGCCCGATGCACGCGTTGCTTCTGGGCCAGGCTATCCAGCCCACTAACGATATCTCGCATTTTTGCGGCC
>MDTE01204312.1_pt1 | contig 12244 bp, 12 predicted proteins | sample 811231 | NCBI WGS metagenome assembly MDTE01 (sample SAMN05326651, study PRJNA326480) | marine metagenome | isolation source: seawater | place: Indian Ocean: Red Sea | collected 2010
CTTCAGGTAATTCTACTTTTTCAGCTATTAAACCATAAAGAGAGAATGCTTCATCCCATACTCTTCTCATCAAAGTATCATGCACATACCCTAAACCAGCAGCTTTAGATCCTTTGAATGAAACTCTATTCAAATTGTCATACGAACCATAAGTTCCGTATTTGATGGTTCCCCCTTTTGGAGCATTAGGATTGACATAATCGAGATTTAAAAAATTTTTTTTATATTTAGGCTCACCGTGCATTGCAAGCCCATGACTTTCAATTGAATATGCGTGGCTAGAAATCAAAGTAAATATTAATAAATATTTAAAAAAGTTGATATATTTTAAAAACATTATTGTTTATTATCACTTTTTACTTAAATGATACATATATTAAAAAAAATAATAAAAATATTTATATCAATATTTGTATTAGTTTTTCTAAATTATCAAACCAATGCAAAAGATAGATTAATTATAGGAACTTCCACATCGACATATGACAGTGGATTAATGCGCCATTTGGAAGATTCCTTTGAAAGAGAATTTAATTATAATTTAGATGTGATTTCTAAAGGCACTGGACAGATATTAGAAATTGCTAAAATTGGTCTAATTGATATTTTAATTGTTCATCATGAAAAATCAGAAAAAGAATTTATGATTAAAGGCTATGGCAAAAATAGATATAAAATTATGTATAATGATTATGTAATTGTTGGTCCAAAAGAAGACCCAGCTAAAGTTAGTGAAGTAAAAAATATAGAAGATGCATTTAACAATATTTATAATTCTGATTCATTATTTATATCAAGATCTGATAACAGTGGGACGCATTTTAAAGAAATGGAACTTTGGAAATTTGCAAAAATTGATACCACATTACTTGGTTCAAAATATAAAAAAATAGGTTCTGGAATGGGCGCAACTTTGAATTTAACAAATAATGTAAGGGCCTACACCATAACTGATAGATCAACTTGGGTAACATTTAACAACAAAGAAAATTTAAAAATATTATTTGAGGGGTCAACTAAATTGTTTAATCAATATAGTCTAATATTAGTTAATCAAAAACAAGATTTATTGAAAAATAAAATGCAAGAAATTTTTGTTGAATGGATTTTGTCACAAAATGGTGAAAAATTGATCAATAGTTACAAAATAAATAATTCGCAGCTATTTTATTTTAACGGTGAACACTATATAAATTAAATAATGAAAAAAATAAGATCTTATGAAATAACACCTCAAAAGCTTTATTTGAACAGAAGGTCTTTTATTAAAGCTGGATTAGCAGGGGTTCTCTCTTCTTTTAGTTCAAAACTTTATAGTTTTCATAATAATGAAGAATATAAGTTTAATTACCAATTAAAAGACAATGACAAGCTTAATGATTTTAGTGAAATTACTACATATAATAATTTTTATGAATTTGGGATGGATAAATCAGATCCCTATAAAAATTCTGGAAACTTTAAACCACTCCCGTGGACTATTAAAATTGAGGGATTAGTTGAAAAAGAGGGCATTTTTAACCTTGAGGATTTAATTAAGGATATTACGATAGAGGATAGAATATATAGACTAAGATGCGTAGAAGGATGGTCAATGGTAATTCCTTGGCAAGGATTTTCTCTAAGTGAAATTATTAAAAAATTTAAGCCACTTTCAAATGCAAAGTATTTACAATTTGAAACAGTTTATCGCCCAGAAGAAATGCCCGGTCAAAAAAAACTATTTAACACGCTTAGAGGAATTTTACCTTGGCCTTATGTTGAAGGGTTAAGAATGGATGAAGCAATGCACCCACTAACAATTTTCTCAACTGGATTATATGGTCATGATCTCTTAAATCAAAATGGAGCACCCTTAAGATTAGTTATTCCATGGAAATATGGTTTTAAATCTATAAAATCAATAGTAGCAATTAGATTTGTTGAAAAAGAACCTTCTACTACCTGGTCAACAGTGAACCCTTCAGAATATGGATTTTATTCAAATGTAAATCCAAATGTGGATCATCCACGATGGAGTCAAGCAACTGAAAGAAGAATAGGAGAATTTAAAAGACGGCCAACAGAAATATTTAACGGTTACGGCGAAGAAGTTTCACATATTTATAATGGCATGGATTTAATTAAATATTATTAAATCCTATGTTATTAACAATAAGACAAGTTAAAAAATCAAAAAAAATTATTTTTATTCTTTTGCTTTCCCCTAGTTTTTATTGGAGTATAAATTTTTATTTAGGCAAGATGGGAGTTAATCCTGTAGATGCTCTCATAAGAGATTTTGGCGAATTTTCTTTAATTTTGATAATTGTAACATTATCTATCACGCCTATTTCAAAAATTAAAAGTTTAAAAAACTTTCAAATTTTAAGAAGAATGTTTGGTTTATTTTCTTTTTTTTATGTATGTTTGCATCTAACGTCTTACGTTTTTCTTGATCATTTTTTTAATTGGGAATTTATTTTGAAAGATATTTATAAAAGACCCTTTATTACATTCGGATTCTTATCCTTCATACTTTTAATTCCTTTAGCAATAACTTCTAATAATAAATCAGTAAGAAAACTTAAATATAAAGTTTGGAAAAATATTCATAGGATCATATACCCAGTCTCAATTCTTGGAGGTTTCCATTATTTTTTATTAACTAAATCGGATAAAACAGAACCTTTAATATATCTTATGATAATATTTTTTTTATTAATATTCAGAATTGTCTATTTTTTTTCAAAAAAATTATCTTCCCCAAAATAACTATCATCTTGCTCTGCTTTGGGATTGAGTTCCATACCTGTAGGAGTTAAAGTTCTTGGAAGAACCACATATTGAGATTCAATATTTGAAGGTTTAGTTCTTATAGCCATTCTGTATATTCCAAATAATCCTAAAAATAAGTGAATAATAAATAAAAATATAAAAAACCCACTTGATCCAAAAACTGTCATAAAATATGAAGCAATTAATGGTCCAAAAATAGCCCCTCCCCCAACTAATACAGCAATTGCCGAGCTAGCAGGTACAATTTCCTCAGGTTGTAAATAATCATTAGTATGTGCAATTGTTAGTGAGTACATTGGTAAAGACATACCAGCATAAAAAGCCAACAATATAAATAATAAGAAAATTGAAACATATGATGCTATAATAATTAATAAAGATATTCCTGAGGCAAATAAAGTTACTATGATTAACACAATTCTCCTATCAATTTTGTCGGAAATATATCCAACAGGCCACTGGAATAAAGATCCAAATATCGTTACGATAACTAAAAAGAAAGAAACTTCAAAATTTCCAAATCCTTGGGATTTGGCATATACAGCACCTAAGCCAAATAAAGTGCTATGGGCCAATCCAATCATTAACGCCCCAATAAAACCTAGTGGTGTTAGTTTATAAAGTTCAAAAAAAGTTAATCTTTTTGTTTTTTCAAAATTAGGGGGATTTGATGAGGACAATAATATTGGAATTAAAGCAAATGATAAAAGTACAGAAACTAAAATAAATAAATCTACTTTTGATGGGTCACTAAGATTTAATAAAAAATTACCAAGCCCCATAAAAATAAAGGTAATAATCATATAAACAGATAATAAGCTCCCACGAGTCTCATTTGTAGATTTTTCATTGAGCCAACTTTCCATAATAACAAAAATTCCTGCTATGCTTATTCCTGTAAAAACTCTTATTAAACTCCAAATATAGGGATCAATAAAAATTGAGTGCAAAAGAATTGCTATTGAGGCAAGCGATGCCAATGCAGCAAAAACTCTTATGTGCCCAACTTTTTTTAATAAAATAGGAATTATTAATGAACCTAATAGATATCCAATATAATAACCAGTAATTATAATACCAGCTGAAATAAAGGAAAAGTCTTCTAATACTGCTCTTACGCCAACTAATGTTCCTTGTAGTCCATGGCCAAGACAAATAATAGCATATCCAAAAAATAATATCCAAGTTTTTGATAATATCGATAACATCATAAATTTAGATTAAAGTTAAAAAATTTTTCCAGATAGAAAAATTTTTATTCTTCTTTGTCTTTTATATTTTTTATACCTGACTCTATTGAAGGATCTATCTCAGTCTCATCTTCAATTAAAACTGTATCATCTTCTAATTCGGGTGTATCTGTTTCAATATCAACATCATCCACACTTTCGATATCAATTTCAGTATCACTTATCTCTTTTGGTTTAGAAGAAACATTGTTTGATAGATTTGTTTGTGCATTTAAAGTTCCTGGCTTTCTACCTCTTCTAGGTTTTGCTAAATTTACTACTTCGATTTCTTTTCCACAATTTGGACATTCCAAAACTGTTCTACCAAGATCATAATAGTTTGACCTACACATCGGACATATTCTTTTTAATCCCCAACTAGGTTTATACATTTTTTTATTCCTCTGAATTTTTTATATATACTTTTCCACAATATGAACAAATAATTTTTTCATTACCATCAAATGTGTAATAAACTGAAGGGTGTCCTAAACTATCTTGCCCACCATCGCAACATATTGTTTCAGTTTTTACATCAACTTTAATTATTTCTTCAGCAAACATAATTGTACTCTAATAGAAAATTTATCAGATTAAGTCTAGTTTTAACTCATATTTCAAATTTGAAAAAAGAGGATCGCAATCCCCAAAACTATTAAACAGGATGGGATAAGCCTATTTTTTGCTTGTTTTTCTTTTAATATTAACAAACCTATAACAGTAGCAAATATAATACTGGACTCTCGTATTGATGAAACATATGCAATTTCAATGTACTGCATTGACCACACTACTAATCCATAACTTAATATTGCTAATACCCCTGCCAATACCCCCCAGTAAATAAATTCCTTGCTAATATTTTTAAATGGCTTTTCTTTTGAAAAAATTGATATTAAAAGTACCGGTACCCCATTTAAAAGCAACATCCAATAAAGGTAGCTAAATTTATTATAACTTAACCTAATTCCATAACCATCTACCAATGTATATATCGCAATTAGTAATGCAGTGCTCATTGCCAATAAAAAACCAATGAAGTTAAATTCAATTTTTTTATTATAAGAAATTAAAAATATTCCCGCACAAACAGTGATGATAGCAATTAAACCTAGGGAAGAAATTTCTTCTTTTAAAAAAAATATTGTTATAACCGCTATTATTAAAGACGAGCTTCCTCTCGCAATAGGATAAATAAATGATAAATCTCCAAACCTATATGAATAGACTACACTAATTCTATATAGTCCATGCAGTATCACACTAGTGATTATAAAATACCAAATCTCTAGTGGAGGAAATGGAACATAGAAGACAAGCGGGGTAAAAAAAACAATTTCAATAATGCTGGTTATTCCCATGATACCCAATGAATTCTTAGACTTTACAATTGAACTCCAACCTGAGTGGCATAGCGCTGCAAATAAAATAATTATAAAAATAAAAGTTGTTGAATACATTAAATTACACTAAATATACCTTGTTGTGACAAGTTGTATTAACATTAATAACAAAAATTATCCAATCAAGTTAAAAAATAATGTAATAGTAATTTGTCTTGACGGCTCTCAAAAAGAATATTTTGATATCGCATTAGAAAAAAATTTAATGCCTAATCTTAAAAAATTTATAATTAATGGATCATTTAAATTAGCCCATAGTGCTATTCCCAGTTTTACCAATCCTAATAATATTTCTATTGTTACTGGACAACCGAGCTCATTTCATGGAATTTGTGGGAATTTTTTTTTCGATCCAGATTCAAAAAAAGAAGTAATGATGAATGATCCAAGATATTTAAGGGCCCCAACAATTTTTGAAAAACTTTGTAAGGAAGGATTAAAGATTGCTTGTGTTACAGCAAAAGATAAACTTAGAACCTTATTGGGGAATGGCTTAAACTATGAAGATAAAAAAGCAATTTGTTTTTCAGCTGAAAAATCAGACGAATGTTCAATCAGCAATAATGGAATTTCCGATGTTAATGAATGGTTGCAAAAAGATGTTCCAAACGTCTATTCGCAAGAATTATCAGAATTTGTAATGGCCGCTGGAGTTAAATTATTGAAAGATTTTTCTCCTGATATTATGTATTTATCTACTACTGATTTTATTCAACACAAATATGAACCCGGCCATGTAAATGCAAATAAATTTTATGAAATGTTCGATTATTACCTTGGTCTACTTAATTTTAATACAAGCTCTATAGTTATTACTGCTGATCACGGCATGAAATCAAAATCTAAAGATGACGGATCTCCAAATGCAATTTATCTTCAAGATATATTAGATAAAAAATTTGGCGTTAATTCAACCCGGGTAATTCTTCCCATCACAGATCCTTACGTTGTTCATCATGGCGCACTTGGATCATACGCAAATATTTACATAAATGAGAAGTCAAAAATTCTTTTAATAATTGATACAATAAAAAAAATTCAAGGAATCGATGTAGTATTCAATAAAAATGAAGCATGTGAAAAATTTCAACTACCCCCAGATAGAACCGGAGACATTATTTGTATGGCAGATGAAAATATGACCATTGGATCTTCTATAGAAAAACATGATCTAAGTGGATTAAACGAACCTTTAAGGTCACATGGAGGTTTATTTGAGAGGGAAGTACCTTTCATTACAAATTTTAAGGAATTACAACCAAGGATTGGTGAACAAATTTATAATTATGAAGCATTTTATTATGCTATTAATAATGCTGGAGAAATATGATGACAAAATTTATTAGAGATGAGTCAATGCGCATTGGCGGTAAGAAAATAAATACCGATGAAAAAATCAATATTCAATACCCATATACAGAAGAAATTATCGGGACCGTTCCTGCCGGAAAATCAGAACATGCAAAACAAGCTTTTGATATAGCTTCAAACTATAAATCCAAATTAACGAGGTACGAGAGGCAAAAAATATTGCAGAAAACTGCTGAAACACTTGTTAAGAGAAAGGAAGAAATTTCAGATGTTATTACATTAGAACTTGGCATTTCAAAAAAAGATTCATTATATGAGGTAGGCCGATCATTTGATGTTTTTTCGTTAACATCTCAACTTTGTATTTTGGATGATAGTGAAATTTTTTCTTGCGATTTGACACCTCATGGCAAGGCCAGAAAAATTTTTACAACTCGAGAACCACTTAATGTTATTTCAGCCATAACTCCTTTCAACCATCCTTTAAATATGGTTTCACATAAAATTGCTCCCGCAATAGCTACTAACAATAAAGTTGTTTGCAAGCAAACTGAGCTAACTCCATTGACAATAATGATTCTAGCCGACATTCTTTATGAGTCAGGACTTCCCCCAGAAATGTTTTCTGTTGTTACAGGATGGCCAAAAGATATTGGGTTAGAAATGATTAAAAACCCAAATATTGATCTCATAACCTTTACAGGAGGTATTCCAGTTGGAAAATATATTGCTGAAAATGCAGGTTATAAAAGAACAGTTCTTGAACTTGGAGGCAATGATCCTCTAATAGTGTGTAATGATTTAGAAAATGATGACTTAAAAAAGGCAGCTGAACTTGCAGTAACAGGCGCTACAAAAAATTCAGGTCAACGCTGCACTGCTGTAAAAAGAATTTTATGTCAAAATAAAATAGCTGATGAATTCGTTGAGCTCGTAGTTGCAAGGGCAAAAAAAATTGTTTTTGGCGACCCAATGAATATAGAAACCGATTTAGGCACAGTGATTAATAAAGAGGCAGCGGAGTTATTTGATAGTCGTGTAACAAAAGCCCAAGAAGATGGAGCTGAAACTTTATATCATCCAGGAAGAAAGGGAGCCTTACTTCCTCCTATAGTAATTGATAAAGTAAATTATAAAAGCGAATTAGTTTTTGAAGAAACATTTGGCCCTGTTATTCCTATAATCAGAGTTCCAGATGATGATGATAAAGTTATAGAAATTTCAAACTCAACTGTATTTGGTTTGTCTTCAGGCGTATGTACAAATAATCTTAATAGGGCAAGAAAATATATTCAAAATTTAAATGTAGGTACTGTAAATATTTGGGAAGTACCAGGATATAGAACCGAGATGTCACCTTTTGGAGGAATAAAAGATTCAGGTTTAGGTTATAAAGAGGGTGTTATTGAAGCAATGAAAAGTTATACTAATGTTAAAACTTTTTCACTACCCTGGTAATTCTGTTTTAAAATAAATATATTTACTAAATTCTTTTTTAAAATCTATACTAACCCGAGCGTGAACTTTTCCCTGCTTTCCTTTGAATGAAGCTTGTTTATGAATTGCAAATACCCCTTCATGCCAAATACCTGGATGAATATATAACCCTCTTTTTCCATCAAAATAAAATGCTTTAAAATCTTCAGGCATAACATCATCTCCTGGCAAAGCTAATGGCGAAATATAAGGTTTATTTTGAGAGGGAAAAAATAGTTGACCGCCATCCGGATGATAATTAGCATGCCACACATATATTTTTTCTGGGGGTGAAAAAATTTTATCATTTTTTGATTCTTCTTGAGATAATGAAGAATATCCTAAAATATACTTTCCATCAATTTCATATTCACTTTTGTGCTGAACTGCATTATTTCTTCCATATAGTATTTTATTATCCCACCAAACTTCAAAAGACCCTTGGGTGATTCCACCCTCATTGCCTGTACCTTCATCAATTTCTCTCCAACCTTGTTTGGGCCAGGTAACAATTTCAACATTACTCTCATCATAGTTATCGATTAAATAACCATAACCCTTTAAGTTTTCATTTGTTGCTTCTATAAGCGGTATTTCAATTGTTTTAATTTCGTTCATTAGGCTAATTTATATTCATCTGTAATTCTGTCAAAACTTCTTTAATTGCAGAAACTGCATCATTCATATCCTTATCGTTTAGATCCCCGATACAACCGATTCTAAAAGTCTCTGCAACTGTTAATTTACCTGGATATATTAAAAATTTTTTTTGGCTTAATGCATCATAAAATTGATCAAAATTAAAATTTGGTGGTTGCATAAATGTAATTATAATTGGTGCTTGTAACTCATCAGGAAGCAGTTGTTTAAAACCAATGCTTTTCATCCCCTCACATATAATTTTACAGTTACTTAAGTATCTTTTATATCTCCCCTCAATGCCACCTTCTCTTTCATGTTCTTTAAGTGCTTGATTAAAAGCTGCTAAAACGTGTGTGGGAGGAGTAAACCTCCATTGCTTGTTAAGCTCCATTGAGTGCCACTGATCATATAAATCAAGACTAAGAGAATGAGAATTTCCTTTCGCATTTTTAATTATATTATTTTCTACTAAAACAAATCCAACACCAGGCACTCCTTCCAAACATTTGTTTGAAGATGCTGCCAATGCATCGAATTTAATTTTTTTGCTACTTAGTGGCAATGCCCCAAAGGCACTCATAGCATCTATAAATAATGACAAATTTTTTTTTGCTGCTAAATCAGCAATCTCCTTAATAGGATTTAAGATTCCGGAAGTTGTTTCACAATAAACTGCTAAAATATGAGTTAAATTTTTGTTTGCATCTATGATATTTTCAATTTTTTTTAAATCATGTGTTTTATGTTCATCAACAGTGTAATCAATGCATTTTCGATTAAGGTAATTGCACATTTTTTTCATTCTTTGTCCGTATGCACCGTTGATTAAGATTAATATTTCAGAATTTTTTGGCGTAAGAGAACTAATCATCGATTCTACGGCAAAAGTACCACTTCCTTGCATAGGAACACATTGATAATTATTTTCCCCATCAATGAGTTTTACAAGTGATTTACGAATTGAATCATTTAAATCTATAAATTCTTTATCGCGCGAACCCCAGTCATGCAGCATCACCTCTTTAGTTGAATAGGAGGTTGTTAGCGGTCCGGGAGTTAATAATTTCTTATCCATTAATTTTTATGTTTTATTTTTCTTATTTTCAAAATCTACCCTTCCCACTGATACAGCGACTTTAGCAAGTAGGGTGTCAATCCACAAGGGTTTTTTTTCTTGCTCTTGATATTTTTCTTTACGTCTAACCGCGTTTCTAATCAGCATTGCCCCGAGCCATCTAAAGGGTTCAGGGGGAAATAATTTTATAGGCCCTTTGCAAAAATTACTTTTAGTCCATTCATTTTTTTGATCAAGAGCCATACTGCTCAAAATTTCTCCACCTACATAGGTAGTAAGAACACCATTACCAGAGTATCCAAAAGCATAAGAAATATTTTGATTATTTGGATGATATCCAAAAAAAGGAAATCCAGTTTTAGTTCGTTCTGATGGCCCATTCCATGATTTTGAAATTTTAACTTTACTTAAAGATGGGTAAAAGCTTTTAAATGACTTTTTCAAAAATTTTTCAATAGTACTTGGACCATCAAATGAGTCAATCACCTTATTTCTAAAGGAAAAAGTATTGCCTCCTTTACCTAATATAATTTTACCATCAGGTGTGGTTCTGCAGTAATGTGTGAATAAATTTGAATCTAATATCGCTAATCCATTATTTAATCCCATATCATGTAATTTGTCTTTTATACTTTCGGTTATAATCATATCTGAAGATACTAAAATTACACTTCTTGATAAAAATGGTAATAACGTAGGCGTCCACGCATTCATAGCGATGATAAGCTTTTTACAATTAATTGAGCCTTTTTTTGTTTTTGCAATTATATCTTTTGCTCCATTGTAAGAAATAACAGCACTTTTTTCAAAAATTTTAATTCCTTTATTTTCAGCCGTTTTTTTCAGTCCTCGGACTAAAAGGGCTGGTTGTAAACTCCCTCCAATTGGAGAATAATAGCCATCAATAAATTTTTTTGATCCAGTTAGGAGTTGAACTTTTTCTTTTGATAATCGCTCCCAGCTATTTATTTCATAGTCATTTAAATCTTTAATTAAACTTTCAAAAGCCCCTTTATGAAATGTATTTGTTGCTCCATATAAAACCCCATCATCTCTTATTTGGGCATCAATATTGTTTTTCATACAAAAATATTTAATATTATTTACAGCATTTTCAGTGGCGACAACAATTTTTTTTGCATCATCTACACCTACCACTTTTTTTATTCCTTGAAATTTTGTGGATTGGGGAATCATGCAACCGCCATTTCTTCCAGAAGCCCCACTTCCACATAAATCTTTTTCAATGATAACAATATCAGTTGTAGGACTTTTGTCTTTAATCTTCAAAGCAGTCCAAAGACCTGTAAATCCTCCTCCTATAATACAAATATCTGTATGAATATTAGAATCTAATTGATTAATTTTTAAATCACCTTCTTTTTGCAAAGCTTCAATAAACCATGGCGATTGATAGTGATGTTTCATAATTTTATTTTAATTATATAGTTTTTATTCGCCACTTTTGAAATCTAACCAATATTTTTTTTGTTATAATTACATAAATAATTCTAACAGCAGCATTTGTATAAAAAATCATCATTCCCATGGCAGCCGCAGGTGCAATATCTCCAGCATCATCCATATTCAGTACCGCAACAGATGCTAAATTGGTTTTTGAGCTATAAAGAAAAACAACAGCTGACACAGTTGTCATAGCATTAACAAAGAAATAAATGCCAATTTCAAAAATTGCCGGAAGACTGATTGGCACTGTCACACGAAAAAAAGTTTTGTAAAAAGGTTGTTTTAAAGAAGATGATACATGTTCAAATTCATTATCTATTTGTTTCAGCGAAGTTAGCGCTGTTAAGTGTGATACAGTATAAAAGTGCGTGATTGTACAAATTACTAATATTGCCATTGTACCGTATATAAAATTCAACGGATTATCAGGATGGTTAAAAAAGAAAATATATGCGAGTCCTAAAACCAAACCAGGGATGGCCATAGGCATCATTGATAGCAAATGTAGAATTGAACGACCTGTTTTAACACTTCTTGATTTTTCTACAAAATATGCACCAGTAAAGACAACAATTGTTCCAAAAAAGGCTGTGTAACACGCCATACGAATTGAGTTGTAGTATGAGTCCCATCCTCCTCCGTCCATTAAATCAAATTGATAGTTATCTAATGAAAGAGATAAATTATAGGGCCAAAAAGTAACTAGACTTGCATATAAGCACATTCCAATAATAGTAAGAATAAACACGGATATAACAGAGCAATAAATAAGCATAATTAAATCAAATTTTTTATTCTTATTTGGTTCATGAACAACAGACCGAGAAGTTAATATCGCCACCTGTTTTCTTTGAACAATACGA
>MDTE01018760.1_pt1 | contig 12243 bp, 15 predicted proteins | sample 811231 | NCBI WGS metagenome assembly MDTE01 (sample SAMN05326651, study PRJNA326480) | marine metagenome | isolation source: seawater | place: Indian Ocean: Red Sea | collected 2010
CGTGCCACCTCCAGTACCCCAACAGGAGGAAGCGGATTCCAAAGCCAAGAAGAAGAAAAAGCGCGGGCTGTTCAGCTGGTTGCCATTTGTCGGCTGAGGTCCGGCCCACGGCTCACCATTCCATTAGGAATAAGATATAACCCACTAATATTAAAGTATTTTTAGCTCCGAAAGGTTATCTGTTTACCATTCGCACGAGCACCCTTGAGCTAGACTGCGGAACTTAGCCAAACACCACCCAGCAAATTGGCCATCACCGCCCCCAATGCCGAGATCATGCGCGAGATCGAGAAGCTAGAACTGAAGTAATCCTTAGCTCACCCTAGGGCGGGTAACCGCCCATAGCCAGGCGGCGCAGCCGGCTGCTTACATGGGCACGTGAAAGCCTACGGTTTTTCGTTGCTCGAAGCGCTGCTCGCCCTGGCCGTGGCGGCCACTGTGTCGGCGATCGCCCTACCCACCTTTGCCGAGTTCGTTGCCCGCCAGCAAGCCACGGCCGCCGTCAATCAGCTGGTGGGGGCTATTCGAACAGCGCGCCATGCCGCCGTGACGGGGCGGCAGAACATAGCCCTATGCGCGGCTGAGCATGGATCATGCCTTGGCCGGAATCAGTGGCATCGAGGCGCTATGATTTTTGCCGATCGCAACGCAGACGGGGCCCGCCAGCTTGCCGAACCGGTGATTGCCACCCTTCCCCCGCTACCGGACGGGGCCAGGATCTCTTGGCGCTCGTTTCGAAATCGCGCGTATCTGCTGTTTCGGGGCAGCGGCATGACGGACTGGCAGAACGGCACGTTTACCTACTGCCCTGCCAACAACGATCTGCGCGTTGCCAAAGCCGTCATCATCAACGCTCAGGGGCGCCTGGCGAAAAGCAGGGATGCCAACGCAGACGGCGTCGACGAAGACGCCCGCGGTCGGCCGCTACGCTGCTGAGCCCGCTAACCCGGCACGGGGAGCTCGCTCCATGACAAACGCCCGAACGCCGGAGCGAATGTGGATTGCAGCAACACCACCGCGCCATCGGTGGCGCCAACTCCGCGAGCGGTGACCCGAAACACCTTTGCAGGCGCGGCCGACTCATCAACGCTACCATCGCTCCCCAGCGCAGCAACGGATTCCAGATGCTCAACGAGATAGCGCGGTTCTGCCGCACTCAGGGATACTACGGGCGAGGGGCTGGCAACGCTGCGTCCGTCGCCCCACACACCGGGCAACTCCCAGCGCGAGCGCTCCCCCAACGGCGCCACCGTCCACAACCCGTTCACACCAACCTGAGAAAATGCCGCGGATTGCCCCGCGGACGCGAGCCAGTGCTCTCCCTCACGCAACGCCGACTCCGCGGCTTGCAGCGCCAATGCATAGTCGTGCTGGTTGCGCGCCATGCGCAATTCCAGCGTGGCGGTCTGGACCCCGGATACGCCGAGCAGGGTGAGTGCCAGCAACACCACGAGGCTGATGAACAGCACGGCACCTGCGCAGCGCGACGAGGCAATCCTGTTGCGCCGGGCGAGTCTCACGACCCGACTACGTCCCCGGGGCTGGGGTTTCTGACCATAATGGTCCGACTGAAGCTACGAACCAGGCGTTCGCCCTCGTCTACCGGGTCGACGCTATTGACCGCTAGCGTCGCTCGAACCGAAACGATCCTGCCAGCGTGACCTCTGACGGCCTGCATATCCATGAAGCGATACAGCCGATCTGACGCCTGCGTGGCGGCAACCTCCACCCCAAAAAGCAGCTGCATGTCTTCGACGCCCACAACCAGCTCCGCCGGCGCCTGACCGGGGGACCATTGCCATAGGGCACTTGGATTGCCGCCTGAGCGATCACCGTATCGGCTGGGCGCGATGAAGAAGGCGGTGGTTCGCAGCACACCCACACCGGCCGACGCGCCGTACGCACCAGCGGAATGTTCGAATGGACGGCCACCGGCAGCTCCGTGAAGGGCCAAACCGTCTCCCACGCGCGTCATGCCGGTCAAGCGAAATGCCGCGGTCTGCAGACAGTCCGACACCATGAGGACATCACCGATGGCGAACGCCGCACTATCCACGCGTGCAACCACGGGAGTTCCGAGAGGGTCCAACCGACGCGCCAGTCGACGGACCGGTTGCTCCATATAATTGACCACCAGGATGTCGGTTTCAGGTACCACGGCGCCACCACGGGCCGGCCAGTTTGGCAGCGCGGGGGTCCAGGTGCCTCCAGCGAGCCCTTCGTGGCCTGCAACGCCCACCGCCGCGTGGTGTGCTGGAAACAGGGGCAGCGTTGCGTCAGCGGCACGGGGCTGCGAACCCAAGCCACATCCAAAGTATCCAGCCGCTCTCACGCGCCGAGCAATGAACTCCAGCGCGTAGCGCGCGCCATCCTGCAACTGCGCGTGTCCAGCGACCACATCCGACGTGCGCGCATTGCCGGAGAACAACGCCAGCACACCGGTCGTGAGCACGGCACCGAGTGCCAGCGCCAGCATCACTTCCAACAGCGAGTAACCTCCATAGCGGGTGTGCGTCATGGGCGGCTACCCAGGACTATTGAGCGGCGCTGATCGCCTCGTTCAACCCACTGCACGGTGACACGCACTACACCGTTGGCATCTCTGTTGATCGCGCCATCGCCTTGCGGCAACGGCGCGTGAAGGTCGACCATGGGCAGCATGTCTTGAGCCTGGAGCCGCCGACACGTGGGCCGTTCCACATATTCACCCAACGCGCACTTCCACCACGCCTGGTCAAAACGCGCAAGTTCCACGGGCGTGCAGAAATGCCGTGTACAGTCCGGAGCGTGTGTGGGTGGCGCGCCGAATGCCACGTCGTACGCCACGGTTGGATTCGCACGCATGCGGTCCAGGATGTCGTACCCGAGCCAGAGGGCCTCGCTGTAAGCGAGGGCGCTACGGTTCGCTTGTATGGCTGACACCTGCAGCGCGGCGGCACCGAGCACGCCCACACCAACAAGCAGCACAGTCACTAGCAACTCAATCAGCGAGAAACCAGCACGACGAGCGCACAGCGCGCCACAACGGCTCACTTTACTCATCCCAATTGGCTTCCCCCAGCGATGGCTCGAAGGTGCCATTGGCGTTCTTGTCCCACCCCCGATAGCCATTGGAATCGAGCCTCAGATCGCCATCGCCCAGCATGCGTCCGATTGCGGTGGCAGTCAGGGTGAAGTGCTGCTCATCGGCAACCACCGACAAGCGGTAACGGCCATCCAAACGCGATTCGCATACCGACGCTGCGAGCGGCCCGACGCCTGAGTCGCCCACCCCGTCGCCGTCGGTATCCGCCACGTTGCCGTAGCTGAAGGTGGCGGCCGCCCGTCGTTCAAGCGCCTGGGCGCAACCCAGAAGGCCTGCCTGGCCCTCGCGACGATAGGTTCTTTCGGCATATTGGTCGTACAGCGGCAACGCAAGAGATGCCATGATTGCCACGACCAACAGCGCCACCAGCAACTCCAGAAGGCTGAACCCGAATTGGCGCATGCGCTCGTTTCCGCTCTGCGAACCTGGGTAAGTCATTATGTTCGACCACACAGCCGGCCGCCTGCGACACTCGCTCGCGCTACTGCGAGCCAATCGATTGCCGTGCCTGATGAGACCGGTTACGCCTCCACACCGAGAATCGACACGTCGAAGGTAATGCGCCGGCCCGCCAGCGGGTGATTGAAATCCACCTTCACCCGATCGCCCGTCAACTCGAGCACCACCCCGGGCATTTCGCCTTCGGGTGAGGCGAACGACACGATGAGACCAGGCTCGAGCGCAATATCCCCGAAAGCCCTGGTCTCCAGGATCTGCACGCTGTCCGGGTTGCGCTCGCCAAAGGCCGCTGCAGGTTCCAGCTCAATCTGGAGGTCGTCTCCCGCCTTCAAGCCCATTAAGGCCTCCTCGAATCCAGGCAGAAGGTTGCCGTCGCCCATAACGAAGCTGGCCGGCTTGCCACGGCGAGTGGTATCGACCTCCTCACCGGTCTCCAGCAACAAGGAGAAGTGCAGCCGTACGCGGCTGCCTGGCCGAATGGGCTGGCTGGCACTGCTGGCAATGAGCCGTGACATCAGGCGGCGCTCGCTCGTCGCTGCTGCAGGTATTCCTGCAGCAGCACCCACAGCCAGCATGCCGCACCTGCCGAAAGGCTGGCGTCGGCCACGTTGAAAGCCGGAAAGTACCAGTCTTGATAATGCACCAGCACGAAATCCACCACGTAACCATGGGCCAGACGGTCGACGCCGTTGCCCAGGGCACCCCCGAGAATGAGCGCATACGCCCAGCCCATGAGCCGCCCGTTAACGGGCAACCGCCGCAACTCGTAGATGATGAACGCGCCAAATCCTGCTGCCAGCGCGACGAAAAACCACCGCCCACCGGCGCCACTAAGCATGGAAAACGCGGCCCCGTCATTGTGCCAACGCACCCAGCCAAAAAAGGAGAACACGTCGACGCGCTCGCCCAGGTACAGATTCTGCACTACCACCCATTTGCTGAGCTGATCGGCCACCAGCACCAGTCCCGCTATGGACAGCCAGGGCAACAGCCGCGCGCGCGGCTCAGTCACGGGCAAGCCATTCCCGTGCGGTGGCCAGGTCGTAATGGATCTGTGCTTTCAGGGCATCTAGCCCGTCGAACTGCTGCTCATCCCGGATCTTGTGACGGAACTCCACGGAGATGAGCTCCCCATAGATGTCCGCGTCGAAGTCGAAGATGTGCACCTCCAGCAGCGGCTCGCGGCCATCCACCGTGGGCCGCACGCCAATGTTCGCGGTCCCGCCATGCACGGCTCCCGCGATGCTGACCTTCACCGCGTAAACACCCTCCAGCGCCGCGCGGTAGCGCTGCAGCTGAATGTTGGCGGTGGGCACCCCCAGGGTGCGGCCCAGTTGGCGTCCATATACCACCCGGCCCATGATGAAGTAGGGATGTCCCAGCAGCTTCTCGGCCAGCTCGAAATTACCTTGCGCCAGCGCTTGGCGCACGCGCGTGCTGCTCACCCGTTCGTGGTCGAAGGTCAGGGTGCCCAGGTGGCTGACCTCGAAGCCATGCCGCCGGCCAGCCTCCTCCAACATGGCGTAGTCGCCACGTGCGCCCTGACCGAAGCGGAAGTCGTCACCCACCACCACATACTGGGCACCGAGCTGCTCGTGCAGCAGCGCGTCGACAACCCATTCCGCCGGAATGCTCGCCACCTCGTCGTTGAAAGGCAGACACAGAACGCGGTCGAGGCCCAGGGGCTTGAGCAAGGTGACCTTCTCGCGAAACCTCGTGAGCCTGGCCGGTACCGCTTCGCCAGCGAAGAACTCGCGCGGCGCGGGCTCCATGGTCAGCAGCATACTGGGCACACCCAGTTCTCTTTTTTTGGCTTCAAGATGCGACAGCAACACCTGGTGACCGTGGTGCACACCGTCGAAGTTACCGATGGTGAGCACACACCCCCGATGCCGTTCCTTGACGTTGTGCAAGCCGCGTATGATCTCCATAGCGGCCATTATAGGGTGCCTGAGCCCAGTGCGCTGCGTCGCACTACTGCCTCTATGCCCGGTGCAGCAGACTACGCGGCTTCTCACCCAGCAACACCGCTACCGCCCCATAGGAAGACGCACCCAGGGCCACCGCACCCGCCATCCACAGGGCGCGCGTCCACCCGTCCACCGACAGCCAGGATGTCGGCTCGGGCATCAGCCAGAGCAGAGCAACCAGCATCACGGCTGAGCCAACCATAGCTCTGGCGCAGGTCAGCCAGAACGCCCGGCCAGGACGGTAGCGGCCGTCACGCATGAGGCCGCGAAGCAACAGCAGCGCATTGACCCAACCCGAGACGGATGTGGCGAACGCCAGGCCCACGTGCCCCCACCAGGAGAACAGTGCCAGGTTGAGGGCCACGTTGGTCACTACTGCGATGCTGGCAATACGAAAAGGAGTTGCTGTGTCCTGCTGGGCAAAATAGCCAGGCGCCAGCACCTTGACCCACACGAACGCCGGCAAACCCACCGCGAATGCCTGCAGGCTCAATGCCGCCATGCGGGCATCTCCCTCGGTGAGCTCACCGCGCAGAAAGATGGTGGCGATGAGCGGCAGCGCCAACCCATACAAAGCGGCCGCCGCTGGCACTCCCAGCAGCGCACCCATCCGCATCCCCCAATCCAGGGTAGCGGAGAAACGCTCCCGGGCCCCAGCGCTGTCCAGCCGCGAAAGATTGGTGAGCAGCACAGCACCCAGCGCCGCCGCCACCACCCCGATAGGCAGCTCGAACAGCCGATCCGAGTAGTACAGCCAGGAAATGCTGCCCGCCACCAACGTTGAAGCGAGGATCGTATCTACTAGCGAGTTGATCTGAAGCACAGAGGCTGCGAATACCGCCGGACCCAGCAGCCGGCCCACCTGACGAACGCCGGGGTGGCGGAAATCCAGGGATGGCCGCACCACCAACCCCAAGCGCTGCATGGAAGGAGCCTGAAATACCAGCTGCACAAATCCCGCTACCAGCACACCCCAAGCCAGAGCCAGCACCGGGGTGGCAAACAGGTCAGCGGCAAACAGTACGGCGCTGATCAAGCTGAGGTTCAACAGCACTGGCGTAAACGCCGGGATGGCATAGCGATGGTGGCTGTTGAGCACTGCTCCGGCAAAGGCCGTGAGAGAGATGAATCCCAGATAAGGGAACGTGATGCGGACCATGTCTACCGTGAGCTCAAACCGCTCTTCGTCGTCCCAGAAGCCCGGCGCGAACAGCGCAACCAGAGCGGGCGCGCACACCACCCCGACGATGACCACAGGCAGCAGCACGGCCGCGAGATTTCCGCCCACGGCCGCGACAAATTGCCGCAGCGCCATATCATCCTGCAAACGGTATTCGGCCAGCACCGGCACGAATGCCTGATTGAAAGCCCCTTCGGCAAACAGGCGGCGAAAGAAGTTGGGGATCCGGAACGCGACGAAGAAGGCGTCGGCCACGTTGGTTGCCCCGAAGAAGTACGACAGCACCATGTCGCGGGCCAGCCCCGAGATACGCGACAGCATGGTCATGGCCGAGACGATGCCGCCTTGCGCGGCTACGTTCTGGCCGGCCTCGTAAGCGTCGTTCTCAGCATCTGGGCCGGTTGACATACTCATACCTCGGCGGCATTATGCCGCGCCTTCAAATTTCTGGGAGCGTCCTTTTGGCCAACAGCCCACAAGCCCGCAAGCGCGCCCGGCAGGCGGAAAAGCGTCGCCGGCACAACGCAAGCCAGCGTTCCATGGTCCGCACCTATATCAAGCGCGTCAACGCCGCCATCGATACCAAAGATGCCGAAGCCGCAGCAGCGGCACTCACCGCGGCGGTACCCATTATCGACCGACTGACAGCCAAGGGCATCATGCATAAGAACAAGGCCGCGCGACATAAGTCGCGGCTGAGCGCCAAGATCAAGGCGCTGAGCAGCTGATCTCTCCCACGCTCCGGCCCGCCGGTTAATCCAGCAGAACCAAATTATCGCGGTGTATGAGCTCCGGCTCGGCGCTGTATCCAATTCGCTCGGCAATGGCCCCGGAACCCACGCCCATCAGCTTCGCCGTGTCGCCGCTGCCATAGTTGATGAGCCCCTGAGCCACGACCTGCCCACTCGGGTCAAGGCAGCGCACCAGATCGCCACGCGAGAAATCCCCACTCACGCCACGCACGCCCACAGGCAGCAGGCTTACACCATCACTGCGTAGCGCTCTGGCGGCCCCCTCATCCAGCTGCAGGTCGCCTTTGACCCGCAGCTGGCCGGCAATCCACCCCTTGCGCGCATCCAGCGGCGTCACCGACGCCACCAGCAGCGTACCCAAGCTTTCCCCGGCCAAGGCGCGCCGCACAACCTGGGGCTCATTGCCGCTAGCGATGAGCGTATGAGCGCCAGAACGCGCCGCAATGCGCGCAGCGCTCAGTTTGGTCACCATCCCGCCGCGACCCAGCGCGCCAACTCCCTCACCCACCATCTCGTCCAAGCGGCTCTCGGCTACGTCGGCTTCGGAAACCAAAGCCGCCTGGGGTTCTACCCGGGGGTCGGCCTCATGCAGACCATCGGTGTCCGTGAGAATGAACAGCAGGTCGGCCTGCAGCAGGTTGGCGACCAAAGCGGCCAGCGTATCGTTGTCGCCAAAGCGGATCTCGTCGGTGGCCACCGTATCGTTTTCGTTGATGACGGGGATTACGCCCAATGCCAACAAGCGGGTCAGGGTTGCGCGGGCATTCAGATAGCGTTTCCGGTTCGCCAGGTCATCGTGGGTCAGCAACACCATGGCCGTATGCCGGCCGTGACCGGCAAAGGCTTGCTCATATGCCTGCACTAGGCCCATCTGGCCCACCGCAGCGGCAGCCTGCAGTTCATGTACCCGGCTCGGCCGACGCCTCATCCCCAGCCTGCTCAATCCCTCAGCCACGGCTCCCGAACTCACCAGCACCACCTGCACACCGTCTTCCAGCAGCTCATGGATCTGCTCGGCAAGCTCATCGATACGGGCCTTGGCTAAACCGGTGTCCGGCTGGTTGAGCAACGCGCTGCCCACTTTGATGACTACGCGTTGTATCGATCGCAGGCGTTGCCTGGCAGCGTCATCACTCACTGCTCGTCCCTCGCGTAAACCACCGTTACGCCATGGTCTTCGTCATCAGCCGCTTCCACCTCGCTGCGGGCTTTGCGCGCCTGCTGGCGCGCCACCGCGCTGGCGAGCACGTCGTCGGCGATGGCTGCTTCCAGGGCGGTCTGTTGCTGGGCAAATTCATCATCTTCGAGCAACCGCCGCCTCAATGCGGTCACCTCCGACGCCAGCGCGCCAATCAGCGCGGGCACCCCGGCGCCAGTCACTGCGGAGACGGGATAAATGTCTCGGTCGGGATACTCACACCGAAACGCATCTACCACCTGGCCGACGGCTTGCTCACTAAGCAGATCTACCTTGGTCAGCACCAGTATGATCGGGCGTGCGGCAAGAGAGGTGCTGTACGACGCGAGCTCCCCCTCGATGAGGCGCGCGTTAGTCATGGGATCGCTGCCATCCGCGGGGGCCACCTCAACGAGATGGAGCAACGTACGCGTGCGCGACAAATGGCGCAGGAACTGCACGCCCAGCCCAGCCCCTTCAGCGGCGCCCTCGATTAATCCGGGTATATCGGCCATCACAAAGCTGGTTTGATCGTCCACGGCCACCACACCCAGGCTCGGCACCAGTGTGGTAAATGGATATTCGGCAACCTTGGGACGCGCCGCCGAGACGGTACTGATCAGCGTGGATTTGCCCGCGTTGGGCATGCCGAGCAACCCCACATCCGCCAGCAACTTCAGCTGCAGGCGAAGCTGGCGCGACTCCCCCGCCTCACCGGGTGAAGTTTTGCGTGGGGCCCGGTTGGTGCTGGATTTGAACCGGGCATTTCCCAACCCCCTGGCACCACCTCGAGCCACCACCAAGGTCTGATCAGCGTAGGTCAGATCGCCCAAGGTCTCCATGGTGGCATCGTCGATCACACTGGTTCCCACGGGCACCCGTACGCAACAGACCTCTCCATCGGCACCCGTTTTGTTACGGCCACTGCCTGGCTGTCCATTAGCAGCCCGGTAGCGGGGCTGGTAGCGGAAGTCCACCAGGGTGTTGAGATCGGCGTGAGCGACTAATACCACATCGCCACCCGCGCCGCCGTCCCCGCCATCCGGGCCGCCGCGGGCCACATACTTTTCGCGCCGAAAGCTCAGGCAGCCAGATCCGCCGTTGCCGGCGTCAACGCGAATGGTTGCTTCGTCAATGAACTGCATGGATTCAACCGCAAAAAAAACCCCGCGTCCGCGGGGTTTGTCTGATCTAGGCTTGGGCCGCGGGCTCCACCGTCACGAACTTCCGGTTAAGCGGCCCCCTGGTAGTAAATCGAACATACCCGTCTGCAGTAGCGAACAGCGTGTGGTCTCGGCCGCAACCGACGTTTGGCCCAGGGTGGACCTGGGTGCCACGCTGGCGCACGATGATATTGCCGGCCTGCACCAGCTCGCCACCATATTTCTTGACCCCCAGACGTTTTGATTCTGAATCGCGACCGTTGCGGGTACTGCCGCCGGCTTTCTTATGCGCCATTGTTTATCTCCTGTTGCCGCGCGACCGTCAGCTGGCAATGCCGGTGATCTTGAGTTCGGTGAACCACTGCCTGTGCCCCTGCCGGCGCATGTAGTCTTTGCGCCGCTTAAACTTAATGACGCGTATCTTCTTGCTGCGATCGCTGCCGACCACTTCCGCTGTGACTTTGCCACCTTCAACATACGGCGCCCCAACGGATACGTTGTCGCCGTCGGCAATCATCAGCACCTTATCGAACACCACCTCGTCGCCGGCTTCGCCGCCGAGCTTTTCCACACGAATGACTTCACCTTCCGTCACCCGGTGCTGCTTACCACCACTTGAAAATACTGCAAACATGACCTGTCACTCTAGCTGCCTTCGCCACACCCGGCGAACCATTTGGCGCCGGCACCTTCGCCTACGTCTCAATAAGAGCCTATAATTTGCTCCGTGAAACCGTCGAGCATCCGGCTCTGCGTCTACGGGCCGGCGGCGAAAGGCGCGTAATTCTACGGTCAAAGATATTGAAATACAACGAGTTAGCAGGAACCGGCCAATGTCTTCCAATCCAGCGGTAGCCCAGCGCAAGGAAACGCCCGGCAGCGCTGCCCAAGGCGACATCCTTGAGTCGGTATTTGCGCTGGTTGCGGAGGATTTTGCGGCCGTTAACACGCTCATTCCGCGCCAACTCACCTCAGATGTCGCCCTGGTGGAGGAGATCGGTCACCACATCGTGGAAAGCGGCGGCAAACGACTGCGGCCACTCATGGTGCTGCTGGGCGCCTACTGCTGTGGCTACAGCGGTCAGGGCCACATTCGACTGGCCACCATCATCGAGTTTCTACACACCGCCATGCTCCTGCACGACGACGTGGTGGATCACTCCGAATTGCGTCGCGGCGCAGCCACCGCCAACGCGCTGTGGGGCAATCCGCCCAGCGTGCTGGTGGGCGACTTCCTTTACTCGCGCGCTTTCCAGCTCATGGTGGAACTGGAAAGCATGGACATCATGGCCATCCTGTCGGATGCCACCAACACCATCGCCGAGGGCGAGGTGATGCAGCTGGCCAACGTGGGCAACTGCGCGCTCAGCGAAGCACAGTACATGAACGTGATCCGCTGCAAGACCGCCATGCTGTTCCAGGCGGCCACCCACACCGCCGGTGTGCTGGCATCGAAAGCTGCCGAGCAGATTACCGCTTTGCGCGACTTCGGCCTGCATTTCGGCCTGGCCTATCAGCTGGTGGACGATTGGCTCGACTACGTGGGCGATGCCAACACCATGGGCAAGAACGTGGGAGACGACCTGGCCGAGGGTAAGCTCACGCTGCCCCTCATTCACGCCCTGGCCAATGCGCCGCAAGCGGAGGCCGACGTAATCCGGCAGGCCATCGCCGAGCAATCCGCCTCACACATGAGCGACGTCTTGCGCATTGTGCAGAGCAGTGGCGCGCTGGATTACACCCTGCAGGCCGCGTTGACTCAAAGCGAACGCGCCGCCCAGCAATTGCGCGCGCTGCCAGACAACGCCTACCGCGATGCCCTGCACACGCTGACCAATTTTTGCGTCGACCGACTGCGCTAAGGACAGCGCCCATTGAAGCCAATGGACTGAGTTTTTCTGGAGATCGCCGATAGCTTGTGCGCGAGCAGTCTGGCCCATGCAGGCGTCGAGCCTAGCTCCCGCAAGCTTCGCGGCTTCTACGGCATCAAGACCACCTTGGCACTGTGTGGGGCGGCCACCGTCTCCGCAGACCGCACAGCAGACAACTCGCAGCAGATCTGGCTTTCCGCCGCCCTGGCTAGGCATCTTTATCAGCGGGAGCGGATCCCAATCTGGGCTGGTTGTTCGGTCTGCGTGGGCCTCTTACAATACGCGGCCCGTCGTTCAGCCGGGCCAGTCGGAGTGTAGCTCAGCTTGGTAGAGCACCACGTTCGGGACGTGGGGGCCGGAGGTTCAAATCCTCTCACTCCGACCAACTCTTCATCTGTTTGCGGCGCCGAAAAATAAATCCCCGCATCTAGCCGACCGAGCCTGTCTGTCCCTCTGCCCGAGGTTGATCCAACACCTGCCCGTCGGTCCCTTGTCATTGCGCGGCCCCGGTGCAACCATCACCGTCATGCCACGAATGCTACCCATGAGCTCGAAGCTCGGCTTCGGCGTTGGCCAGGTGGGCGAA
>MDTE01120523.1_pt1 | contig 12243 bp, 12 predicted proteins | sample 811231 | NCBI WGS metagenome assembly MDTE01 (sample SAMN05326651, study PRJNA326480) | marine metagenome | isolation source: seawater | place: Indian Ocean: Red Sea | collected 2010
ACTGTGGATGCCGACGGTGGAGACGCCGTGGTAACATTGACGGCCGAGGGTAAAGACCTGCGACTCGTCAAGCTTGCTGAGCCGGATGGAACGGTGAAGAAATTCAAGGAGGTTCGCTTCAAGAATGCTAAACTCACCAAGCCCCAAAAAGCACCGCCTGCTGTGGCCAAGAAACTCGCGGGAATATACCGTGGGAAAGTAGAGGATGCGGAAGCCCAAATCCAAATCAAAGCCGATGGATCCATCATTGCCCGGCCAAATCTCGATCAGAAAAAATTGATCCTGCGGGGCCAATGGAAAATGGATGGCAAACTAATCCAAGCAAAACTGACCGATAGAAAGAAACGCACGGGCACCATTACCCTTCAAATCGCGGAAGGAAACCTGATCCTCATCAAGGTCACAGACCCCAATGGCGAGGTGGAAAGGTTCGAGTCGCAGTTTAAGAAAATCAAATAGTCCTCTCCCGACTTTCGCCAAGGCACTCAAGAAGAGCTTTTTTGGCATAACTCCTGCTTTTCTGGGATTAGATCGGAAAAACAGGGAATTATGCACGAATCCAAGGGCAAATTTGGCCGTGTGGAGCGGTGTTATGCCGTATGGGTGTGCATTTTTTCCGGGCGCACAGGCGTCCAAACCGGTAAAAAGGTACAATCTTGATGGCCGCCGAGAAGGACAAAACAGAGCCCACCCTGCTCCAGCAAGCAAATGCTGGTGACGCTCAGGCGATGTTCAGACTCTCGCTGGAATGTAGTGATGACGCCAAGGCAGCAAAGTGGCTCCGCAAGGCCGCGAACCAAGGCTATTCGCCCGCTCAAAACAACTTGGGAGTACTGATCGCCAAGGGCCGCGCCAATGCTCCGGTTAGCTATTTCCAAAAAACCGTTAGTGCAATAAAGGCGAAATTTTCCAAGTCACCCATCACCACGGGAACTGATGACGCCGTCTACTGGTATCGACAGGCCGCCGAACGCGGAAATGCCCATGGCCAGTGCAACTACGGTTGGCGCTTGGCCATTGGCCAAGGCACAGACAAGGATGTCGACGAGGCCATCAAATGGTACCGGTTGGCGGCGACTCAGGATCATCCGCTCGCCCTGAACAACTTGGGGGTCATGTACGCCCAAGGAACCGGCGTGGGCCGTGACTTCAAGGAAGCCGTTAAACACTTTCAAAAAGCAGCCGACATGGGCAATACGCTGGCCCGTTTCAACACCGGACTGATGTGCCTGCACGGCCGTGGCGTGAAGAAGAACCCCACGGCCGCCGCCAAGTGGTTTCGGCTGACCGCCGAGAAAGGTCATGCCGGCTCACAGTTCGCCCTTGGCACCATGCTGGCGAACGGCGAGGGAATCGAGGCCAATGATACTGAAGCTGTTCACTTCTATCGCCAAGCCGCCGAGCAGGGGCATGCCCCTGCTCAAAACAATCTGGGCATCATGTTCGCGCAAGGACGCGGAGTAGCCCAAGACGATGAGGAAGCCGCCAAGTGGTACAAGATGGCCGCCGACAAAGGGGTGGCTGCTGCCCGCCAAAACCTTGGTCGGCGCCTCGCACTCGGCCAAGGCGTGGAGCGTGATAAGCGGAGCGCTCAGGAATTGCTGGAACAAGCCGCGACGGAAGGAACTCTGGCCCCGGCCATGGCCTATGAGCTTGGAGTTCAGCTTTCAAAAGATGGCGACGAGCCCAGTGCCGCACATTGGCTGCAACTGGCCGCATCCCAAGGCCATGCCGACGCCCAATACCGGATGGGGGTGATTTACCATGAGGGCGTTGTGGTTCCCGCCGACAACGCCGCCGCCGCCTATTATTTTGAGCACGCCGCTGAACAACAGCACACTGAGGCACAGCATCGACTGGCGGTCATGTACGCAACTGGTGATGGTGTTCTTCCCAACGCTTCCGAAGCCGCGCGCTGGCATCAAACCGCTGCCGAGGCTGAGCATACAGAATCGCAATTTCTTCTTGGAACGTTTTTAGAAAATGGCGAGGGAGTATCTTCTGATGATTTGAAGGCCGCCGAATGGTATCGTCGTGCTGCTGAAAACGGGCATGGTCTTGCGGCGTTCAATCTCGCCTACATGCTCGATGCCGGGCAAGGCCTGAAGCGTGATGTAAAAGACGCTTTTCAATGGTACCAGCAGGCTGCGGAGGAGGGTGTTGCCAGTGCACAATGCAACTTGGGGGCCATGTTCGCACAAGGTCGCGGCACGGCGGTCGATGAAAGCTCAGCCGTGAATTGGTATTCAAAGGCTGCTGCTCAAGGGCTTGCCAGCGCCCAGTATAATCTCGCCCAGATGCACCATCATGGCCGTGGAGTTCGTGCCGATGAACTTGAAGCAGTCGAATGGTACCGAGCCGCCGCAAATCAGGGCCACCCCGGGGCGGCCTTTGCCTTGGCCGTGATTTATGACCACGGGGAAGGCGCTATTTTTGAGGATGATACCGAGGCAGTTAAATGGTACGAGGCCGCCGCGGAGACGGGCCACTCCCGCGCCCAGTTGATCCTGGCGGAAATGTACCGGCGTGGCCAAGGGGTGCCGGAGGATTACGTGAAGGCCTATTCACTGTTCAGCCGCGCCGCCGCCCAAGGAGAGGAACTGGCTGCCAGCGCCAAGCTGTTAATGACCCGCTTGATGACCCCCAACCAGGTTGCGGAGGCCCAGTCGCTTTGCCGGGTTTAATTTCAGCCCCTATTTTTCGCCTTGTGTGGCGATCCATTCCTTTACCCGTGCCTCAAGAAAATCCAGCGGCACGGCGCCATGGCGAAGAATTTCATCGTGAAATTTCCGGATATCAAATCGCTCCCCCAACACCTTCTCTGCATGCGCACGCAGTTCCTTGATCTTTAACTCACCCATTTTATAGGCCAGTGCCTGCCCGGGCCAAACGATGTAGCGGTCAATCTCCACGATGATGTCATGCTCCGTCTTCCCAGCATTTTCTTTGAAGTAGTCAATGGCCTCTTGCCGACTCCATCCCAAGTCATGCATGCCCGTGTCCACCACCAGCCGAATCGCTCGCCACATTTCGTAGGTCAATTTACCGAACTTGGAATAGGGGTCCTTGTAGAAGCCCATCGCCTCCCCAAGACTCTCGGCATAAAGGGCCCACCCCTCCACATAAACGGTGTACCGTGCGTACTTCCGAAACTCGGGAAGGCCGGTCAGCTCATCCGCAATGGCCAACTGCAGGTGATGCCCCGGCACAGCTTCGTGCAGTGTCAGCGCCTCCATCTCCCACTTGGGCCGCACGGCAAGATTGTAGGTATTCGCAAAGAAATATCCCGGCCTGCCTGCGGTGGTTGACCCTGGCTGGTAATAGGCCGTGGTGACGCTGCGTTCAATATAGGAAGGCACCGGGCGCACCCCATAAGGTTGCCGGGGCAGCCGGCCAAAGAGCTTGATCAGCTCAGGGTCTGCACGCTTGCTGATGTCTCGATAGCCCGCCAGCAACTCCGTTCCGCGCTTGTAATAAAACCGTTTGTCCGTGCGCAGAAATTCGAAGAATTGCGCCAAACTCCCCTTGAAACCCGCTTCCGCCTTGACCCTCTCCATCTCGCCACGAATTCGCTTCACTTCCGCCAATCCGATTTGGTGAATCTCCCTCGCCGTCAGACTGGTGGTGGTCATTGCGCGAATGCGGTGCTGATACCACTCCCGCCCATTGGGCAACTCGCTGCATCCAATACTCTCCCGGCAACCCGGCACATACTCATCCTCGAGAAATTTGTGCAGTCGCCGAAATGCCGGCCCGGCCTGCTTCTGATACGCCGCCAATGCCTCGCGCCTCAATCGTATGCGCTCCTTTTCAGGAATCGCCCCTGATATCTCCTTGAACGGAGCCAACAACGGGCTATCCAGCGGATCTTCGGTCAACTGCTTCGCCACCTGCCCAGCCACATCCCGCAGACAAACCTTTGCCGGCGTCACCTTGGCCCGCAACCCCACGCGCAGGAGATCAATCGTTTGGTCCACAAGTTTTTCTGAATTCCGCAATCGCGACAAAATATCCTCGTAATCCGACACCTTGCGGGCCGGCATCATCCTCAGCATCTCCGCCATGCTCCGCTGGATGCCGTCCATCTGGGTGATCAACAACAGATGGCCCGGGAATTTGTAGCTGTCCTGTTCCAACTCCAATCCGTGGCGGGACAAGTCAAGATTCAACCGCTCCGCTGCAGGCAATCCCGCACGATCAATGGATTTCAATACGCGCACACCCATCTGCGTATCCCCTTTGCGACGATCGATGGAAGCCGGAGTGTAGTCCGTCCAGCGATCGTTTTGCCCCGGCCACCCACGCCAAGTTGCCGATTCCGGAAATTCGCGCATTGAATATTCCCAGTGTGCCTTGAAGAACTCCCGCAGTCGATTTTCCTCAGCCACCTTTCCTTTCTGCCCCAACAACACTTCGCACCGCTTGCGAAAATCTGAACTTGGTGAGGCCATTAAGCCTCCCGACAAACATATCCACAACAACACTCGTCTCATATTAAATCCTACTGAAAACGGGTTTCACCTTGGCGCGCTCATACAAGTCACGCCACTCGCGACTTTTCACATCCATACGCACGGCCGTCTTTACCCCCGGCTCAAAATACGGGTATCCGTGATCCTTCATAAACAGCCGAAGCATGAAATTCACCTCCGACTCTGCGACATACATTTTACGCCCGTCCGGCCAACGCGTCTCGATCAAGCGAGGTGGATTGGGTCTCATCACGGGCTTGGGAATGGCCAGTTCTTTCATGGCTTTCCTGTCCAGCTCCACGCCCAAGCCCGGCTTGTCGGAAATTGTCGCCCTTCCCTGTTTCACAATAATCGGGCTCTCCAGCAAAGAGTGCGTGTAGAGCTGGTGACAGTTCACCGCCGGCCAAATCGCATGACTGCACACCGCCCCAAAATGCATGCTCCAAGCCGCCGTGATGCTGCTGCCCACAATCTGCAGCCAGAACGGCATGTCTGCCATGGCCGCCACCGTGCCACGCCGCATCACCCGGCTTGCCCCACCACCAATCACAAACCCATCACAAACTTGTTGTCGTAACGCCACGATGGCCGATGGGTTCCCGTAATGCATCGCCACCTTGGCCCACGTCTCGCGGCGAATTCTCTGGTTCCCGGGGATATCACCTTGCGGAATGGGCGTCTCCACCATTTTTGTGATGGGGTGCTTTTCAACTTCCTTCAATATAGGGATGCCACGTTTTGCATCCAGTAAGGTGTCATTGTAATCGAAGGTGATGGAAAATCCTCTGGGTGCGGCCTCCGCCCCTTGGCGCGCCTGCTCCCAGATATCGAACCACGGGCGCCCCTTGGTTTTAAAGGCAAAATACCCTGCCTCTGAGGCAGTCTTGGTTTCAGCCGCCACATCCTCTGGCGGCAGGTCAATATCCCACCAAGCCAATGGCGTGCTGTCATACACCTGCTTGCCTAGCAGGGCGTGTACTGGCACATCCATCGCCTTGGCCACCGCATCAAAGAGAGCCATTTGCAGGCCGGCACCCAGTTCATCGTCCCACATGATCGCCGCCGCATTTTTCCCTTTGGCAAACTCGACCTGCGAATCCTGCGTCGCCTTGTAGGTATACCACAACAGAGTTTCGCCAATCCCGACATGACCGGACGCCAACTCCACCTCAAATATCTCAATGTATTTCCAATGCGGCAACTCACGAGCCATGTTGCGAGCGGGCACAGTACGATAGGGCACCTTCAGCGTCGTGCGATAAATTTGCTTAATCCGCATGCCCGGCTCGGAACGGCCCGGCTGAGCAACAGGCTGAGGTTGGGCGCGACTGATCCAGGGAAACACCGCCACACCGGCTGCGGCAGCTAGCAACAAATCGCGCCGCGACAGCCTAAAGGAATCCGGCGAGGAAATCATGTGCCCAGCCTAGGCTGTGGCCCCGGCCTTGTCACGCCTGCGCTCCGCGAACATTCCATGTTTGCCATCGTACTGCCACCCGCCTAAAAGCAGCCCGTGGATTCGCCCTCCAAAGACCCTCCGGTCGCGCCTTTCATTCTATTTGGCGTGGTCATGGCCTTGGCATCCCTCCCCTTTCTCTCTGCCCTCCCCTCATTTCAAGTGCACTCGGAAATGACCGACCTCCTTGCCGGGGACCAACGCAGCTTATCCAGTTTCAAGGACGCCAACAGCCAGATGGCCAACACCATTGGCAGCCAGTCTGCGGTGGTGCTAGTCAGCATCCAGTCTGAAGATGTTTTCTCGCCCAAAACAATCTCGCAAATCGTGAAAATCACCACCGCCCTGACAGCCAGCAGCAATATCACCCACAATTTCAGCCTTGCCAGCCCGAGAATCAATCCTTCCTTCAAAATCGACTCAACATTATCAACCCTCGCCCTCCACTCCCGACTTTCAGCCAATAACTTGGCCCTGATTGGGCACGGTGATTTTAATGGAACCCGCTCAAGTCTCGGCAACCTCGTCCACGCCGCGGCCATCGTCGGCCCCGCCCTGATCCGCGACACCCACCAACTCAAATCCGCCGAGTTGTCGGTGGTGCAAAAAACGCTGATCCGTGCCCGCGTCCTTTCCCAGCAGGCTCAACTTGCCGGAGCTGCACTAAGCCTCGCCCACCATGCCACCAATGAATGGAGCCGATTTGAGGAATACAACATAAAGCCCTTCATCCCGCTGACCCAATGGATAAAGACCGTACTCAATCGCGAAGCAAACGCACCTGCCCTGGCCTTGGGCGACATCCGGCAAAAGATCAAAATGGAAATTGCCGCCGTAAAACAAATTGAGAAAACCTATGACCGCCCCATCTTCCGGTTTGATTTCACCTCCATCTTCCCCAAGCCCATCACGCAACTGTCTCCCGATGAAATAAATGACATTCGCAAATGGACCACCCAATTCCCCTTCTTTCGGAATCTCATTGTTGATGGTCAGGGCCGCAATGCCATGATCTTTGCGTTTGCCCAGAAAGGCCCCACCAACCGAGTGGCCAAGGCTGCCTTCTGCCGGGACATAAACGAGCGTCTCCAGCCATTTCGTGATGCCGGCCATGACATTCGCGTCCTGTCCTTTCCGCATGGCGAAGTCGAAACCATGGAATACCTCGAGCAGGACCTGAAACGATTTGCTCCGGCCATGTTTGGCATCGTGTTCATCGTGTTGCTGATCACATTCCGAGGCTCCCTCCGGTTGGTACTTTTCGTGATGACCCTCCAGATAGCGGGCATTGCCCTCACTCTCGGCCTTGCACCCTCAATGGATTCGCACGTCAGCCCATTCACCGCCCCCTTGTTTCCTCTGCTCGCGGGAATTCATCTGACCCTGCTCATCCACATGGGCACGGCCCTGCAAACTGCCCTGCGTTCCGGACACTCCGGCGACAACGCCCTCAGTGCGATGCTTGGCCAGATCTTTCAACCCAGCGGGTATGCCGCCTTGACAACCTGTGTGGGACTTTTCTCGCTCACATTCAGCGAAGTGCGCCCCACTGCCGAATTTGGCCGGCTGGGTGCGGCCGGCATCAGCCTGCTTTTTGCCCTGACCTTCGGCCCTGGCATCGTGCTTCTGAAACTGCTGGGCGGCCTCCAACCGTTGCCGCAACGAAAGATCGACCACACCACCCAATGGCTCGAATCCCTGCCCATGAGACTAGCCGGCAAGCAAACCATCATCTTCGCGGCAACCACGATTACCCTTGTTGTGATCATTGTCGGCCTCCAGAAAATCCGTACCGACATACGCATCGTTGAATTTCTCAACCCCCAAAGCAACACACGCCTGTCCCTGGAGTCGCTGGATCAATCCTACGGCGGGATCAACTTCGCCAAACTCGAGATCGACACCGGCAAAAAAGGCGGCGTTCGCAGCGGGGAGTTTTTTGGCCTTGTCAATCACCTGCATGAATTCACCTCAAAACAAAGTGGCGTTTCCATGACCTACTCACTGGGCGGACTCATCAAGGCTTCGGATGAAATCATACAACGCGACCTCCCCCGACTTGCAGCACTCACCCCTGCAAGCCTCCGGGCTTCCATCATGCTGGACCAGTTCGACCAGCCTGAAGTCCGGAAAGACCTCCCCTTGCTGGATTCCCTTTACAACCGAACCCGGCAGAAAGGCTGGTTTGTCCTCCGCACACAAGACCTGCCATCCCGTGAATATATCACCATGCTCAAGGCTGTTGAAACCGAGGCCAAACAGGCCGCGCCTGAAGGCTGGAAGATATCCATGCAAGGACCTATCCAGGCCATTCAAAAGGCCGACCGCCAAATCGTCGAAAGCCAGAAAGGCAGCGCGCTCTTCACTACAATCCTCATAGCCCTTGTCTTGGCGGTGTTGTGGCGCTCCGCCCCCCTGGCACTGCTGGCGTTCACGGCTAACATCATTCCCGTCGGGCTCGTTGTCGCCGTGCAAGGCTTGGCTGATGTGCCCTTGAACTCCATCACCATCATGGTGGCCGCCATCGCCTTTGGTGTCGCGGTCGATGACACTATTCACTTTATCACCCATTGGCAACTGGAACGAAAACGCGGTGCAGGCACACGGGAAGCAGTTTTAAGAACCCTGCGGGTCAAGGCCACGCCCATCATCTCGACCACCGTGATTCTCATGGCCGTCATGGGGGTTTTCTCGCTGGCCTCCTTTCCCCCGGTGGTCGCCTTTGGCTGGCTGTCGGCCATCGGCTACCTGACCGCACTGACCTCCGCTCTAATCCTAATTCCCGCAGCGCTTTGCTGGAGAAAATGACCGACTCATTCCGTGCTCGCCGAGGAATATCCCTTGATCGAGAAGCCGTCCTTGCCCGAGGTCATCCCAATCACAACAAATGGAAAATATCTACTCACCCGGTCAAACTCGGGCAGTTTCTTGAAATCAATCCAGTGCAAGTCATGCGGCCTGCCATCGACCCCCAATGGCAGATATTGCCCAAGCAACGCCGCCGGATCCGGGGTTGATCGCAGCACGCGAAACAACTCACGGAAAGAATCCCGATCATCGCTGTAATAGAGAAACCCCGACTCAAAGCCCCCCACTTTTTGGACTGCAGACTTCAATGCAGGAAGATCCCTTAACGGGCGCAAATCCAGATTATCCGGGCCGCGCAAAAAAGTTTCCAACAGACCCCGGTTTTTCGCGACAGCGATATAATTTGCCACAGTGGTCAAATGAATGCTTGGCGCATCCGGCCCCACCTGCTCGGCGAGTCCATCACCCAGCTTATAGGTGTAGATCGAACGCCCCAGAAAAACACGCCGCTCCGGGCCTCTTGGCGAAACGATGGTTGCCAGATTCCGAATGCCCTTCAAGGTCATCGCCGGTTTTTTGGATTCGACCAACACAATGGCTGGCGATGCATCCGGATTATCCAAACCATTTGCACGACTGAGCCATTCAAGAAGAATAATATCATTCCCCATCGACTTGATGAATCCATCGCGCAAATTGAATTGCGGATCTGCCGCTTGAGCCGCTCTCTCGATGAAATCCACCGCCTTGCCCGCATCCGGAGATAATTCCACCAGAACACCCTCAAACACCTTCCAAGCCTTTGTCATGTCAATCCGCACGCGCATAAATGAAGCCAGATTTTCAGGGGCAAAAGGTGGTGGCGCTACATTGGCCTGGTCGGGCGTCATAATCGCGAATAATCCTCGGCGATTACTTTCCGGCACCTCCAAAAACAGTTCACCTTCAGACAGATTACCGCTGATGGAGAATGAAATGGAGCGAAGCTCGTCCAGGCCCGAAGCCTTTAGCAATGCTCCGGGGTTGACTCCTTCATCCACAACCCCTGTCACCGGCAATTCCTTGAACAAAGCCAAGGTGTCCAGCCAGCCAAAGGCCGGAGTTGTGGCAAATCGCGCCTTGAAACGCTTCGCGAAGGAAGGATGTGAATTCAGCGCCGGCGATTTGCCTCCCGCTTGGCGTACAAGGATTTTTTCCAATCGATCAGGATCATTCCCCGCAATCAACAGCGTGCCGGACATTCCCACATAAACAGCCGGAAGATTCTTGGGGCGTAGATGATGGAATTTCACATCACGGATCATCCGTTCCCCAACTTTCATCCCGCCAGCACGAGCCTGCCTCACCAATGCATCCAGTTCACCGGCCAATGCATCCGCTTTTTCCCCTCCATCCAAAAGTAACACGGCAAAAGCCTCCTTGACTCCACCAGCCGGCAACGCCAGTCCCAGTGTAACTTGCCCCTCAGCAAATGAAAACAGCCTCAGCGGATTGCGTCCTTCACCCGGGTTGAAAAGCATTTCAAGCATGCCCCGCTCCACGGACCTCGCAAATTCCGCCATGTGCGGATCGCCCCAAAACCGGGCGGGCAGACTGCGGGCAAGCTCCCCGCCGAACGCCTTTGCGTCCGGAACCGTGAACATGGCCACGGTATCTCGGGGCAATAAATCCTGCGGAGCAGGCGCGGCCTTGGAAGGCGGGGCCATCACCGCCCACAAGATTAGGGCAAAGCGCCCATATTTTATGCTGACGAGTTTCATCAAGGCAGGAGCCGAGCGTAACGTCGACCTCGGCAAGATCAAGCGCGCCTTTTGAGGGCAGCCTCCAAATCCGTCGGTGTGTTAATGTTAAAAAGCATTTCCTTAGGCACAGCCAAGCGCGCAGCAGACAGGGCCGCCGCAAGGGATTGGATTGAAAAATTACCAGCCGCATGTTGTGCCTCAATAGTTTCGCGCACCCCCTCCAAGCCCACCGATATGACGAAGGGAAACCCCACGCGGCCTTCGGATTCCGCAAACACATGGTCGGCCTGTTCCCCGTCCATCCTCGCCAACAAGCCGGCAGTTACAAACGGCATATCACACGATAGAAACAGAATCCGGTTTGCCTGCGTTTTCCTCATAGCGGTGATAATGCCCCCGAGCGGGCCACATCGAGGAACGACATCGCGCTCAACCACCCGGCATTTGAACCCAGCCGACTTCACGGTTTCACGCGCAACCTCCAAAAGCGTTTTCCCATGAAAATCCAAACCACCCTTTTCACACCCCATCCGCGTGGCCATACCGCCCGCGAGCACGCAGGCTTCAGTTCCACTTTTGCAGTTGGCCGGCATAAATTAGGGATTGCGTTTAGAGGCAACCCTGCTATTTTTCCAGCCCTTTTTCCGCGTGCCCAGTGGCACTCGGTCATTGGAACGGCCTTAAACCAACCGCACCTGAGTGGGTGCGGCGGCCCCATTAACACCAAACATGAATCCCGTGTTCCGCGGGATGTCCTTGGCCCGACCAGGGATTGAAATCAGGAAAAATGAGCGAAATAGGCATCAAGGAATTATTCGAAGCAGGCGTCCATTTTGGGCACCAGACACGCCGCTGGAACCCCAGGATGAAGCAATACATCTTTGAGGCGCGCAATGGTATTCATCTTATAGACCTCCAGAAAACGGCCAAACAGTTGGAGGCCGCCTGTGAGTTTCTCGGCAAGACCCTGCGCAATGGCGGCACGGTTCTCTTTGTGGGCACCAAGAAACAAGCCCAGCAGGCCATCCGTGAAACCGCCGAGGCCTGTGGCATGCCCTACGTGGCGGATCGCTGGCTGGGCGGCCAATTGACCAATCTGAACACCGTCAAGCAGTCACTCGGCAAGTTGAAGAAGATCGAGCAAATGGAGGAGGACGGCTCAATCACGGGCTACGTAAAACAGGAACAGGCCCGACTACGCCGCGCAAAGAATCGGCTCCTGAAAAACCTTGGCGGCGTGCGTGACATGCACCAAAAACCGGATGCCGTTTTCATTGTGGACCTCAAGCGCGAGCACAATGCCGTGGCCGAGACGCGCAAGCTCCGCATCCCCATCGTTGCGCTGGTGGATACCAATTGCGATCCGGATCTTGTCGATTATCCCATTGCGGGCAATGACGACGCCATTCGTTCCATCAAAATCATCCTGAACACCATCACTCAAGCAACCACTCAGGCGCGCGCTGAGCATTTGACCCGCCAGGGCAAATCCATCGAACCGGCACCGGCGGCCGCCACGGCCGAGCCAGTGGAACCTGCTGCCACGCCTGATGGGCCGGCTACAGCGGAACCTGCTTCTGAGGCCGTTCCCCCCACAACAGAAGCAACCCCAGAGTCTGAATCGGAACCCGCGGGTGAAACCGCCACCGTGGAAGCCTGAAGCTTCCTCACGGTAATCATTTGAACACCAAGAACCAACCAAGCGAACCACTGTTTTTATATGGCTGAAATCACAGTAGCATTAATTAGCAAACTCCGGCAGCGC
>MDTE01071875.1_pt1 | contig 12242 bp, 6 predicted proteins | sample 811231 | NCBI WGS metagenome assembly MDTE01 (sample SAMN05326651, study PRJNA326480) | marine metagenome | isolation source: seawater | place: Indian Ocean: Red Sea | collected 2010
CATTTCATTTCGCGTCGTCGACGTCCGTCGCACACCGCGTCGACGCCCGACCTCGCCCCTCGCCCTCGCGCGCGAACGCAAGCGAACATCCGCGCGTCCCGCGGGACGCGCGCGCCGGGGTTGTTTCTAAACCCTTGGCATTTAGCGGGCGCGTGTGACCGATGGGTGAAAATGACACCACTCTACGTGTTTTTTCGACGTATATGTATTCCACCGATCACGACTCGACACCGTGTCCCTCGGATGCGTCGACGACGTTGGCGATGCGACGTCGCGCGACGACGCCGAAGAGCGACGTCGACGCGCGCGCGACACACGCCGACGCCGCGACGAAGCGAACGCGACGCGAGTGGATATTTCGCGTTCCGCTCCACACTCTCGCGCTCGCACGTTCGAACGCGCGCGAGGACGCACGAGTCGGATAACGACGAGCTTCGAGCTTGGAGCGCGATGGCGATGAGGGCGATGGCGACGACGACGACGACGGCGACGACGGCGGCCGTGCGAACGGAGAGAGCCTCCGTCGCGCGCAGTGCGCGCGCGGGAAAACATCACGCGTTCGTTCGCGTCACCAAGGCGTCGGATGCGGTCTCCCCGCTCGCGCGAGGTGCGACGCAGCGTCGGGGCGCCATCGCGATCTCTGGCTCTGGATTTGAAGACCTCCCGAAGAGCGGCATGAATGGCAAGGCGCTGACGTTCCCGCACAAGGATGACTTCCCGTCCCGCGCGGACGTCTTGTCCAAGATCCCGGACGAGTGCTTCAAGAAGGACACGGTCAAGTCGCTCGTGTACGCGGCGGTGTCCACCGCCATGACTATCGGATGCGGATTAGTCGCCTACTGCACGATCCCGCTGACGGCGGCGTGGTGGCCTGCGTGGGTCGCGTACGCGGCGGTGACGGGGACGGTCGCCACTGGATGCTGGGTGATCGCGCACGAGTGCGGTCACAACGCGTTCAGCGATAACCGTTTCATTCAAGACGCGGTCGGATACGCGTTGCACTCCGTCTTGCTCGTGCCGTACTTCAGTTGGCAACGATCGCACGCAGTGCATCACTCGCGCACCAACCACTTGACGGAGGGCGAAACGCACGTGCCGTACGTCAAGGGCGAAATTAAGGGTGATTTGAACCTCAAGGCCAAGGCGAGCATGGGTGAAGGTCCGTTTGCCATTTTGCAGCTCGTCACGCACTTGGTGTTTGGGTGGCCGGCGTATTTACTCACGGGAGCCACGGGTGGCAGCGCGCGCGGGGTCACCAATCACTTTTTGCCCAACGTGAACACCGGTGATTTGGAACTCTTCCCGGGAAGCTGGAAGAAGAAGGTGTACTACTCCGACGTCGGCGTCTTCGCCTTTGTCGGCGTTCTCGCCGCGTGGATCGCCAACTGCGGTTGGGCTCCATTCGTCGCCCTCTACTTGGGCCCGTACTTGTTTGTTAACTTTTGGCTCGTCTTGTACACGTGGTTGCAACACACCGACGTCGACGTCCAACACTTGGAGGCGAGCGAGTGGTCGTACATCAAGGGTGCCTTCTTGACGATCGACCGCCCGTACGGCCCGGTGTTTGATTTCTTACACCACCGCATCGGTTCCACGCACGTGGCGCACCACGTCGAGTGCGCCATTCCGCACTACAAGGCTGTGAAAGCGACGGAAGCGTTGAAGACGGAATTCCCGGAGTATTATTTGTACGACCCGACTCCGATCTGGGCGGCTATGATGCGCGTCGCCACCAAGTGCGTCGCGGTGGAGAAGCGCGGCGAAGGCCGAGACAAGATGTGGACGTTTACCGATTCGGCGTAAAAACGTCGACTCGACAACGAAGCCTCTCTCACGCTCGCACGATCGCGCACGACCGCTCATCATTAGAAGACAACATTCATTATTAGCTCACTAACCTCCTTATTTGATACATATATTTCGTGTAACTACTGGTTCGCCTCGCTCGTCCGCACGCGATTCCAATTTCTCACCGCGGGAACCGTCGCGGCGGCGGCGCGTCTCTCCTTTGCGCGCCGCATCGCGCTCTTCAGTTTCGAGCGTTGACTAAACGTTTCTCGCTCGCTCGTGGACGACGCGATCGATGCGAGCGCGATCGACGCTCGAATGGACGGTTTCGCCTCCACGATTGGTATGCTCGTCGTCGTCGTCGTCGTCGGCGTCTTTGGATGCGTCTTCAATCTCGTCTCTCTTGTTTCTGCACGACTCCTGTGCAACGCCGCCCGTAAATCGTTGCTCATCTCCAACAATCGATCGCGTTCCATCGACGCTCTCTTCACACACCGTCTCAAAACCACAATCTCGTGCGCCAAAACGTCTCGCGCCGCCTCGTCTCTCTCGTCTTCGTCGTCGTCGCGAGACGCGTCGTTCGATCTCCTCCGCGTTCGATCCTCGAGCGCGCGTCGAAGCGTCACCACAGTCGATTCCAATCTCGCGCATTTCATCTCTAATCGTCGCACGACGTCTCTCTCGTCTTTCTCCTCGTCCCGTCTTCCGCGCGTCGACTCCGTCCCCGCGTCGACGCTCTCCGCCTCGTCGACGTCGACGACGCGCGTCTCGCGTACGTTCGACGAGATGGACGAGATGGACGAGAGAGACGAGAGAGACGAGAGAGACGACGAGAGAGACGGCGACGAGCGGCGTTCGGTCCTCGTCCCCGTCTCCCGTTCCCTCGGTCCCCCTCGTCGAGGTCGGCCCGTCTTACGAATCGTCATCTCATTCGCCAACCGACGCATGGCGCGTTCGAGCGTCGCGCACGCCGACGCGAATCCCTCGTTCGATCGATCTCGTCTCCTCGTCATCGTCTCCGCGTCGTTCCATTCGTCTCGGCGTCCCATCGTCTCGGTATCCCGTCCATCTCTCCATCTCTCTCTCCATCGTCTCGACGGTCAACGCGACGACGACCGACCGACCGACCGACCGACCGACCGACCGAATGGAATGCGTGGAGATGGAATGCGCGCGGAATGCGACTCTCTCGCGCGAGTGTCTCGCGATCGTCTCGCGGGTGGGATGATGCGAACGGTGATGCGCGCGGCGATCGGGGGACGATCGTCGACGCACTCTCGCGCGCGCGTCGCGAGGGAGGCGACGACGACGACGACGACGACGACGACGACGGATGACAAGGATGACGAGGATGAGGTGACGGCGACGGCGACGGCGACGGCTCTCGATGGTGACGGTGCGACGCGATTGACGCACGTCGATGACGTCACGGGTGCCGCGTCCATGGTGAACGTCGGGGCGAAACCGTCGACGTCGAGAACGGCCACGGCGTCGGCGCGGGTGACGCTGGGACGCGAGGCGTACGAGGCGGTGAAGAGAAACGCGTTGAAAAAGGGTGACGTGCTCGCGACGGCGCGATTGGCGGGCATCACGGGGGCGAAAAAGACACACGATTTGATCCCTCTGTGTCATCAAATCTCTCTCGACGCGGTGAAGATCGATCTACGAATGGTGGACGCCGACGCCGCGGTGGAGGTGTCGGCGACGGCGACGTGCGCGGGGAAAACCGGCGTCGAGATGGAGGCGCTCACGGCGGCGGCGGTGAGCGGATTGACGATTTACGACATGTGTAAAGCGGTGAGTAAAGACATCGTCATCGAACGCGTGCGATTAGAATCGAAGATTGGCGGTAAGAGCGGTGAATGGAGACGGTCGACGCGTCCTCGTAGCATTTAGCGCATCCATCCTTCATCCATCCTTCCTTCCTTCGTCACACGTCGTCGCGTCGTCGCGTCGTCGCGTCGTCCGTTCGTCGGAGCGCGAGCGTCGATCGTCGTCGTCGCATTCATTCTCCTCGCGATGGCGCCGTCCAACGCACAGAAAAAAGCGCTCGCCAAAGCCAAGCGCGGCATCGTCGCCTCGGGCGCCATGAGCGCCAAGGGTGGATTCGACCCGGCGCAGGTGCACAAGTCGAGAGAGATGGCGTGTCCGCACTGCGAGAGGATATTTAAACAGCAGGATCGATTGAGACAACACATCGCGAGGCAACACGCCGACGCGGTGGCGGAAAAAAGCGAATCGGAATCGTCGGCGGTGACGAGCAAGAGCGGGGCGAGCAGCGCCAAGGCGAGACTCATCATCGAGGAGCGCGAACGCGCCAAGGAGGCGGCGGCGAGGGAACGACGCGAGGGGGATCCGAACGCGAAGAACGCGTCGACACCGTTCACGAGGATGAGTTGTAAATTTCCGAGCACGATTCTGAGAGAATTCGTGCAAAAGCAAAAGGAGTTCAAGTCACCGGTGTTCAAGGCGAAGGAGGAAAAGACGGCGGCGGGCGAGACGGCGGCGGGCGAACGCGGCGGGTGGACGTGTAAACTCATCCTTCGGGATAAACACAAGCCGGATAAGGATAAAATATTCTATTGGAAGGAGAAGTGCGCGACGAAAGCCGAGGCGGAGCACCGAGTCGCGGTCGTGGCGTTGGCGAAGATCGCGCACTCGCTTCCGTTGCAGCGTCTCCTGCCGACGGAGTACAAGGATATTTTTACGAGATGCGAAGAGATGGAACAGAAACGCATCGAAGACGCCAAGCGACGGGCGAAGTGGGAAGAAGAGCGCGTGGAACGAATGAAACGATCGGCGAAACGCGAGTCGGCGCAAGTCTTGACGATGAGCGAAGAGAAACGGTCGCTCATAGACGCGATTTTGCGCGAACGCTTCGCGCCGGCGTCGTCCGACGACGAGAGCGAGGATGACGGGGACGACGACGGCGATCGCGCGGACGACGCGAGCGCGAACGAACTGTGCGCGAAATTAGAAGGTTTAGGATTCGAGCGCGACGACGCGCTCGCGGCGAGCAAGGCGATGAAATCGACCGAGGCGAGCGCGGTGGACGCCGCCGTCGGTTGGTTGTGCGTGCGCGTGCCCGAGGATCGACTTCCGGCGACGTACGCGCCGAAATCGCTCAACGAGGGAGGCGTGGTGTTGCTCAGTAAAGGAACGAGCGCGGTGACGGACGACTCGAGACCGTCGGATCCGAACGTGGAGTGGTTGTGGGAGCGCGGGTACGATCGCGCGTCGTGCGAAGACGCGTGGCGCGCGCGTCCGAATCGCGTCGACGCGTTGAGTCTTCTCTTCGGTAAAGTGTTGAGCGGCATCTCGCGCGAACACGCGTCGTGGCCGAGAGGCGATCCGGAGGCGACCGACGAGGATTGGGAGGACGAGGTTGTGGCGATCGACGCGATTTGCGGCGAAGACCGCGTCTCGCGCGTCGACGGAGGCATCAGCGTGCGCGTCGACACCGAGAGCGGCGAGACGGGTTTTTTGGAAGTGTATCGACCCAAGGGTAAGGGGTACCCGAGCGTAGAACCGCCGGTGATCGCGTTCCACGCCAGAGGCGAACGAAGGGACGCGTTCACGCGCGCGACTCGAGAGTTGGCGCTTCACGCCATCGACGGCACCGGAACGCCGTGCGTGTACACCTTCGTCGAAGCCGCGCCGGGTCTCGTGACGAAGTCGACGTCGACGTCGACGTCGACGCGGGGCACCGATGATGTCGTCGACGTCGGCGCGTCCGTGAATGCAAAGATTCCGAAACCGCGCGCCGCCGCCGCCGCCGCCGCCGCGGAGGTTTCGAAAATCGTCCCGACGCGCGCCGTCAAGAGCAAGGAGAAATCCGCCCGGCGCGAGCGCCGCCCGGGCTTGTCGCCGAGCGAGATCGAATCGGAGAACAAGCGTCTACTCGAGGCGTGGAACGATTATCTCAACTCGATCAAGATGGGTGTGGGTGAAAAGTACGCCATGATGAACGTGCGCTCCAACTTGCCGGCGAGCGGATCGAGAGAGGAGGTGACGCGAGCCGTCGATTCGTCGTCCGTCGTCGTCCTGAGCGGGGAGACTGGATGCGGTAAATCGACGCAGGTTCCTCAGTTTATTTTAGAGAGCGAGATCGCGGCCGGAAGGGGCGGCGCGACGAACATCATCGTGACGCAGCCGAGACGCATCTCCGCCATCGGACTCGCCGAGCGCGTCGCCGCGGAGCGATGCGAAAAATGCGGTGACGTCGTCGGATACTCCGTTCGACTCGAATCGAAACAATCGAGCAAAACGCGGCTATTGTTTTGCACCACGGGCGTGTTGCTTCGACGTTTACTTTCCGATCCAATCCTCGCCAACACGACGCACGTCGTCTTGGACGAAGTTCACGAGCGTTCGGTGGATTCGGATTTGTTGCTCTTGCTCTTGCGAAGAGTCGTCGCGAAGAACCCGAAGCTCAGGATCGTACTCATGTCCGCGACGGCCGACGCCGAATTGTTTGACGACTATTTCAAGAATCCTTCGAAAATCGCCGCCGTCGCCGGCGTATCGACGACGCAGGTGCACATCGCGGGATTCACGCATCCGGTGCGCGAATACTTTTTAGAAGACGTCTTCGAGATGACTGGACACGCTGTGGGTAAGAGTGGACCGTACGCCAAGCGCAAGCAAATAAAAAAGGTGAAATCAAACGCGCAAGTCGAATCGCTCCTCGCAGAAAAGGCAGCGAAACGTAAAGCCGAGAGAGTCGCGCTCGGTCTGGAGGGCGAAGACGAAGACGCGAACGACGGGTCGGACGACGAGGACGAGGACGACGAGGACGACGAACGCGACGTTCCGGACGATTGGGATCTCGTCGATGACGATAGCACGTACGAGGTAAAACGCGCGACGGAAACGAGTCTTGAAACCGACGCGAACGCGTCGCCGACTGCTTCGGCAAAACAAATCGAAGAGGAGCGACTTCGAACGTCGCTACTCGCCGAGGCGTCTCGCGCGTTGGCGGGGTACTCGACGCAAACTCAGCGAAGCATCCAAAACGTCGACGAGAGCATCATAAATTACGACGCGATCGAGCAATTGATCAGCGCAATCATAAGGACCGAGATCGAGGAAGGGCCGAGCGCGCTGGTCCCTCCACCGGTGGCTGGGAAAAAGCCAAAGGACGTGCCACTCGGCGCGATTCTCGTCTTCATGCCCGGTCAATTTGAAATCACGCGTTTGATCCGTAAACTCGAACACTCGAGTCTACTGGAGGAAAGCGAAGTTGGTACGCTTCGCATCTTACCGCTCTACGGTTCGCTGTCCTCAAAGGATCAGCGTCGAATTTTTGAACGCGCGCCGGAGGGCGTGAGAAAAATCGTCGTGGCGACAAACATCGCAGAAACGTCCGTAACGATTGATGACGTTCGCTACGTCATCGACACCGGTCGCGCCAAAGAGATGCAATACGATAGTCTCAGAGGCTTATCCGTGTTGGCTGATACGTGGGTCTCGCAAGCAGCGGCGAAGCAGCGTCGCGGTCGTTCCGGACGTACGGCACCGGGCGCTCGTTTCGCCATGTTTAGTCGCTCGCAGTTTGCCAGAATGTCGCCGCAGCAACCGCCAGAAATGCTTCGAACGCCCCTCCAGCAGCTTTGCCTGTCAATTAAAGCCATGAGCGGGGAAGAAGTATCCAAGACGCTCGCCGCCGCCTTGTCGCCGCCGGATGCGAGCGCCGTCGCCGCCGCCGTGGACGAACTCAGAGACCTTCGCGCGTTCGACGGGCGCGAAGAGTTGACGCCTCTCGGTCGTCATCTGTCGCAGATGCCCGTCGACGCGCGAATCGGTAAAATGCTGCTCTTCGGAGCGATTCTCGGTTGTTTGGATCCAATCTTGACCATCGCCGGCGCCATGTCTGGTCGACCGTTGTTTTATTCGCCAAAAGATAATCGCGACGCCGCCGACAGGGCAAAGAGGAGTCTGAGCGCGACCAGTAGAAGCGACCACTTGACCATGGTGGCGGCGTATCGCGGTTGGGTGCAGGCCAAATCAAAAGGAAAATCTAGCGAACGACGGTACTGCGACGAATACTTTCTCAGTCAGCAGGCGCTGGAAGCCGTGCAATCGAGTCGGCTCGATTACGCCTCCATACTCGCCGACTTGGGTTTCTTGCACAGAGACTATCTGAACAGGATGCGACGAGATGGTTTGGGCGGCGGGCGCGCGGATTCCAACGCTGATGTGACGCGCGTGATCAAGGCTGCGCTCGTCGCCGGATTCTATCCGCACGTCGTGCGCGTCAAGCACCCTCAGACGAAGTACACGCAAACGACGTCCGGAGCGGTGGCGAAGATTGCGGACGGTCGTGAGCTGAAATACTACTCGAAAGATCTCGGCAGGGTCTTCTTACATCCGACGTCGGTGAATTTCCACTGTGGAAAGTACGAAAGCCGATGGATCGTGTACAGCGAGCGCGTCGAGACGGCAAAAGTCTTCATAAGAGACAATACGATGGTCGGCGCGTACGCGTTGCTCTTGTTTGGCGGTGACATCAACGTCGACCACGAAAAAGGATTAGTTCGAGTCGACGACTGGGCGACGTTTCAAGCGCCGGCTCGAATCGGCGTGCTCGTCAAAGAATTGCGCGCGCGCGTCGACGAGTTACTCGCAGAACGGATCAACCATCCGAGCGCGGACTTGACGTCGACGCCCGTCGTGCGAGCGTTGTTAGAATTGTTGGCGTCCGAAGGACATTAAAGTAGGTTTGTTTAGCATAGACAATCAATCATTGAATCGTTTTACAATCAATCACGTATCGAACGCCAGAGCAGTTGCCGTCTGCCAGCGCTTGGAGCGCGTCGGGCGCTTTCGCGACGTCGATGACTTTAATTTCTGGGTAAATGTCGCGCGAGCAGCAAAAATCAATCATTTCCTGCGTGTTCTTCATTCCACCAATCAACGAGCCCGTCACGCTTTTTCGCATGAAGACGAACTGCGTGGCGTTGACCGCCACAGGCGTCACTTGCAAGCCGAGCATACACAAAGTTCCGCGCTTATCGAGCATTTTCGCGTACGGTTGGCTGTCGTGACACGCGGAGACGGTGTCGAGGATGAGGTCCAACGAATCGGCGGCGGCGGCGACGGAGGCTTCGGAGTTCATCGCGACGAAATGTTTCGCGCCGAACGATTTCGCCTTGGCTTCCTTCGCGTTCGATCGAGAGATGGCCGTGACCTCGGCGCCGAGGGCAGAGGCGATTTTGATGCCCATCATACCCAATCCCCCCACACCCGCGACGCCGACGCGCGTGCGGGGCTTGACGCCGAAAGCCTTCATTGGATCGTACAGAGTGATTCCAGCGCACAAGAGCGGCGCCGTCTTGTCGAGCGGCGCATTATCTGGAATCTTAACGGCGAAGCGTTCGTTCACCACCATCTTCGTGGAGTAACCACCAATCGTCTGTCGTCCGTTCGGTCCCGCGCGACCGTGCGCGGTTCTGGAGCCGTACGTCATCGTCATCCCGTTGTCGCAATACTGTTCCTCGTCGGCGAGGCAGCTTTTACAGTTCAGGCACGAATCGACCATGCACCCGACGCCGACCTTATCGCCCACCTTGAATTTAGTTACGTTTTTCCCCACCTCGTTGACGACGCCCGCCAGTTCGTGTCCCGGAACGAGGGGATACGTCGTCGCGCCTAAGTCGTTGTTGATGAAGTGTAAATCCGTGTGACAAATGCCGCAGTAGCTCAGATCGAATCCCACGTCATCGTCGCCGACGTCGTGTCTCACCGCGTCGATCGTCGCGAACGACTTCAGATCCGCGCTCGTCGCCGCTGCGCGCGCAAAAGAGAACAAAGAGAACGTCAGAGTCGAATCGGTCGAGTCGAGTCGAGTCACATCAATCGGCGACCTCGACCGTCATGGGACGGACAACCGTGCATGGGAGACTACGCGCCGCGGTCGTCGTCGCCGCTCGCCTCGCCTCGCCCCGCCTCGCCTCGCCTCGTTCGTCACGCACCGAACGCTCGCATCGCGATCGGCATCGTTCCCGATCGCTCGCCGCGTCGTCGTCGCCTCGAAGCCGTCGCCTCGTGCGCCTCGAAATGGTCACCCGAAACGCCCCGCCTTCGAGCGCGCGTCGGCGCTTCGTCCCAACTGTCCGATGAAGTGTTTCACACCATGAAGAGTGGGGTCTCGGTGACCCTTCATGACTCAAGGGGATCTTGAACATAAAGATGTCGTGATGGCGTACACTACATCCGCGCCGCGTGTCGCGACACGTCAGACAATCGTCGGTCGCCAATTCAATCATGCGGACGACGGCGCCGCGCGAGGGCGACCCGCTGTTGCGGCGGACGGTGAAAAGTCGAGGGCACGGTCTCGTTGCGACGACGGTCGCGCTCGGCGTCGCGGCGTGCGGGGTCGTCGTCTTGGCCGGCGTCGGGAACGTGCACGTGACGACGACAACACCCGACGGGGTGGTTGGGATGGCTCGATCGACGCCGACGCCGACGCCGACGCTTCGTTCGCGACTCGGCGCGGCGACGAACGCGGCGACGCGGGCGAAGTTGATCGAGGAGGCGAAGGCGAAAATGGAGAAGAAGGCTCGAGAGATCGACGACGCGGCGGCGCGCGCGCTGCGGAAGGCACAGTTTGAGAATGATGACTTGGAGGCGGCGGAGAGGGACGTCGGCGACGAGACGTGCCCGTCGAAGGAGGCGAAGACGCAGACCGCGTACGAGAAGCGCATCCAAAAGATGTTCGAAAAGGAGAAGGTCGCGGTTGAAGCGCGCAAGAAAATCGATGACAAGCTGAAAGCCTCTAAGGGTAAACCGAAACGAAAGGCACGTAAACCGAAACGAAAGGCACGTAAACCGAAACGAAAGGATCCCCGCACGAACGAAACGGCCGCACTCGGTGGATTGGATTGGATCGGAAACGTGGTCGATGCCGCCGGTACCATCACCAGTTGGTCCAGCGATATCATCGGCGAGTATGCCGAAGAAGTCGATGAAGGCTCGGGCTTTTGCTGGCGCGAATCGTACACGCGCGACGGTATCGTTCCGCAGTACTGCGGCGACGACGGCAAGAAAGAAATCGTCGGTGCAGGTGGTTTGATATGCTACGACAAGTGTTCCAACTTTGGTACAGGCTATTATCGCTCCGGGTACGACTGTTATCAGTCGTGCTCGACCGGATGGAATGATCACGGATTGCTATGCAACAACCCCGCCGCGAGTTACGGTCGCGGTGTTGGCACCATCGAATGCGAATGGGACTGGAACACGTGGACTGTAAAGTGCGGCGGAGATCTTTGCACGAAAAAAGGCAAGGAAGATTACCTCGGTCTGTGCTACGATAAGTGCAAAAGCGGATACAGCAACTTTGGATCAAACATTTGCACGATGGACTGTCAGCAACAAGGTTACGAGGGTGGCATCGCCCCAAGCTGCACGAAACACGTCCATCTCTCTCCAGGGATGGAGTGGGCGACTTGTCCGCCCGGCTACGAGTACGACGCCGGCCTCTGCTACGAACCTTGCAAAGAGGGCTTCGTCGGTGCGGCGTTCGTCTGTTGGGGCAACGCTCCGACGGTGAACGGGAAAACATGGGTCGAATGCGGCATGGGTGCCGCCGCCGACGATGCCACGTGTGCGTTGGTCGTCACCGACCAAATCATGGGCCCGCTCGAAATGGTTGCCTTCTTTGCCACTCTTGGCGCGAGCTCTGGCGCGACCACGGGCGCGAAGATCGGAGTCAAAACCGCGACGAAGTGCGCCAAGGCTGCCGACAAGATTGGTGACACTACCAAGGCAGTGAAGAAAACCGCGGAAGAGCTGAAGGATGCATACGACAACATCGACCAGGCCGTCAGTACGGCTGACGGCATCGCCGGGGGCATCGAGAACATGATGTCCGTGGAGACGGAGGCCGACGCCATCAGAGCTGCGGCCGAAGTCGCGGCGCTGTTCGATCCGACTGGTATTTCGTCCACCGTCGCTGCCTACAGTCACGACATCTGTACCCGATACACCGAAAAACAAGCCGAGGCTGATGCCAATCCTACGGATCCAGAGCTTCTCGAGGCGCAAAAGATTGCGGTCGCTCGTGCGATGCAGCTCTGGTCGCAAGGCAAAACCGTGGAGCGTTGCGGTCGGGCCATCAGCTGGCAGATGAAAAACCAAGGTCGAAGCGACGTCGAGGCGGAAGAACTTCGCGAGCAAGTCGAGGCTGCGCTCAATGCGGCGTCCGCGTCGCCTTCCTGAAGCGTCGAGAAGTGAGGCGAGAAGTGCTTGACGTAATCGAGAAGGTATGAACAGCATAAAATACCACACAATCACGCAATCGCGCGCGCGGCGCCGCGTCTCCCCGCTCGCGCGCTCATCGCTCGCCCGCTCGGTTTTCGTTCGTCGTTCCCGTTTGTCGTCAGCTTTTGAGAGGCACACTGGAAGCCATACATTTGTGCTTAGGGTTCCACCTAGGGGTAGGCCGACGGGAG
>MDTE01203812.1_pt1 | contig 12242 bp, 8 predicted proteins | sample 811231 | NCBI WGS metagenome assembly MDTE01 (sample SAMN05326651, study PRJNA326480) | marine metagenome | isolation source: seawater | place: Indian Ocean: Red Sea | collected 2010
CCTGCCGCACTACCCACCCGAACGCTTTGTCCGCGAGTCGGACAACGGCGAGTACGGGGCGGCGGTGGCCTGTATAGACTGGGCGACCGACGTGCTGTTGCACGAGTTGCAGGCGCTTGGGCTCGACGATCGCACCCTGGTGATCTTTACCAGTGATAATGGTTCCCGAGTGCACGGCGAGGGGGGCAGCAATGGTCTGCTGCGCGGTACCAAGGGCACGACCTGGGAAGGCGGCCAGCGCGTACCCTGCATCATGCGCTGGCCCGGTGAGATACCGGCCGGCACGACCTGCGGCGAAGTGGCGCTCTCGATGGATCTGCATCCGACACTGGCCGGGATCGGAGGCGCAGAACTGCCCGACGATCGCACCATCGACGGCCATGATATCCGCCCGTTGATTCGCGCGGAAGAGCATGCGGCAAGCGCGCACGACGCGTTCTTTTATTATAAACGAGCCAGTATCGAGGCTGTGCGCAGCGGTCGCTGGAAACTGCATATCCGCAAAGACGACGACGAAATACAGGAGCTCTACGATCTGAGTGCCGATATCGGTGAGGCCAAGAACCTCTACGCCGAATATCCCGACCTCGTCGCCGAACTGCAGTCCAGAATCGACGCCTGTCGCCTGGATCTGGGCGACCAGGCCGCGGGGATCGAGGGAGAGAACACCCGCCCGATCGGCCGCGTCGACCATCCCCAGACCCTGACTCACTACGACCCCGAACATCCCTATATGATCGCCCTGTACGATCTCAAAGATCGCGGATAATAGGAGCTTATGGTGTATAAAATTCTCGTTGCCGAATGCAAACAAGAGATCTCGACTTTTAATCCGGTACTGACCGAGTACCAAGACTTTGTCGTCCATCGCGGTGGCGAAGTCTTTACTTATCACCGGGGTATCGAATCGGAGATCGGTGGTGCGCTCGAAGTCTTCGAGCGGCGCGACGACGTCGAATTGGTGCCGCTCTGGAGTGCCCTGGCCAACTCGTCCGGGTCGCTGCAACAACCCGCTTTCGATCGCCTGGCCGCGGAGTTTCTGCAGATTCTATCGGCCAACAAAGAGGGGGTCAGCGCCTTTTACTTTTCTCTGCACGGCGCGATGGGTTGCACCGAGGAACTCGATCCGGAGGGCTACCTGCTGCAGGAGGCGCGCAAGATCCTCGGCGCGGAGATCCCGATTGTGATCTCACTCGATCTGCACGGTATCCTCACCGAGCGGATGCTGCACAATTGCGACGCGCTGACCATTTACCACACTTACCCCCACGTCGACTTCGTCTCTACCGGCGAGCGAAGTGCGCACCTCTTGCTGAGAATGCTCGACGAAGGCCTCAAACCGAGAATCGCACGGGTCGTGGTGCCGACTCTGGTGCGCGGCGATGAATTGAAGACCGAGACCGGGGTCTACGGCGAGTCGATTCGTCGGGCCCAGGATCTCGAGCGCAGCGGTCAGGCGCTCTCGGCGGGGATGATGATCGGCAACCCGTTCACCGATGTCCCCGAGCTCTGCTCGCAGGCCATCGTGGTCACCGACGACGATCCCGACGCCGCAGAGCGCGCCGCCCTGGAAATAGCTGCGGATTTCTGGCCCAAACGCGCTGCAATGCAAGCGCCGCTGGTCGCGATCGACGAGGCCATTGCCGCGGCCAAAGAGCTGGCTGGTACGGCGATTTTCGCCGATGCCGCTGATGCTACCAGTTCGGGCGCATCGGGCGACAGCAATGCCATTCTCCGCGCGCTTTTACAGGCAGATTATACCGGCAGGGTGCTCTTGCCGCTGGTCGATCCGCCCGCTGTCCAATGCGCCATCGCCGCGGGTCTGGGTCAGCGGGCGACCTTTTCGCTGGGCGGTGCCTGCGACTCCCGCTTTGTGCCGGTTGAGCTGGAGGCCACTGTCGCGATGCTGGCTACCGGCCCGTACTATTTCGAGTCTTGGGGCAATGAGCAGGACGCTGGTGACACCGCAGTGCTGGAGGCCGGATCGTTTACCATCATTGTTACGACTCGTCCGGTCTACCTCTTCGACCGCTCGCTCTTTTTGGCCCACGGCCGCGACCCGCAGAACTTCGACCTGGTGGTGGTTAAATCGCCGCATTGTCAGGATCGCTTCTTCGTCGAATGGGCCGCGGAAAATTTCAATATCGATGTACCGGGCTCGACCAGTGCCAACCTCAAGAGTCTCGGGCACACCATTTGTCAGCGGCCGATGTACCCGCTCGAAGAGGATACCACATTCGCACCCCGGGCCCAGCTCTTTCCCGCGAGGTCTTGAACGCCTCCGCCCGTGAGGCCCCGCTGGCTGATGGTCAGGACCAGGGCGTTGGTCGCATGGGCTTCGACACAAGATCAACCTCGGAATTCGACGCATGGAAAAAATCACCGGCGGTCAGGCGCTGGCTCAAGCCCTACGCCGCGAGGGCATCAAAGTTGTTTTCGGTATACCCGGTGCTGGTCAGTACGAAGCGGTTGATGGGTTTTATCGCGAGACGTCGATTCGCTATATCGCCACCCGCCATGAGCAGGCCGCCAGCTATATGGCCGACGGCTACGCCCGCGCCGCCGGAGAGATCGCGGCAGTGGTCGTGGTGCCGGGCCCCGGGCTCTTCAATGCGGCCTCCGGCATGGCTACCGCCCGCGCCGCTTCGGCCCCGATGCTGGTCGTCAGCGGCGGTCCGCATCATCCCGGGCGGGAAAGCGAATCGATGGCGTGGATACGACCGCTGTGCAAGTGGGTTGGCAAAGCCGAACGGCCGAGCGAGATTCCCGCGCTGGTGCGCCAGGCGCTGCAGCGTGCGCGCACGGGCCGGCCTCAACCGGTTGCGGTCGAGATCGCGCCGCAGGTTTTCGCAGCCCATGAATCAGTACGAGAAGTAGAGCCGGAGGTGGATCGGCAGCCCGCTGCAGATCCGCTGCAGATTGCCGCTGCCGCGCAGCGCTTGACTGCGGCGCGCCGACCGGTGATCTGGGCCGGTGCCGGGGTCCATCGCGCCGCTGCCTGGACGGCGCTGCGGGATCTGGCCGAGTACCTGCAGGCCCCGGTCCTCAGCGGCCGCCAGGGCAAGGGCGCTCTCTCGGATCGCCATCCGCTGAGCCTGGGTTTGGCCGAGATGCGCTATGAGCCCCTGGCCGCCTGGTACGCGGATTGCGATCTGACTCTGGCGGTGGGGGTCAGTCGCGACTTTGCCGACTGGGACCATCCGGTGATTCACATCGACGTCGAAGAGTCGGCGCCAGTATCCGGTGTGACCTCGATCTGTGCCGATGCCGGACTCAGCCTCGTGGCTCTCTGCCGCGAATTGGCGACGCTCGGTCCCTCGCGCACCGATCGCGCCGAACGAGTCCAGGCCCAGGTGCGCGAGCTCAATCGGAAGCGCTTTGCTCCCGCGCAGCAACTCCAGCCCCAATGGGATCTGCTGCAGGCTGTGCGCCGCGCCCTCCCTGACGATGGCATTCTGGTGCAGGGCATGAACCAGCTGGGCTACTACAGCCGCAACTACTTTCCGGTCTATGCTCCGCGCGGCTATCTGACCTCCTCTTCGCAGATCACCCTGGGCTGCGCCTATCCCCTGGCGCTGGGCGCTAAAATCGCGGCTCCCGAACGCGCGGTGGTGGCGCTTTGCGGCGATGGCGGCTTTCTCTACAACGCCCAGGAACTGGCCACGGCGGTGCAGTATCGGATACCCGTGGTGGCGGTGGTCTTTAACGACTGTGCCTACGGCAATGTGCTCCGTGCTCAGCAGCAGCAATACGGCGGGCGAGTGCTCGGCACCCGCTTGCACAATCCGAATTTTGTGGCTCTCGCTCGCTCTTTTGGAGTCCGCGGGGTGCGCGCCGAAGGGGCCGAAGCATTGGAGACGGCGCTGCGCCAGGGGCTGGATACTGCAGAGCCGATGCTCATCGAAGTGCCGGTGGGGCCGCTGGAGCGCGAGTTCTGAGTGGACCTGGCGTATAAGTTGCCGACCCGAGAGTCGGTACTGCTTCGACAATCTATTGATAGAAGCTAGACGAAGCGGTAATTTAGACCGCAGCAGCAAATGCGATTGCGGCCTGATAGACGACCGCTTCACCTGCGATCTTAGCGGCGTCATCGAGCTACCCTGAGGCGGAGATCATACTATGACTAATGCGAGTAATGGCACCCCCCTGATCTTTAGAAAAGATCTGGGAACAACTCTCGAAGAGCAGACTTGGAATATCCCCGATACTACGGCTGACGGTCTTCCCGCCATCGTTCCGAGCGAGGAGCAGAAGTACCTCTTCGACAATCAGGGCTGGCTGTTAATTCCCGGCGTGCTCAACGAGGACGACACGGCGGAAATGCGCGAATTCTGCTATCGCCTGCACCGCGATCCCCAATCGATTGCCGCTGCCGAGCGTTCGCCGATCGGTGGTCCTTTGCAAGCGCTCTGCGATCACCCCGTGATCCTCGGCTTTATGAATGAGTTTGTTTCGCACCCGCCTCTGGCGACACCCGAGTGCTACGGTTTTCGCATGGAATCGGCCCATCTCTCGATCCGCAGCAAGGGCGATGGCGGATTCGGCCCACACAATGGCAGCGGTTTGATGCGACTGCCCGGAGACACGCATCTCTACAACTGCTACCCGGGCAAGGCGCATAGCGGCTTGACCTGCGTGGTCTGGGAATTCAACCCGGTCGAAGCAGGGGATGGCGGCACGCTCTTTGTCAACGGCAGCCACAAGTCGGCCTTTCGCGCTCCGGCCTCGCTTCAGGATCCCGCCTCGCCGCTCTGGCAGACCTATTCGTGTCCCGCAGGCTCGCTCTTGATCTTTTCCGAGGCCACCACCCACAGCGGCACCCCCTGGACCTGCGGGGAACGCGAGCGGGTGCCGATCTTCAGTCGCTACAACTCGATCTGCAGCAAGTGGCACCACTGGGAGCCGCACCCCGAACTATTGGCCTCGATGCCGCCGCAGCGCCAGACGCTCTTCCGGCCGGTCTATTGCGAGGCCAATGTGATATGAAGGTCACCGAGATCAAGACTCATCTGGTGCGCTCGGCTCGCGGCGAGCGTTCGCCCTGGGTCTTTGTCGAGATCCATACCGACGAGGGCATCGTCGGGCTCGGTGATGCGACCAACTGGCCCGGTGGCGCGATCATCAAAAAAGCCATCGAGGATCTCAGCCAATTCGTCATCGGCGAAGATCCCTTCCACATAGAGTATCTCTATTACCGCATGTACCGCGCCCTCGACCAGGTCGGTCAGACCGGAGTGGTTATTGCCGCGATCGGGTCCGCTTTTACAGTCATGCCGGGACTCCCGAGGAGTGTGCCTTGCTCGCCGAAAAGGGCTGCACTGCGATCAAGGCCTATTTCCCCGTTGCCCCGCTGCCAAAGGGCGAGCGCATCGAGATGCCGCGCTCGATCAGCCTGGCCGAAGAGCGGGCGGCCCTGGCGCATATGCGCCGCTGCCGCGAGGCCGTCGGCGACCAGATCGATATCGCCACAGATGTCGGGGTTCGCTACACCGTCAGTGCCGCCATCCGCCTGGGCAACCGGCTCGAAGAAATCGGCCTGATTTTTTATGAAGAACCGGTTGGTCCCGAAAACATCGACGCGCTAGCCGAGGTCAAAGCGGCGGTCAACGTTCCCGTCTGCGTCGGTGAGCGCCGCTATACCCGCTTTGGATTTCGCGACCTGATCGCGGCGCAGGCGGTGGATATGATCATGCCCGATGTGGTGCGCTGCGGCGGTATACTCGAGACCAAGAAAATCGCCGCGATGGCCGAGAGCTATTATATGCAGGTTTCGCCCCACAATCCCAACAGCGCGGTGGCGACGATGGCCAGCCTGCAGCTGATGGCCAATATCCCCAATGGTCTGCTGCTCGAGTTCGTCGATGAAGGGTTGGACGCCGATTGGCGTGACGATCTCCTGACCGATCCGCCCGAAGTCGAAGACGGTTTTCTCAAAGTACCGACCAAGCCCGGGCTGGGCACCGCGCTGGTGATGAAAGAAGTAGAGAAATATCGGGTTGACGGATGATTTGCCGACCGGACCCAAAGGGGATATACTGCATTAGCAAAGGGCGTAGATGTGTTCGATGCACGGGTCTTTGATGAGCATGCTGTTGCCGTGGGCGCAAGGAGCATTGGATTATCCGGGCTGAGTATTCAATATGCCCGCCTGAGATGAAATCAACCAGAGGAGTCACATGATGCACAAAGTCGCCGTTATCGGTCTCGGTCGAATGGGCAGTACTATCGACGACGAGGCGCATTTCGCAGTACCCTACTCGGTCGCTGCCGCCACCAAAGCCAGCGAGCGTCTGGAGTTGGTCGCCGGCGCCGATCTGCTCGCCGAAAAGCGCGAAGCCTTCGCCGAGCGCTGGAACGTTGCCGTCTACGAGGACTTCCGCGCGATGATTGACGAGGAAAAACCCGACCTCGTCGCCGTGTGCACCGCCGCCTGTCTGCCCAAGCCCGCGAACCGGGCTCCCGACGCCGATTTTCGCGGCGACTCGCACGCCGACCTCGCGGTGGCGGTCGCCGATATGGGTGTGCCGATGCTCTTTGTCGAAAAGGCCATGGCCAGCTCGATGGAGCGCGCCGACGAGATCCGCGATGCCGTAAAGCGCAATAACACGCGCTTCAATACCGGGGTTCTGCGCCGTTTCGACAATCGCTATGCGGTGGTCAAAGAAGCGATCGCAGAGGGGCAGATCGGCGAAGTCAAGACCGTGGTCCACTTCGCCGGCTCGAGCCTGATGCACGGGCATATCCATTCGATCGACACCGTCTCGCACCTCATTGGCGACCCGGCAATAGAAGCCGTGCGCGGAGAGCTGCTGCCTCGCGATTTCAAGATCGAGGGCAACCATATCCCCGCCGACCCGCTGGCCACCTACCAGCTGCGCTTCGCCAATGGCGTCGAAGCCTGGTCGATCCCGGGCGGCTACTGGGAGTTCGAGGTCATCGGCAGCGAGGGCTCGATCCGCTCGCTCGACAACGGGGCCAAAGTCTCGCTGCGCCAGCCCGGTGCTCAACAGGGACGCCGGCAGCTCTGGGACGAGGTGCCCTTTGCCGAGGTCGTACCGAGAAGTACCACCATGACCTGTCTCGAGGACCTGGTCCTGGCCGGGGAGCAGAATCGCCCCACTCTGGGCCATATCGATGTGACTCACCACATCACCGAGGCTACGATCGCCGTCGCTGAGAGCCATCGCCGGGGCGGTGCCTGGGTCGAGCTACCGCTCGCGGAGCGCGACCTCTATATCTTCCACGTTTAGCCGCTCGGCATGGACCAGCGCCCCAACGTTGTCGTCTGCATGTGCGACCAGCTCCGCGCCTTCGAGCTCGGGTCGTACGGCAACGAAGTGATCCGCACGCCCCATATCGACCGTCTGGCCCGCGAAGGAGTGCGTTTCGATCTGGCCGTCAGCAATAACCCGGTGTGCATGCCCGCGCGCTCGGCCCTGCTGACCGGCCAGTACAGTCGGACCTGCATGGGTTTTCTGGGCAACCACGCCGAATCGGGCAGCATGCCCGAATACCCGTCCCAGACTCGAGATTGGTTGCGCGATACCACCCTGCCCGAGGCCTTTAGAGCCGAAGGCTACGACACGGCGCTTTTCGGCAAATGGCATATAAAGCCGGCGCCGAATCTGGTCGGTTTCGACTACGCTCTCTTTCCGCGCGTCCACCATCGCCATACCGGCCAGACCTTTATCGAGAACGCGGGTTTGGGTGAAGTAGTGGAGGGATTTAGCGTCGACTTCGAAGCCGAGCGGGTGGGCGAGTACCTGGCACAGGATCGCGAAAATCCCTTTTTCATGTTCTACAATATCTCGCCGCCGCATATGCCGCTCGACGATGCGCCGGAAAAGTACCGTTCGATGTACTCACCCGACGAGGTACCGCTGCGACCCAACGCGTTTGTCGATGGCGCGCTTGCTCACGATGAGAACTGGTTCAAGATCTACCTCTGGGATTTTCTCTACTACCAGGAACACCTGCCTCATACCACAGACCTGCCCCCGGGCTTCGACCTGCGTCACTTGACTGCTCTGTACTATGGTCTTAGCACCTGGGTCGACGACACTGTCGGCCGCCTGATGGCCAACCTCGAAGCTCATGGTCTGGGCGAAAATACCATCGTGGTCTTCGTCTCCGATCACGGCGATAATCTCGGCTCGCATCATCAATTCAACAAAGGGCAGCTGATCGAGGAGTCGATACGCATCCCGCTGATTTTCCACGGCGGCCTCAGTCCCCGGGTCAATAGTAGCCAGGTGGCACAGCTGATCGATGTGATGCCGACGCTATTGGAAGAATGCGGGATTTCGGTCCCTGCCAGTGTGCAGGGTCGCGCGCTCGGTCCGATCCTGCGCGGCGAGTGCGAGACCCTGGCCGAAGAGTGCGCTTTTATTGAAACGCACCAGGGCGCCATCGGTCTGCGTACCCCGACCCATCTCTACGGGATGCAATTAGCGGAGGATCGACGCACTATAATCCCCGACAATCGCTGTTTCTACGACCTCTGCGAAGATCCGTTCGAGGAGCGCAACCTGGCGGGCAGCGCTTCTGAGTTGGAAAGAGAGTTGGCGCAGCGCTTGAGCGCGTGGAACGCGCAGACCCCATGGCTCGAGCAAGCGGGTTGATCGCTGCTGATCCGATCTGAGCTTTTAGGACCCTGGGCGAGAGCGCAGATCAGAGACCCAGAGGTCGAGGGGCTCAGCGGTCCTGCACCGCCGCCGAGACCGCGTTGGAGACTCGCCGCAGCAAAGAGCCCTTTGCGACCATCTGGTTGGTCAGCACCACACAGCTCAATCCCCGTTGCGGATCGGCCCAGGCCACGGTCCCCGTCGCTCCGGTATGGCCGAAGACGCTCGGCGATGCCAGCACGTCCCAGTAGTTCCAGACCAGTGAATCGGATAGTCCCCAACCCAGGCCCCACGGAGCATTCAGCGCGCCATTGTGATCCCGCGTCATCGCTGCGACCGCCGCTTGGCTGAAGATCCTTTTTCCGCCGTATTCTCCTCGATTGAGCATGGTCTGCAAGAGAATCGCCAGATCTCGACCCGAGCTGTGCATGCCGCCCCAGGGTGCGCCGAAGTCGCGCCAGTAGGCAGAATTCGGACCCCAGTGTCGCGGGTTTTCTTCTTCTTCGAGGTTTGTACCGCACCACACCGTCTCCTCGATCGGCCAGCGCATGCCCAGCGCGCTGCGCTGCATGCCCAGCGGGGCGAAAATCTCTTGCTCCTCGAAGTCGCGCAGCCGTTGTCCGCTGATGCGCTCGACGATTTCGGCCGCCAGCAGAATACCTTTGCTCTGGTAGCGGAAATCCGTGGCCGGTTCGTAGAGTAGCGGAGTCTGCAGCGCTCGCTCGACAAAGACGTCTATGGGTTGGTGGGCTCGCCGCAGGCTGACGTTTTCCGGCAGCATATCGGGCATGCCCGATATGTGCGAGAGCAGGTCTTTGACCCGGACTGCGGCTCGACTGCCGCCGGTGTATTCGGGCAGGTAGTCGATCACCGGATCGTTGAGCGAAACCAGCCCGCGGTCGACCAGGATCATCAGTGCGCAGGCGGTCACCGGTTTGGTGATCGACGCCAGGAGAAAAATCGAATCCGCGTCGACCTGCGGTCCGGTGCCGGGATGCAGCTGGCCGTGGCCTCTGGCAAAGACCAGCCGTCCATGCCGTGCGACTACCAGCGATGCCGCGCTGATCTGACCGGCCTCCAGCGCCGATCCGAGCAGGTCGGAGGCTCGTTCGAGCTGCGGTGCCGAGAGGTCTAGGTCGGCGGGGTCTCCCTGTTCTAATACTCTTGGGTTGGTCTGCATATACCGTCCTTAATTTGTCTTGAACTGTGTTTGGATCGCCCTTATTGTGGAGAAGATCCACCCCGATTTTTACAGGCTTGCACGAACTCGGCCGAGGTGGTCGTATAACCGATCAGGTGTTCGAATTGTCTCAGCATCATGCGATTGACCCATCCTCCCTCCGGCAGGTCCTCGTCCAGCGTGTCGGGCATCTCGATTTCTCCGGGCGGATTGGAGCAGTCGCGGAGCAGGATCACGCGGTAGTTGTGACCCATGGCCTCGGCACAGGTATAGTGAAGGCAGGCGCGGCGGCTGTAGCCGACGACGAAGAGCGTGCGGATGCCCCAACCGCGCAGGCGGGTGTCCAGGAAGGTGTCGCGAAACCCGCTCCACATCCATTTGGGGAAATTTGGCTCTCCCTCTTGGGGTGCGACACAGGGCGCATATTGGGGTTGGTACTCTTCCTTGCTGCTCCATGCTTCCGCGATATCGGCCCCTTTGGTCTTGGCCCATAGCTCACAGGCGATATTGCCCTGGTCGGCGACCAGGCGGAGATCGTTGTGCACATAGGCCACTTTCATCCCTGTGCTGCGGGCGGCTGTCAGGGCCGGCGCAATATAGTTTTCGGTCGTCGGATGTGCAGTTCCGTCTTTGACCGAATAGCCTCCGTCCACATCCACGAGCAGGAAGGCAGATTCCGCAAAGGGCAGGACCAGGTTTTCGAATCCGTGCTCGTAGCCACCCTGATAATCCTTGTAATACCGCACGGGAATCACAATCTCATCCATCGTCGCTTCTCCTTTCGACAGGAAGGTTAGGGTAGCCATAAGAAGCCGTACCTGTTCTATATCCGTCAAGACATCCGTCAAGACTCTGGCCGTTCAGCGCCCAAGCCCGGACGCGCAATCCATCGCCGTCGGATCCGCACCCATATGATCGCGCACCCGGCGATTCACCCAGGTTGGTACTGGCATTGCCCGACCCCTGCGGATCTGCTTTGTTTAGAAGTAGCGCCGTTGGATTGTTGCGAATTCGGCCCGACGGCAAAAAGAGAGGGAGCGGTCCGACTCGACCCTGGCCGTTTTCACTTGTGATCGCGTGGGAGAGAAAGGCCAATATTTGATGGACGATGCGGCGCGGCCAGAGCCGGCGGTGCTCTATAAAGAGACTGCCTTGCCCGAAGAATGTATCAGCCTCGACGAAGACGGTCGGCGGACCGGGGGTGATATTCGGATCGGCGATCTCAGCGGGGACGGTCAGGTCGACTTTCTGGTCTACAAGGCCCTTGGGGGCATCAAACCCAGTTTTCTGGGGGCGTTTTCGCTCGCGGGGGAGTTGCTCTGGACCGTTGGAGATCGGAATTACAGCACCGAGGATGCCGATGGTGGCGGCGTATTGAAGACCGTATCCCCGGATCGCCCCGGGCCGGTAGCGATCTGCGATATAGACCAGGACGGGCATCAGGAGGTTATTTGCCTGCTGGCCGATTCGAATCTGGAACGCGCCAGTAAATGGGATCTGCAAGGTACGCGTTTGGCGATACTCGATGGCCGAACCGGGAGGGTTAAAAAGAGCGTGGCTCCCGCGGAGCTTCTGCGTTGCAATGCCTATGCGAATGGGGAGTTGCAGATTCCCAACTACGTGCACCAGCGCTTGATGATCGCCAATTTTTCGGGCAGTGCGCAGCCACAGGATTTCGTCGTCAAGCTGGGCAATGACGTCTTGGCGTTCAACCATCGGCTCGAAGTGCTCTGGCACTACGAGAACAGGTGGTATCGCTATCCCGGGCACTCGGCGTACATTCCGGCGGTAGGTGATCTGGACGGCGATGGGCGCGACGAAGTCAATGGCGGACATTTCGGTCTCGACCACGATGGACGCGTATTGTGGGAGACCTTTCTGGGCGATAATGCGGATAGCGTGCTGGTCGAGGAATGGAATGGGAGGTCTGCGGCGATCATCTCGGGTGGCGGTCAGGTTCTGGATGCCCGGGGCAATCACCTGCTGAATCTCGGTACGGAGCTGGTGCCGCACGGTCAGGAGGTGCGCTGCGGCAATCTGCGCTCCGCGCTGGCGGGTCGCGAACTGGCGATCCGCTACAACGGCCACCATGCGGATATCATGATCGTCGGCAACGGCGGCCAAGTCCTGAGCCGTTTCAAGGTGGACGAGTCGCCCAATAATACCGGGATGGAGATCGTGCGTTGGAACGGCCCCGGGCGGGCGGATCTGCTCTACAGTCCGGCTGCGCTCTTCGACGGATATGGCAACAAGGCGGTGAGTTTTCCCGATCTGCCTCCACCCTCCGGCGGGAAGATGGGCTGGTACCACTGTTTTCCCGCCGATGTCTGCGGTGATGAGCGGGAGGAGGTCGTGCTCTACGATCCGTACGGCGAGTCGGTGTATATCTATACCCCCGCACCGCTGGACGAAGGGAGTTTTGACCGTTATCGACACGC
>MDTE01045473.1_pt1 | contig 12241 bp, 18 predicted proteins | sample 811231 | NCBI WGS metagenome assembly MDTE01 (sample SAMN05326651, study PRJNA326480) | marine metagenome | isolation source: seawater | place: Indian Ocean: Red Sea | collected 2010
AGTTTTGGCTTGATTTCTTTGGTCATAAAATTATAAACAAAGAATATAAAATATCCCATGGCTACTGATGCCAGTGTAGGAAAACCATATTGTTCAACTAGTGCAACAATGTCCATTAATCTCTCCTAGCATCTTTCTTGCCATCTGCCCTTGCAATTCTTTCTTCATCTGGTTTAAGTTCTAGTGCATGACTGATTAAAAGATCAAGTTTCATCATATCATTATTCATAGTTCTAATTCTGTTGTCCAATTGGGTAATAATAGCATGAAGCGACCCTACTTGTCCTATTACAGAGCCTAGTATGTATTTCAGAATGATATAAATGAATACACCCATTACTGCTGAGGAGGCGATTGGCAATCCAAATTCTGCCAATAGTGTAAAGAATGTATCCATTATATGAGTATTTATTGGCTAAATATCTGTATGTGGGAAATGATTGAAAGAATGGCATCAGATCGACTATGGATCTATACTGCATTGGTAGGGTCTCTGTTTGGCCTTGCATTTTCAACTTATTTTAAAAGCACAAGACTAGGTCTTTGGTTGTATGGACATTTTGATCGCATAGCAGATTATCTAGTTGATCGCTGGGGTTGGACATGGTTACAACAACCAGAAGATGCTTGGAGAAAGAAATATCCCTACGTCACAAAGAAAATTGACGAACTAGAAAAGCGAATTAAAAAGTTAGAGAAGTAAATGAAAGTTTCTGATAATACGTCGATATCTATGCCAATGCGTAATTTAATCAGCATTGTAATAGCCGTGGGTATGGGTGTATGGGCATATTTTGGTATTGTTGAACGACTTAACAAAATCGAAACAGAACTACAACTTATGCAACAAGATTTGTCTGCGGCATCTGAATTCATCGATGGTGTACCAAAAGGTGATATGGTATCACCACAAATACAAGAACTGTTTATGCTGGTTGAATTTTTGGGCGGAAACGTGGACAAGTTAAAAGCACAAATGGAAGAAGAGATTCCTTTGATATCAAAAAATGATATGGTTATTCAGTTTCATGAAGAAAGACTTATTGACCTAGAAGAAAGAGCAGAGGGCAGACATGATTGAAATGGTTTTCGCTATGTTGATGATTCAGAATGGTAACACAATTGAATATGTGCCAACTGCTGGTATGACTGATTGTCTGCAACAAAAACGCATTGTTTCAAGATCAATAGGCGAAGAACAAGAAGGCATCTATCTACAATGCACACAATTAAAAGCAGAATTGTATGAAGACTGTGTTGGTGATACTTGCAGACTAAAAATTAAAAAAATAATAGACTAGTATTAGATTCCTAAGATTTCCAATAAATATGTGTATGATAACGAGAATCTTATTAATATTCGTATGGCTAGGATTGACTCCTGCAATGGCTGAAAGTTTGTCTTTTAGTTTTGGGAATCCTGCATTCAGTGGTGATGGATATAGTTCACACGTTCTATCTATTGAACAATTACAATATTCACGTGGACAAGACATAGAAGCGGATGCAAAATCTGCTCGTAGTGCCGCTGAACGAGCAGAAAAAAATACAACAATTAATAAATTTATTGCCAATGTTGAATCTAGAATCTACGCAAATTTGTCAAAGCAGTTAGTAGATAATATGTTTGGCACCACTTGTGACAGTGAAACAACAACCTGTCCTACGTCTGGCACCGCAAATGTTGAAGGGTCTGTAATTTATTGGGTGAAAGATGCCACTTCTGGCAACATTACATTGACTGTCACTGCAACTGATGGAGCAGTAACAACACTGACTGTTCCTGTAGGAGACTTTGTATTCTAATGAAAATACTTGCAACCATACTAGCATTGTGTTGGATAACTGGCTGTGCAACAATGCAACCAGAAAATGTAAAAATAGGGGAGGAGCCATTTGTTACTGCATCTACCACTTCAGTTTTATTGGCACAGATTCCGCCATTAGATCAACCAAAGATTACTATTGCAGTATATTCTTTTCCAGATCTCACAGGACAACGTAAACCTAATTCAAAATTTTCTTTGCTATCCACAGCCGTTCCACAAGGATCTGAAGTATGGGTAATACAGGCTCTTAAAACAGTTGGCAATGGTGAATGGTTTCAAGTAGTTGAAAGAGGAGGCTTAGACAATCTAGTAAAAGAAAGGCAACTTATAAGATCAACAAGAGAATTATATGATGGTGATGATGGCGCAGGGAATGTACTGAAGCCTATGCTTTTTGCTGGACTAATTGTCGAAGGTGGCATTGTTGGATATGAGGCAAACACTCAATCAGGTGGTGATGGTGCTAGATACTTTGGCATAGGTGCACATGAAGAATACAGGGTAGATCAAGTAACTGTATCAATGAGACTGGTAGCAGTACAAACAGGCGAAGTGCTCCTAACACAAGAAGCAACTAAAACCATAGCAAGTATTAAAACTGGTGTAGATGCATTTAGATTCTTAGATATGAGTACAAAAGCCTTTGAATTAGAAAGCGGAGTGGCAGTAAATGAACCAGTTATGTACGCAGTTAGATCTGCCATAGAATATGCTTTGTTCGAACTCATTATAGCGGGTGAAAATGATGGCTTCTGGAAGTTTAAATACAATAAGCAAATAGGAAATATAGATGAAGTTATTAACTAGTACATTATTGTTAGCATTATTAACATTGCCTACTTGGGCAAATGATATCTATGTGACTCAAAGTGGTGGTGGGTCATTTACATTTGATGTTTTACAAGATGGACAAAACAACACCATAGGTAATTCAACAACTGCATCTACAAATACAGGTGCAACACATAACCTAAACATAGACCAAGTTGGTGATTCAAACGTATTAACATATCAAGTAAACGGTGCAAGTTTTACAGGTGTGTTTAATACAACTGGTAATTCAAACGACATAGACTTTAATTGTGATACAGGTGGATCAAATTCATCTTGTGGTACAGTTAATTCAAATATTACATTCACTGGTAATTCAAATGATATCGACATAGACGTTGGACTGACTGCCGCGGCAACTGGTTTAGATTTAGATGTAACCGGTGCTACTGGTTCTGACAGTAACGTGATTGCGGCAACAATTGATGGTACATCAGCAATTATGAACTTGTCACTCAACGGTGATACTAACAACTATCTAATTGATATAGATGGCAACGGTGATGTAAATGGACACACTTTAATACACAGCCATACGGGCGGTATTGCAGATGTGGACATTGTTCAAAGTGGTGTGTATGATAACTACATCGCTCTTACAACTGCTGGTGACAACCATAACATTGACATAATTCAACGAGACTAATTCAATTAAATATTGCTATGAAGAGCATTTTTGTAATATTTTTTCTATTGATTCCTAGTCTTTTACACGCAAATTCTATAGGCGATGTGATCATGCATGAAGGATCCGGTGTAATAGAACGTAAGGCAAATGGAGAAGAAGTTACAACACAAACGGAACTTGATGTGTTTTCATTTGATACAGTCAAAACTGGCAACGGCAAAACAGCAATTGAATTTTTAGATGCCACTAGAGTTGATGTAACACAACATAGTAAATTGACGATAGATGATTTTGTGTATGATCCTAACACCAGCACAGGAAAACTATCATTGAAAGCAACATTAGGCACAGTGAGATATGCATCAGGACAAATTGCAAAATTAAGTCCAACAAGTGTGTCTATATCAACTCCAACTGCAACAATTGGTGTTAGAGGTACTGACTTTTCAATGACTATAGATGAATTTGGATCTTCTACAATAATTTTATTACCATCATGCAACACAAATGGAATGTGTTATGTAGGCGAGATATCTGTTGAATCAGATGCAGGGTTTGTAATTATGAATCAAGCCTTCCAAGCAACTGTGGTTGATACTGTGGCCTCACCACCAATGAAGCCTGTTATATTAGAACTTGATGAAGATTTAATTGGCAACTTGATGATTATTTCTAAACCAACAGAAATACAAGAACAACAAGAAGCAGAAGCATACAATCAGGTTGCATCAGCATTGGACATAGACTTTTTACAATTTGAGAACTTGGAGATAGATTATCTAGAAGAGGAAGAAGATACATGGGCAACTGGACTTGACATTGATTTCTTAGAACAAAACTTTCTTGTTGATGTATTGGTACAAATTAATAAAGAATTAACCAAAGCAATGAAACAGGCAGGCCTTGATCGAAAAGAAACAAAAATCGACGGAATAAAATTAGGAAAAGATCCCGACACAGGAATTATTATTTTAGATGAGGATCCACAATGGGTGTATTCACGTGAAGGTGCTTCTAACTTTTTTGAACTGAGATTAGACAAAGAACAAGGTTATATTATAAATTTTGTGCAAGGCGACTTTGCAGTAGTAGATTATTATTTAGGAGATGGAGATAGTGAAATTTTTATTATACAGTCTAATTAGTTTTATAGTCTTAACATTACTGTTTGTGCCTAACAAGGCCAATGCAGGATCGCTCAATTGGACTGCCTACTCAACAAGTCATTATGCACCTTATGTTGAGTCTTCTTGTTATAACAACTATTCATATCTATCTACTTGTAACAACACTAACTGGGCGTATGTGAATTCAACTCCTATAGCATCAGGCACACTGACAAGTATAAATCAAAACTGGAACAGTGGCAGTATTATACCAGATGGAAGTACAAACATTGGATCTAATTCAAGAATGTTAGTGATTACAGGTTACTGGCAACATCCAGGAACTGCAGGCCAAACATCAACTGTTTACTTTGCAGGACGTAATGATGATGGACTGATTGTAAACATTAACAATACACAGGTCATTAATGATTGGGCACAACAAGGACCTACATATTGGAACTCATATGGATCATTTACTGGTGTGGGCGGTCAATGGTATCCAATTGTGATCAACTGGTATGAGTGGGGTGGCTCAGCCAATATGGATATTCATTATAGGATCGATGGCAGTAATGGAATAGGCACAACCAGTGGGTGGCTTGACCACAATTCAGATATGTTTTCATCTACAGAGCCTAGTGTGTCAATCACATCAGGACAAACCACAATACTTAACAATGCAATGGGGGTAACAGGTAATGGTGTTAAACTGACAATAGATGGCGACAACAACACAGTAAACATAGAACAAGAGGGCGAAGATAATTTTATTGTTGGCACGGACTGGACTTCTAATGCAACTATAAATGGTGATTCCAATACTGTTACAATTGACCAAGGTAATGTAACAACTTCAAATTCATTCAGTGACAATAATGGTATTGCTTTTGGTATTACAGGAAACAGTAACACCCTTACAATTAGTCAAGGTGATGCAAACAATGACAGAGGTGAACACAGAATATGGACAGACATCACAGGCAATTCAAACAATGTCAATATACTACAAAAAGATCATGGAGGCAACTGCTGTCACAGTGAACACTTTTTATCTTTGGACCTAGATGCATCCAGCAACACAATTAATTTGACACAAAAAAATGATGGTAACAAAGTTATGTTTTTAGATATCAACAACAATAGCAACACTATTGACATAATGCAACAAAACACAGGCGAACACTATTTAGATCTTACTCTTAGTTCTGGTGATTATGCTCACGATGTAGATATTACCCAGTCCGGAAGTGCCGCCAAGTCAGCGAGAATAACACTAGGTGGATACTCCTATAATTTTGATTTGATACAACAAGGCAGTAGCACACAATCTTATTCAGTAAACAGCACTTGTGGAAGTGCTGGAGGTTGCACACTATCAACAACACAAGGAAACTAATGTTCGAAAAAACAAAAGCAAGATGGAAAAAATTGATGACCACCGACAACATTATAGATGCCTCAGTGGATGTGTTTCTTCTTGTGTTTGATGTATTGTCAAGTCCTATATTGATAGTGATGCGTATATTTAGATTCTTGTTTAACAAATTTATAGTTGACCATATCAAAAGTTTCATTAAATACTTTGTACATAAGTTTGATAAAAATGGAAATAAAAACAACCAGTAGAAAATTTACTTGTGATGGATTAGTCAAACCAGATATGCATCCATCTGAAGGACATCCAAGAGTTTATCTAACTATGAAAGATGATGAAACTAGACTGGTGTGTCCTTATTGTAGTTCAGTATTTGTATTCGAAGAATGACAAAAATATTTACACATTGGGCGATAGCCTTTGTTACACTTGTGGTTGTAACATTCATAGGTCTGCAAGATCCATACATCAAAGAAATACTACGTCTCAAATCATTTGACGTGTATCAACAGTATGAAGACAAGACAGTATCACCAGATATAGGTGTGGTGACAATCGACGAAGCAAGTATTGAAAAGTACGGGCAGTGGCCTTGGAAAAGAGATGTCTTAGCAGATATCATTATAAAACTAAGACAATCACAGGTAGGAATAATAGTTGTGCCTATTTTATTTTCGGAACCAGATCGAATGGGAGGCGACCAAACATTTGCACAAACTATTAATCAGATGGGAGTGGTCATTGCACAGGTAGGCACGACACAGACAAACAAGAATTCGGTACCACGTGGTGTAGCAAAAATTGGAGATCCTTTACCTTATTTGTTTGAATGGCCTGGTATGCTTGGACCTATACCTGAATTGGGTGATGTGGCCGATGGAGTAGGAGTAATTAATACTGCTCCCGAAATAGATGGTGTTGTAAGAAGAATACCTCTTATAATGAAAGTAGGTGAAGAGACTTATCCTGCGATGGCTCTTGAGACTATTCGTGTGGCAACAGGAGATCCAAGTTATCAAATCAAAGCAGGGCCTGCTGGTGTAATGGCTGTAAGAGTGCCTGGATTTAGCACAATCGAAACAGATGCAAACGCAAGGATTTGGTTGCGTTGGAACAAACAGTATGAAACTATTTCTGCATCATCAGATGATTTTTCAGCATTTGCAGGACGGACAGTGGTATTAGGAGTTACTGCTGAAGGACTGGCTAGTGTCATTGCCACACCTACAGGTGAACAGTATGATTATGTGTTATCTGCCTCAACATTACAGACAGTATTAGATGGGGAACAATTAACACGATATGATATTAGTGGCATGATTGAACTGCTAATTGCTTTTGTAATAGGTCTTATCGTTGTTTTAATGGCTCGATTTACACCATATTGGGCAGTTGGTGTGTCAATGCTTATCTTTTATATTGCAGGCGTGTATGGTGCATATTATTTGTTTGCACAACATTTGATGCTAGTTGATGTAAGTTGGATTGTAATTACTATTACCATTGTAGGTATGCATTCTATATTCAATAGATTTGTATTAGAGTTTAGATTAAAACAACAAATAAGAAAACAATTTGAACATTACCTAGCACCAAGTATGGTTGCACAACTACAAAAGAATCCAAACCTACTTAAACTAGGAGGTGATACCAGGAGACTTACAATGTTGTTTTCAGACTTGCGTGGTTTTACATCACTGAGTGAAAAGTATAAAGATAATCCACAAGAACTAACTGCTATCCTTAATAGATACATGACAAAAATGTTAAACATAGTAACAAGCAATGAAGGTACTGTGGATAAGTTAATTGGAGATGCTGTCATGGCATTTTGGAATGCTCCACTTGATGTTGCAGAACAAGAACAAAAAGCAGTAAAGACTGCAATACAAATGGAAAATGAATTAAAATATTTAAACAATGAACTGAAACGTGAGAAACTTCCACAACTAGCAATTGGTATTGGTATCAACACCGGTGATGTTGTTGTAGGCAACATGGGATCAGACACAAGGTTTGATTATACTGTGATAGGTGATGCTGTCAACTTAGCGGCAAGACTAGAAGGACAGTCTAAAACATACGGTGTATTAGTTGTGTTTGGACAAGAAACAAGAGACGCATTTCCTAACAGTGAAATCAATAAATGTGTTCCTATTGATAAAATAAAAGTTAAAGGCAAAAAAGAACCAATAGACATTTATACCTATGACGAAAATCCTAAAGTGCATCAAGTGATGACTGCTATGCTTACTGCTTATAGACAGGCTGATTGGAGAACTGCAACGGCAAGGTTAAAAGATATGTCTGTGTTATGGCCAAAATACCAAACTTTGATTGACTTATATTTGGAAAGAATAAAACACTACAAGAAAAATCCTCCTAACAAAGACTGGGACGGAAGTTTTACTGCCTTGACAAAATAGTTTTTTCTGTTAAAATAAAGCGATGACAAAACATTTGATGATAGACATAGAAACTCTGGCAACTACTCCAGATGCGGCCATCCTAACTGTTGGTGCTGTAAAATTTAATCCGTTTGGGGATGATAGAGATAAATCAACACGCAAGGCAGAAACATTTTACAAACGCATAGATTTGGATAGCAACATAGAACTTGGTAGGACTATCAATGAAGATACTTTAAGATGGTGGTGTGACCAGTCCGAAGATATATCACACGAGGCATTTGTAGAAGAAGATAGATTACCCATAACTACTGTATTACAGGACTTGTATAAATTTGGTTGGGGAACTAGTAAGGTATGGGGACATGGCTCAGCATTTGATATGGTTATACTTGAACACGCCTGCAGACAAATCCAACAGGCAGTACCATGGGATTATTACAACGTGAGAGACACAAGAACATTATATGATTTGACTGATGCTGAACTTCCTAACTTTTCAGGACACCATGCTTTATATGATGCGATGAAACAGGCAATTGGTGTACAAAATTGTTATAGGAAGTTAGGTTACAATGGTTGAACCTATCGTACTACATCATATTCCCAAGACTGGCGGATCTACTATCCAAATGCGGTTGCTTTGGAACGAGTACAAAGGAAAGATGCCTATAGGAACCACACTAATCAAATATGATGCTGGTGGGAGAGAATGGGAATATTCGTTGGCAGATGATCCAGACTTTAACAAACGAACTCCTTTGCATGAACAATTTATAAGACATAGAGGTAAACAAGATGGATGGTATGCTAATTGGCCTAAAGATAAAAAAGACAAGGTAAAAATAATTACCGGACACTCTGCAACCATAAAAGATTTTCCTGATGCTAAACATATTGTCACGGTGCGTAATCCTTTATGGCGTGACGCCAGTCATTATAATTATGATACTGGATTGCAACGCACTAATCTACCATTCAAAGAATGGATAAAACACACAGATACAGATTATCAAGTAAAGTGGATATATGAAAGAATTTTACTACGCAAAGAAGTAAAAAATCAATACAGTATGCTGGATGATATTAAAAAAGCAGGATTAAAATTTTATCGGACAGAAGCATTTGACAAAGATTTTTGGAATCATTGGTGTGCCAAAAATAAACTGACAACTCATTTGAGTGTAAGGGACAATGTAACTCCACGTGAATGGAGAGTGATGGACGAAGATTATGCAAATAAGACATTGTTAAAAACACATAAAGCAATGAATGTAGTCGACTGGGCACTCTGGGGCAGTACAATTTAACACCCAATAAATAACATTATGCGACTTGAATGTTTAAATTGTGGATCCTTGTGTCCTGTTGTGCCTGATCATTTAGACCCACTTAAATTTTGTGACGATCAATGCAGAGCAGAATTTAGAGCCTTACAGGCAGAGACAAGTGAAAAGAGAAAACAAAGAGAAGCACAAGGTGAATACAATGGGTCATGGAGAAAAGTACAAGAACCAATTGTTATAAACTATAACAAACAATCAGATACATTGTCTCAAAAAGAATACGCAAAAAAAGGAGACTATTGGATTTACAATAAATTAGAAATGTTACAGATGCAAAATGTATCTTGTGGCACTATGGATGTTACTCCGCCAACAAACGGTGAATATATTATACAACCTTATTCAGTGTTTGGCAGTGGTATGGCGCAGAAATCAACCATATATTCAAATTGGGATTGTTATTTCAATGATACAGATTTTTGGTCTGAACATTTGCAAGGCACAAGATATATGGTAACTTTCGAACAAGGTGTACAGGTATTAGCAGTAGAAGCAAAACGTGACACTAATGTAGATCTACATAAGGTTAATAAATGGATTACAGTTGATAAACAATTTGCTCTACCACCATTACAAAACCAATACAAAAATGTTACAGTAACATTTATTGATAACAAATTTATTGATATAAAATTACAAAACAATCCAATGTTTGTATTCAAAAATGCCCAAGCAATTCCAATCCAACATGGTTCAAGTACTGCTCCGCCTGAAGGATACACATATAAAACATTACCAAAACATAGACATTTATCTGGCATATTTTGCAAATAGATATTGCTATCTTTAATAAAAAGTAGTAAAATCAATGTATTGTTATATAACAAAGGAGACAATTATGAGTGAAACTCACAATTCAATATTACAAGCAGTAGAAAATTATACTGCAGAAAATGAAAAGTTCACAGACAAAGGTGTAAAAGCCGCTGGAACAAGAGCAAGAAAGGCCCTAATGGAATTGGGTAAACTTGTTAAAGCAAGAAGAAAAGAAATACAAGAAGCAAAAAATTCTGCTTCTGTATAAGTATGCACATATGAATATTGACCAACTAAGAGAAGATTTAAAAGTAGACGAAGGAGTTAAGTATGAAATATATCTTGACCACCTAGGCCTTCCAACTTTTGGCATTGGACACTTAGTTACAGAGTCAGACCCAGAACATGGTCAACCAGTTGGGACAACCGTTTCAGAAGATAGAGTCAACAAACAGTTTGAAGCAGATGTACAACTAGTTCTACAGGATTGTGTCACAGTTTTTCCTAATTTCGACACACTACCTGAAACTGCCCAACTGGTTATAGCAAACATGATGTTCAATATGGGACGTCCACGTTTTTCAGGATTCAAAAAATTTATTGCTGGTGTTAATGCAAATGATTGGATGGAAGCCGGAAGACAAATGGAAGATTCTCGTTGGTATCGACAAGTTACTAACCGAGCAAAAAGATTAAAAGCAAGAATAGAAACACTAGCAACATAATCAATTATTTGACTTTTTTTGCATTTCATTATATATAATGACTATGCAAGAAGATAAATTACAGATACCTGCTTTTTTGAAACGTTCTTCCATTGAAGACTTGTCTGAAGATGACAAGGTCAAATTTGAAAAAGAAAGAGAAGAAAGAAAAAATGTTAAGAGCGATAGCAATGAGTCTCTTCTTAGTAAACCTTTACAACAAGAAGAACCGAAAGAAAAAATAAAGAAAAGCAAACCAAAAGGACCCAGCATTCGTGAAAGAATGCAAGAATCAATACTTGTAACAAGATCACAACTAGATGATTTGCTAACTGATGTAGACCAACCTAACATCTATCAATTTTTACAAAAGAATGATGTGCCGGCCAACTACATGAAGGATATAATTGATTGGTTTACAGAACTGACATATGAATACGATGATCCAGAACTTGTGTTTCATAATAGGAAAGAAGAAAAACAAAAGTATCTTTCTGCTATCGATGAAATGACAAACTGGATGGCATTCAAAAAAAGTCAACGCAAAACAAAAAAGCCACGTGCTATCAATGCAGACAAAATGATAAGCAAATTGAAATACGCACAAGGAAATGAAAAGTATAATCTCACAAGCATTGATCCGAAACAAATAATCAAAGCACAAAGTTTATTTGTGTTTAATACAAAGACAAAAAAGATTGCGGTGTACAATGCAAGGAACTATGACGGACTTAAAGTTAAAGGAACCACCATCAAAGAGTTTGATCCGGACATAAGTTTACAAAAAACTTTACGCAAACCAGAAAAGATATTACCAAACATTCTAAAAACAGATGGCAAAGTGGCAATGAAAAACATTTGGAAAGACATCAATACAGTTGAGACACCAGCCAATGGTAGAATAAATGCAGATATGATTCTACTTAAAACCAGTTCAGACTTATACAGATTAAAGAGTTGACACAATAGAAGATGTGTCATAATATAATAGTATGAGTTTAGTCCCAGTAGTAATAGAACAAACTAGCAAAGGTGAAAGAAGTTATGATATTTTTTCACGTATGCTCAAAGACAGAATAATTTTTCTAACAGGTGCAATAGATGACAATGTTGCGGCAGTGGTATCTGCACAACTTTTATTCTTAGAATCACAAGATTCATCAAAAGATATTATGTTTTATATTAATTCACCTGGCGGCTATGTAAGTTCAGGATTGGCGATGTATGACACAATGCAGTTTGTCAAGTGTGATAT
>MDTE01078216.1_pt1 | contig 12241 bp, 15 predicted proteins | sample 811231 | NCBI WGS metagenome assembly MDTE01 (sample SAMN05326651, study PRJNA326480) | marine metagenome | isolation source: seawater | place: Indian Ocean: Red Sea | collected 2010
CGCCAAATTGGTTAAGGCAAGAAGAGAATCAATACCTATCATGCCCTCCATCAATTGCAAAAGATTTGTCTCCTGAATTAAGAGACTTAATAGGTTATTCTCAAGGAGGCTATGTACTTGGATTTTTTACTGATCCAACTGATACTGAAGGGAAGCTTGAAACAGTATCTCCAAAAAAATTATTCGGCAAGGACATTGATCCTTTTAAAATCGTCTCATCTGAAGAGCTTGTAAATAGTTCAAACAAAAAAAATTAATTGGGTTATTCATAATTCAGATACATCTATATGAATGAGCAGCTAAATCTTTATCCACCAATCAAGCCTTACGATGCTGGCTTTATGAACTCGGGTGAACATGAAATTTATTATGAACAATGTGGAAACCCAAATGGTAAGCCAGCTATTTTTTTACATGGTGGTCCCGGTGGAGGTGGAAGTGAAGCTGTCAGGCGATTCTTTAATCCCGAAGCTTATAGAATAATAGTATTTGATCAAAGGGGTTGTGGAAGAAGCAAGCCGCATGCTTGTTTAACAAACAACACAACTTGGGACCTGGTAGGAGACATCGAATCCTTAAAACAAAAATTACACATAGATCAATGGCTAGTTTTTGGCGGCTCTTGGGGTAGTACTTTAGCATTAGCTTATGCACAAACTCATCCAGACTCAGTCAGTGAGATAATCCTAAGAGGAATTTTCATGCTGAGAAAAAAAGAACTAGATTGGTTTTACCAAGAAGGTGCCAGCAATATATTCCCTGATGCTTGGGAAAAATTTATTGACCCAATTGATACATCTAAAAGAGATAACTTGATATCAGCATATTACGAAATATTTAACGGTGATGATGAAGATAAAAAAATTGAAGCAGCAATTGCATGGTCTAGGTGGGAGGGATCTACTGTTAATTTAAGCTACAGTCCTGAAATGGTAGATAGTTTTTCTGAACCTAAATTTGCTCTAGCATTCGCACTTATTGAAAATCATTATTTCATCAATAAGGGTTTTTTATCATATGAGCAGCAACTAATTGACGGTATAGACATCATAAGAAATATACCAGCTACTATTATTCAAGGCAGATATGATGTTTGCACTCCTTTAGCAACAGCATGGGAGCTCCATAAAAATTGGCCAGAAGCAAAGTTTGTTATCACTCCTTTCTCAGGTCATAGTGCATTTGAAAAAGAAATTACTCATGAACTTATCTTAGCCACAGATAAATTCGGTGGAGTTAATAGATAAGTCCCAACATATCTTTTGCATTTGAGAGCTTTAAAACAACAAACATTTATTTAAGCAAATAAAGTTTGCTTAAATAAATTAAGAAAAATTTAATACCTCTTGATGTGCATCATAATCATGAATTTTCTTCAGATCATTGCCAGGAATATTGGTATATTTCATGATTGAATTTCTTGCAAGTACCATCATAGGATTTTTCATATGGTAAATTTTTCCTTGCAACAATGATGCCTTTTGAATCTTTTGAGTGCGCTTAGTTCTAATCAAATCATATATTTTCTGTGCATCAATAAAATTTCCATTTTTATATTTACATAACATTGCAAATGAATATGCGTCCTCTATGGCCATACATGCTCCTTGTCCCAAAAATGGAACCATTGGGTGAGCTGCATCACCAACTAAAGTAATATTTTTTGCAGTCATTGATTGCAGGGGCGGTCGAATATAAATGCCCCATTTATAAAGAGGCTCTTCAGCTTTAAGCTCAGGAAAAATACTTGAGTCAAAAGTTGAAAAGTCTTGTAATAAATTAGAAAGAGAGCCCAGCTCTTTCCATGATTCTTTAAATTGAAAATCTTCCTTTCTCACAGCAACAAAACTAACATCTCCATCATTATTAATTGGATAACTAACTACATGACTCCCTGGACCAAGAGCAAAATTAATTTTTTTAAGTGCCGATTTGCCAATACCTCTCCATGCACTGTAACCACTATATTTTGGATTTTGGTTTGCTTGAAAAAAACTGTCACGTATTGATGATCTTATCCCATCACATGCTGCTAAGTGCTTGAAAGAATATTTTTTATTATTTGAAAATGTTACTTCACATTTTTTAGCATCAAAGTTTATTAGAGTGTGATCAAAATTAATATCCCCACCAAGACTTTTGAATCTTGAATACAGAAGTGTCATCAATGTTTGGCGACGTGTCGTCAAAACTTCAGGTGTATTAAAGCTGCATATGCTCTTCTTAGGTCCTTGGATAGATGCTTGAGAATGAATAAATGATTTATTTCTAAGTTCATTATAAATATCCAACCTATCTAAAAGACGAAGTGCATTTGAAGAGAGACTTATTGCAGCTCCATGAGAGGTTTCTTCTGACATTTTCTCAAAAATGACTGCTGGAATACCCTCTTTTAATAACGTACAGCCAAGCGAGAGGCCTGCTATCCCTCCTCCAAGAATTGCAATGTGTTTTGAATAATTATCCATGAAAATTTTTTATTTCTATTGTGAAACTTGAGCCTTACTCTAAACTGTATGGTTCTTTGTATATATTACTATTTAATGCTTTATAAGGAGATAAAATGAGTTCAAATAAACAAATTACATCTACTGTCACTGATCAAGGAAAGTTAGAAATAGCTATTACTGAATCGGAACGTCCTGTTCCAAGCGATGATGAGGTGCTAATCCAAGTAGAAGCAACTCCAATCAATCCCTCTGATCTAGGTCTTTTGCTGGGGCCAGGCGATATTAACACCCTTCAGGCTGAAGATTCAAAAATTACAATGGATGTCCCAGAGGCAATTATGGGTGCAATGAAACCAAGACTTAATATCCCCATGCCAGTTGGTAATGAAGGCTCAGGGGTTGTGATTGAAGCTGGAGCTAATGCTCAGAATCTTCTTGGAAAAGTCGTAAGTGTTGTTGGCGGTGGCATGTATTCTCAATACCGATGCATGCCTGCAGCAAGTTGCTTAGTGATGAATGAAGGAACCGAGCCTAGAGATTGTGCGTCAAGTTTTGTGAACCCTCTAACCGCACTTGCTATGGTTGAGACAATGAAAATGGAGGGACATACCGCGCTAATTCATACCGCTGCAGCCTCTAATCTTGGCCAAATGCTTGTGAAAATCTGTATTGATGATGGCGTGCAACTTATAAATATTGTTCGCAAGCAAGAGCATGTAGATTTATTAAAATCTATAGGTGCAAAGTTTGTTTGCAATTCATCGGATAATGATTTTATGGAGCAATTAACCTCAGCTATCTCAGAAACCAAGGCAACTCTTGCATTTGATGCAACAGGTGGAGGAGAACTTGCTGGCAAAATTCTTACTTGCATGGAAAGTGCTGCAAGAAAAAATGCAACTGAGTATAGTCCCTATGGATCTACAGATCATAAGCAAGTTTATATCTATGGAGCACTTAATCAATCAGCTATCACACTGCCTAATAATAGAAGCTTTGGAATGTATTGGGGTATAGGTGGATTTTTATTAACACCATTTCTAGGAAAAGTAGGTTTTGAGAAAATGGGTAAAATGCAGGCTCGTGTAGCTAATGAAATACATACTACTTTTGCCAGCACATATACTCAAGAGGTTAACCTTGAGGAAGCACTAACCAAAGAATCATTGATGGTCTATGCAAAACAAGCGACTGGGGAAAAATTTTTAATAAATCCTAACGGATAAAAAAAGGGAGCTTTACTCCCTTCTTTTCTTCAAAATCTAGTCGATCTTTCCTAGATCAATGCTAGTGCCATCATAATCAAAGTAACCAAAGACCCAAGCCATGAAATTGTTCTTAGTAAAGCTATGCCAGCAATATATGTAATAAGATGAGCAATCCTCAATATTAACCACCAAAAAGCCAAACCGGTCAAATCAACTGATAAATGCATAGATAGTAAGGCTAGCGCTAAAAAAGCAGGAAGACTTTCTTGTAGATTCGTAGCAGCCCTCATAGCTCTGCCTGCCATGACAGATGTCTCAGGCATCGGTTCATCTCTATTGGTTGTATACCATGAAAAATTTTTCAAATTAAACGCAGCTGGAACTACCCAGATTTGGATAATTGCAAGCAATAATGCGTAGACAATATATGTAGCCATAAATTTTCTCCAAAATTAATAAAACTAGATTTTAAACAATTGAAATGATTCCATCAAAATAAATGACGCATTTACCTGATATAAGAACTCTTTTGTTAGCCAATGCGCAATTAAGTTTCCCTCCCCTCTTAGAGAGCTGATTTGCCTCAAGCTTATCCTTGTTAAATTTCTTTGCCCAATATGGAGTTAACATAGTATGAGCTGATCCGGTCACAGGATCTTCTTTAATCCCTGCTTCTGGATAAAAACATCTGGAAACAAAATCTACTTCATCTCCAGGAGCAGATACAACTAGACCTCTAGCATCTAATCTTGAAAGTAATAAAAAATTTGGTTTTATTTGCTCAATCTGTTTTTGATTCTCAAAGATCGCTAGATAATCGTCTTTGCCTCTTAACAATTGCAAAGGCTCAATACCTAATATTTCTTTAAATAATGGATCTAATTCTAATGAAACTGGCTTGTCTTCTGGAAAATTTAGGCATAAATCATCCTCATTTTTTGTAATCTTTAAAATACCACTTTTCGAATTAAAATTAATTTCTTTACCAGCAAGCTCAGGATAATGTTCAAACAGTATCCTCGCGCTAGCTAATGTAGCATGGCCACAAAGATCAACCTCAATTGAAGGGGTAAACCATCTAATATAAATTGGACTTTCATGGATACTTACAAAAGCTGTTTCAGAAAGATTGTTTTCAAATGCTATTGATTGCATCTCATTATCTTTTAAAGAAGATTCTAAAATTACAACTGCAGCTGGGTTGCCAGTAAATAATTTATCTGTAAAAGCATCGACCTGATACATTTTTAATTTCATCAAAATAGTTCACTCATGAAAGGTCGCATGACTATGAAGGAAATTTTTAAAATTTTCCTCTTTTAAACCTCATTCGAATGGAATAAACCCTAACCAGAGCAACCATGGTTAATATTGCCTGAGTAAAAATTGAAATTAATATCGTGTTTGTCCAGCTCCAATTGTCTATGGTTAACCAAAGTAAGAAAGTTTGCAGTGGAAAATTAATGACTAGTCCCATCATTACAACAATAATGCTTTCTCTAAACGCCGTTTTTTCAGTTTTATTCATTTTTATCTCAGTTTAAATAAGTAGTTCGTAATTACATTTTTTCATGGTTTCTTCTGATAAAGAAGAGTTAATAATTCTAACTAAATTCTTATCTAGCTTCGGTATCATCAGTGAGGATGTAATGTCCTCCTGTTCATGCCGCCCTCTTCCATTTACATAATCATTCATTTTAATTAAAGGCATATCGCTTCTATTAAGTATGTCTGTGAGGTTAGTATGAAATTTTCTCTGATCAGCATTAAAGTCCTCAACATTGATAATAATTGAGTTAGGTATCTCATCTGACATTCTAAAGTATGAATCATTCTTTTGATTCCACATCGCGATACAGTTTTCATAGTCTTCAATAGAGAATTGAATAAAATTCTCTAAGGACAAATCTTTTATTTTTGGATAATGGTCATAATATGGTTCTCTATGCATGGCTTTAATCCATGAATAGGGATTACGCATACAAAAAATAAATAAGCAATTTTGAACATTAAACTTTGACCACTCGTCTTTTTGTGGGGCAAGTCTGTGCTTCCAACCTAAGAAATCATGGTGATGAAGTTTAAGATTAAAATTTTTACCTGCGAAATAGCCTATGGCATTAGTCCCACAATGGCGCTCTCCAAAAACTTTGATTGAATTAATCGTCAAATTTAATCGCTGTGCCATAGGCTATGACTTCTGATGCGGCGGATGCAATCGTTGATGTTTCATACCTAAAATTAACGACTGCATCAGCACCCATATCCTCTGCACTTTTAATCATCCTGTCCATCGCCTCTTTTCTAGCCTGTGATAATAGAATTGAATAGCTTTTGAGCTCTCCGCCAACAATATTTTTTAGGGATGCCAATATGTCTGTACCTAAATGTCTAGCTCTTACAGTACTGCCCATAACAATCCCAAGGTAAGTTTGAATTTGTTTGCCCTCAATTGATGGTGTACTGGTTACTAACATGATTCGCTCCAAAGTTTGATATGATTAACAAAAGCATATGGATAATATAAAGCAAGAGTTGGTTGAAACAAAATTTGCCATCGGTGCAGTTGTTAAGCATCGTTTTTTGGATTTTCGCGGCGTTATATTCGATGTAGATCCTGAATTTAATAATACTGAGGAATGGTATCAATCTATTCCTGCCGCAATCCGCCCTAAAAAAAATCAGCCTTTTTATCATCTCTTCGCTGAGAACGGCCAAATCTTTTATATTGCTTACGTTTCTGAGCAAAACTTACTCGATGATGCAACAGAAGAATTACCAAAACATCCTGAAATTAAAAATTTATTTTCTCACTTTGAAGATGGTAAATTTGTGCCGTTGACTAGAGCAGTTAACTAAGTTATTCCTGAAAAGCTATCTGCAAGGCAGTGGTGAAAACCTCCATTGCTTGCTTTAAATCCTCAAGACTCAAGAAGGTCGGTGCCAGTCTAATATTTGAATCTGCTGGATCATTGAAGTGAGGATATGTAGAGCCTGCAGGAGTGATGAGAACTCCAGCCTCTTCGCACAAAGCTATAACTCTTTTGGCAATAGGTTTATTTGTGTTGTAGGAAATGAAATATCCGCCAGTAGGTTTTTTGTAATTGCCTATTTCTGGATTTAAAGAATCCAAAGCATTAAAAGCGACTTCAAATTTTGGTTTAACTAATTCTGCATGCTTTTGCATATGGCTTACAACATCATCTTTATTTTTTAAAAATTCTGTATGACGAAGTTGATTTACCTTATCAGATGAGACAATCATAGAAGATCTCTGCTTTACCAAGAGACTAAAAAGCTTAGTTCCAGCAGCTGCAAATGATAAGCCTCCACTGCCAAATGTTACCTTAGAGAATGAGCAAAATATTGCTGTCTGATCTAAAACATTATTTTGTTTAGCAAGATCCCACACTGGTGTTTGATTTGCTGAAGGCAAAAAATCATGAAGCAGATAAGCATTATCAAAAATAAATAAAAATTCACTAGAGTATTCCTTTCCAAGTTGTAAAAGCTCAGAAATATTTTCATCTGAATAGATATCACCTGATGGGTTTGAATGCCTTGGCACACACATTATTCCTTTAATATTTGTATTTTCTTCAAGCAGCTCTTTGAATTTTTCAATATCAACTCCTGATCCTGTTAAAGGAACGGGCAACATTTTGATATCAAAATCATCTAACAATCTGAAATGCCTATCAAAACCGGGAACGGGACAGACAAATGCTACATCTTCTTGATCCTTCCATGGCCTTTCAATGCCAAAAAGATAATTAGCAAGAATAAGTTGGTAAATAAGCAATAAACTTGATTGCTCTCCAACTAAGGTGTTTTCTATAGTGGCTGACATTAATTCTGCACCAAGCTCTCTGGCCTCAGGTATACCTAGGGGATGGCCATAGTTACGGACATCAACTCCACTATGGCTTTCAGATGAAACATTGCTAGTTAAAAGTTGATTTGAGAGGTCTAACTGATCAGTTCCTGGCTTTCCGCGTGTTAAATCAATTTTGAGATTTTTAGCTTTTAAAGAGGTAAATTTCGATTCTAGAGATTCATCCATAGTATCATTGAGTGTATTAAAAAATATATTTTATAGGATAAACTTATAAGTGGCATATATATGGATTCTTTTAATCATAATAATCCTGCTTTTAGGACTATTAATATATCTCAATATTAAAGATAGTTCGCAAAGTTCAGATTCAAATGAGTCCTTGAGAGATTTAGATAAAGCAGTTGAGAGGCAAGAAACGAAACTATCTAATCTATCTGATGAAATTAAATCTTTTCAAGATCCACTAAGCAAACTGAATAGGTATTTATCCGGAGGAGCGCTAGCTGGGACATTTGGGGAATGGGCCTTAGATGCAATAATTAAAGATATTTTTCATCCAAATCAATTTATTGAAAATGCTGAAGTTATAAGTGGATCCGGTAAAAGAGTTGAATTTGCAATTAAACTACCTGAGGGTCTTCTTTTACCAATCGATGCAAAATTCCCTTCTGGTCTTTATGATAATTATTTATCTGCTGTGGACAGCAGCGATTCTCAATCAATAAAAACAGCAATAGATGCAATTCGAAGACATATAATTAATGATGCGAATGATATCAATAGTAAATATATTCAATCAGGAATAACCATTGAATTGGGAATCATGTTTATTCCTAGCGAATCCTTGATGCAATTAATAGACTCAATAAGTGATATCAGAGAGCAAATATTTAGAGATAATAGAGTATTAATAATGGGTCCGAATTCTCTTGCGGCATATCTAATTAGTGTTCATATGGGTTTTAGAACTCTTGCAATAAATGAAAAGGCAAGTGAGATCATGACAGAATTTGGTAAACTGAAAAAAGAATTTGAAAATTTTAGCGGTTCCACTGCTGAGCTTCAAAAGAAGGCTGATGCGATGCTAAAAGTTATTAACGAACATTCTTCGCGCGAGAGACAAATGAATAAGGCGATTAAAAATATGGATCGTGTTGACTCTTAATTTAGAAGTAAAAGCGCCTCCACATATTCAGGCCAAAAAATAAAGCTACAATCCATAGAATTACCTCAGGAATATTAGGATTACTGTTGTATCCAAAAAAACCTTTTAAGAATATTCCAATTGAGCCCTTGTCATGCAAAGGATGATAAATTGTTTGTCCAGTATCTATTGATTGTGTAGGTTCAAGGATATTCCAAACACGAGTTATAGAAGATTTTTCAATTTGATCAGACTTAACGAGATATTCTTCAGCTTCATGAGTGCCATATGCAATCATTCCTGCAGACAGAAAAACTAATAATAGTGTTGTATATTTAAATACACTTCGTAAATTGATTTTTCTGCCCTGAGCAACAATTAAATATCCGATCAATATTGCTAATAAGGCACCGGTAAAAAATCCTAAATAAGAAAAAGTGCCTGTGATAGAAAAGCTAGAAATTAGAAATACGGCAGTCTCAAAACCTTCTCGTAAAATTGCAAAAAATACAACAAAAAATATCCCCCATGAAGATAACTCCATTGCATTTAGGGCTTGTCCCTCTATAACTTTTTTATCACTGACATTCTTAGACAACCAAAAAATAACATACCAGATTAAAAAAGCAGTTAGATATAAAAAAATAGCCTCAAATAAAGCTTGAGTAGAGTCATTTCCTAGTGAATTTTTAGCTTGAATTACAATAAACCCTACAAGAATACTCGCCAATATTGAGACAAAAACAGCGTACCAAAGCTTGGCAAAATGAGAAGTTTGATTAGTTTTTTCAATAATCAAATAAATAATTCCAACAACAAGTGATGCCTCTAAGACTTCTCTGAATACAATTATAAATTCAGCCATTTTTTTTCCTTAATGAGAATGATTCTCATGTAGAGTAATTGAATTTTAGATTCTTGGCAAGGTAATAATTTTCCATCCTCTATCTCTCGCTATCTCTTCAAGTGTTTGGTCTGGATTAACTGCTATAGGAAATTCAACTGCTTCTAACAGAGGCAAATCATTAATTGAATCCGAGTAAAAAGTTACTCTAGAAAAACTATTGCGTTGCTTATACTTCATCCAAGATTTAACTAATTGCAACTTGCCTTCTCCCAAAGCAGACGGAGGGATAAACTCGCCTGTACATTTATTATTTTTGAACTCTACTTTTGTAGCTATAACATTTTTAATTTCTAACCTTTTAGCTATTGGCTTTACAATGAGTTCGTTTGTTGCACTTGCCAGCAATAATTTATGCTCCTTTTCATAATGTTCATGCAATAGTTTCAAAGCAAAAATATTTATCATTGGTTCAATTATATTTTCTACAAATGGCATGATAATTTCGTTGATCTCTTTTTGTGTCATGCCTATATATGGCTTTAGAGCAAAATTAGTATATTGATTAAAATCTAATTGTCCCCGCTGATAATCTTGAATAAATTGCTCATTTTTTAACTTAGCATTTTTACCAAGGAGATTAATATCTATCAAGTAATTAATCATCGAATAATCTGAATCTCCATTTAGAATGGTATTATCTAAATCAAAGATAGCTAAATCAGGCTTGCTCATAAGGGGTTAATCTAACATGAATGATAAACGTTACAGAAAAAATGTTGGCTTGATTGTATTAAATGAAAATAATCAGTTGTTGATTTGCAAAAGAAAGGATAAAAGCGCTTGGCAATTTCCTCAAGGTGGTATTGATGTTGGCGAGAAAAACTTAGATGCTGCTTATCGAGAATTGTACGAGGAGGTTGGAATTAAAAAGCAACAAGTAAGAGTGATCGCAAGAACTAAGCATTGGTATCATTACGACATACCTAAAGGATATAAACCAAGACCTAAAAGTTTAAAGAATTTCAGTGGTCAAAAGCAAAAATGGTATTTACTCAAAGCTAAAGATGAGCTCAAAATAAATCTCTCAAATCAAATCCCTCAAGAATTTATTGACTATAGATGGTCTTCTTACTGGTTTGCTTTAACAAATGTTGTGCCATTTAAACGAGAAGTTTATAGAAATGTATTAATTGAATTTCTTCCAAAATATATAAATATTTATGATAATTGAAATTCTCATTTATCTATCTTTAGGAGCATTTACTGGCCTCCTAGCCGGCATGTTTGGTATTGGCGGTGGCAGCATATTGGTTCCATCATTAATTTTTATTTTTTATGGTATGGGATTTGAGAGCTCAATTATATTTCTTATGGCCATTGGCACATCGCTTGCAAGTATTTTTTTCTCAGCAATTTCATCAGCGCTTTCTCATCATAAAAAAAGAAGTGTTGAATGGCCTTTGGTAATTCCTTTATCCATCGGAATGGTCTTGGGTGCTGTTCTCGGCTCAGGGTATGCAGCGACCCTTACAAATGAAAATTTAAAGTGGATTATTGCAATTTTTTTAATTGTGATAGGTATAGAAATGATTTCTAACTTCACAAAATCTCTTGCCAATAAAGATCAAAAGCTTGTTACTTTGTCTAAATCTTTTACACCAATTCATGGGTCTTGGATAGGATTCTTATCTTCTATAATTGGAATTGGGGGAGGATCATTTACCACGCCGTTAATGATCGCCGGAGGCTTCAATATTCGCAGTGGAATTGGCACTGCAGCGGCATGTGGAGTTCCAATAGCTGCTGCAGGAGCTTTTGGCTATATGTATTTTGGAAAATCTACAGAAGCAATGCTTCCACCAGGAGCTTTTGGTTATGTTTTTTGGCCAGCAGTTATTTCAATCTCTTTAGCTAGCATATTAACTGCTAGAGTCGGCGCTAATTTAAGTCACTCTATTTCTGAGAAAAATCTTAAAATATCATTTGGGATATTTTTAATTTTGATTGGTATTTTGGTAATAGTAAATTGATCATTGAACTTTCAGATTTCTTTAATAACCCAAGTTTAATTGAGATTGGCTGGTTTAGAATTCAATATTATGCTGTTACATGGATCCTATCTGCAATTTTTATTTTTCAGTATTTAAAAAATCATCAAATAATCAAAGAACTAAAACTAACTTCCGATCAAGTCAATGATATTGTATTTTTGTATGGGTTAATATTTGGTGCCATGCTTGGCGGAAGATTTGGCTATATGTTTTTCTATGGTTTAGATCAATTAGCATCAAATCCATTGAGTTTATTTTTTATATGGGAAGGTGGCTTAAGTTTTCATGGTGGTTTGATTGGAGTTATTTTGAGTTTGTATGTCTATTCCTATCAATACAGGATATCTTTTCTTAGGCTTGCAGATTCTATATGTGTTGCCATGCCAATTGGTCTTGGCCTGGTCAGAATTGGCAACTTTATGAATGGAGAGCTTTTTGGAAGACCTACTAACGGAACTTGGGGATTTATTTTTCCAACAGATCCATATGGTTTTACAAGACATCCATCGCAACTCTATGAAGCATTTTTTGAGGGTGTATTTCTCTTTATTTTGCTTATGCTTGTAAATGCTAAAAATAATAAGCATGGGGTTATCAGTGGAACATTTTTACTGAGTTATGGAGTAATTAGATTTTTTGTAGAATACTTTAGGCAACCTGATTCTCACATGGGTTTTGTTGCATTACAATTAAGCATGGGTCA
>MDTE01142027.1_pt1 | contig 12241 bp, 10 predicted proteins | sample 811231 | NCBI WGS metagenome assembly MDTE01 (sample SAMN05326651, study PRJNA326480) | marine metagenome | isolation source: seawater | place: Indian Ocean: Red Sea | collected 2010
ATGTGCTCTGATCTGACTCTCTTTCGACATGAGGAGACTGTCGTGATGCGGTAGTAAACCGATCTTGTAATCGGAAACGAAGCCCACTTTGAATCCTCTTCTGGCATTTCCAGGTCGATGCAACAGAGGACTGACGGGGACCCGGTGAACCTCTCAAAAGCATTTAATATCAAAGGGTTTTGAGGGGTTACTTTTTTATGTTAAAAATTAGATGAACTAATAAAAAATGAAATTTATACAACTAACTTATAAAAATTTATTTAAAAAAAGCAAAAATTTTGCTTATAAAATTATTCAACTATTGATTCTTAAATTGAATAATAAAACTGTTTATATTTTTTCTTTTCAAATTTTGAATTTATTAGCTAAAAATAAAATCAATAAATTGTTATTAGCCCCTATTTTTGAATCTCTACAAAAAAGAAAAAAAGGTTTTAAACAAATTTTATCTCTTTTGAAAGAAGAAAATAATGTAATAGAGCTTATTTATTGGAAGGATTTTTTAAATATTACAAATAAGCAGTTCACAAAAATTTTAATAAAATCATGTCGCAGTAAAAGGATTGATTTTGAAAAGGGTTTTTATGGCACAACTTATCTTTTAATTCATGAACAGAATCAATTAGATGATTACGTTAAACATGATCGTTTGGTTTTTTTGTTGATTAAAAAATCAATATATAATAATAGGCTTAGTTATTTAAAGTCTTGGTTTGATGCAAATTATACATTTATGATGGATAGAACTATTTTGATATTTAGATTAAAAATTTGCAATTATTATCTGGGATATAAACCATCTGTTGATCATTTAATTAGAGAAATTAATAAATGCTCTACCTATCATCTTATTCACAATATTGCTAATGCTATGAAAGCATATCCAACTAATGAGTTAGATGATATTTTTGAGTCCATCTTTAAAATTCTAATTAGAAAGAGACCCTTTATAGATAGTTTTAAGAAAAATTATAATATAGGCTTCATAATTTCCGCACTAGCGAAAACTCTATTTCATAGTGGGCGCACTAAAAACCTTAAAAAATTATGTAATAAATTTACAGATTTTCCAAGTTATCTTTTTTACACTTATCAAATATCTAATTTACCAATTAAATCATTTTCTATTATTAGGACTAATTACTATAAACTATTTAACGAATTTTTATCCCGTTATAAAAAACAAAAAAATAAATATGGGGCTAAATTGACAGCAATGAGTGTAGGTGCTTTGTGCGGTGAATTTCAAGATTCTTTATTTTTCAAATTACAAGAAGACCAATTATTAAATCAATTAATAAATGTTGATTCTAGATTAGAGAAATTATTCGCTAGATCTTTTCCCAAGAGTATTATCGTAACCCATATTCCATCTTCAAGTGATGAATTTATCGATGAAAATTATAAAAATATAGCTACACCAGCACTTCGTAAAATGATAGATGATGAAACTTTGGAGGAAATAAAGGGTACTACTATATTCCCACTCGATCATGAGAGTTTGAGTAATAATGCAAAATACAAAACATTTATTGAAGAAGGTTGGCTTATTACAAATAAATCTTTAACAGCAGATTTTTCACAATCACTATCTAAATATAAAAAACCTTATATTGGTATAAGCCTTCATTCATCTTATCAAACAGATACGAGAATTCAGCTTGCAGTCCCTAAAGGATTTGCAAAAAATATTTTGTCAAAGGGTAAAGACTATACATGGTTCAATATTGATCCTTGTATGTCAAGAGAAGAAGCAAATTCTATTTCAGAAGAGTTGGGAGTGAATTTCATAACTCCAGAATTTGATATGTATAATGATTTTGAAACATTAGGTTCCTTTCTAAAAGCTTTGGATCTGATTGTTATTCCACAGAATAGTTATATGGATTTTGCAGCAGCTATAAAAGTGAAAGCATTGGTTGTTTCACCTTTGGGAACTGTTAAACATTGGTTTTCTAACGATAAAAAATATGTTTTTTCAAATCACTCTACTTTTATTGAAAGAAAATCTACTTGGGAAGAATATGCAAAAGAAATAATGAGATCAGTCAATTTAAAAATCTCGGAAATTTATAAGAAAGATTAAAAAATTTTTTTATATGTTTTACTTATAAGAAAAATTTATAATATTCCCATGTTAAAATTAAAATTTAATAAGGATATCATTTGAGTACAAAGAAGGTTTTAGTTTTAGGTTGTGGAGGAATAGGTTCAAGATATTTGCAAGGACTTTGTTCTGTTGAAGATATACTAACTATTGGTTTCGACCCATCAGAAGTATCTTTGGGGAGATGTAAAGACATATTAGGAAAAGTAGTTTCAAAGAAATCTGAGGTATATTTAACCTCATCATTAAACGATATCCCAAAGGATATTTTCTTATGTATAAATGCAGTCACTGCTAACCTTCGTAAAGAATCTATAAGTATGACTGAGAATATATTTTATTCTCAATATTGGATCCTAGAAAAAGTTTTATGTCAAACCATAAATGATTTATCTTGCATAAACAAACTTCTTAAAACATCTAAAGGGACATGGATAAATACTCCAAGAACAAGCATGGAACTTTATAAAAAAGTAAAACAATTATTAATAGATGGCTGTAATTCAAATGAATTAGAAATAACCGTTAAAGGTTCAAATTGGGGATTAGCTTGTAATAGTATTCACTACATAGATCTTATTTCATGGCTCACAAATGAGAAATTGAATTGTATAAATACTGATCAACTTGAGAAATGGGGGGAGGCAAAAAGAAAGGGCTTTTATGAAACAAATGGAACTTTACATTGCGATTTTAGTGGAGGAACAACTTTAAAACTAATCGATATTCCTTCAGAAGTTAATCAAACTTTAGTAATTAATAAAAATAATGCTTGCATTCAGATAAATGAAACAACTGGGGATGTCACAAATGAAATGGGTTTACTTTTTCATAAACCAATAGTTTATCAAAGCAAATTAACAGAACACTTAGTGAAAAATTTTTTAAAAACAAAATCTTTTCCTCTAATTAAATTAGAAGAATCAATATATACTCATAAAATACTTATTGAGGCACTTACTTCACATTGGGTGAGGCAATTCCCAAAAAAAGTACTTCAAATTACCTAAATTTATGACTAAAGAAATTTGGTTAGTCGGAGCAGGTTTAATGGCCCAAGCATATGCTGATGTGTTAAAAGCATTAGATTATGAATTTACTGTTGTAACTAGATCTAAAAACTCAGCTTCATCTTTTGGGAAGGCTTATGATATAAAAACTTACTCGGGTGGTTTAGATTTGCAATTGCAGAATTTGAATGTACCAGAATTTGCAATAGTTGCAGTTAATGTTGAGAATTTAGAGATAGTTGCTAAAAAACTTATTAAGGCAGGATGTAAAAATATAATGCTAGAAAAACCTGGATCTTTAGATTATGAGGGCGTGAAAAATCTAAAAAATTTAAGTAAGCAAAATAAATGTAATTTATTTATAGCTTATAATAGGAGATTCTTCGCTTCTGTTGAAAAGCTTAACAGCTTGATTAAAAAAGAAGAAGGAATATTAAGTTCGACATTTGATTTTACGGAATGGTCTCATCTTATAGAAAAATTAAATACATCAAGTCATGTAAAAAGGAAATGGCTTTTAGCTAATTCAACTCACGTAATAGACCTTGTTTTTGATTTTATTGGAAGGCCTAAAAAAAGTTCATTAAATTGCATAAATTCTGGCTCTACTAGTTGGCATCCATCAGCTTCTAGATTTTATGGCTCTGGGGAATCAATTTATGATATTCCATTTTCTTATCATTCGGATTGGGAGTCTGCTGGTAGATGGTCTATTGAAATATTTACTAAATACAACAAGTACATACTCTGTCCAATGGAAAAACTTCAAGTAATGAAAAAGGGTACAGTTAATGTAGTTGAGGTAGATTTTGACAATAAGATTGATATTGATTTTAAACCTGGGCTTTATAAACAAACAAAGAATTTTATCGATAATAGAAATATAAAAGAAAATAAATTATGTACTATTGAAGATCATTTGGAAAATTTTTTGATTTACGAAGAAATTGCAGGTTATAGATGATACTTTAATTATTGATTCAAGTATCATGTAACATTTGAGTTGAAGGATTAGAAGAATTATAATAATATTAATTTTTAATAAATTAGATAACTAAATGATTCAAGATATGAGCATTATCTCTTTATCATTTAAATCTAAAATTAAAGATGCAATTAGAAAAATTGATGAGAATAAATTACAGATAGTTTTTATAGTAAATGATGAAAAAAGACTAATAGGTACAGTTAGCGATGGTGATATAAGAAGAGCTTTTTTAAACAGTTTAAATTTAGAAGGAAATGTTTCTGAAATAATGAATAAGAATTTTAAATATGTTTTAGAAAACTATAAAGAAAAAGACATAGTTTCTTTGATGAATAAGTACAATATTAGACAAATCCCTGTTTTGGATAAATCTGGAAGAATCGCAGATTTAAAATTATTAAAAGACTTTACTCTTTTAAAGAGTTACCCAAATCCGATAGTAATTATGGCGGGAGGTAGAGGAAGTAGGTTAGGAGAACTCACAGATAACTGTCCTAAACCTATGGTTGAAGTCGGCGGGAAACCCATGTTAGAAGTGATAATAGATCAATGCATAAATGATGGTTTTAGAAACTTTTTTATTTCAGTAAATTACTTAAAAGAAAAGATTATTGATTATTTCCAAGATGGCTCAAAATGGGGAATAAAAATTAATTATCTAATCGAAGAAAATGCTCTTGGTACGGCAGGTTCTTTATCTTTACTCCCAAAAAATATATCAGAATCATTTCTAGTATTAAATTGTGATATTATTACTCAATTTAAATTAGATAAACTTTTAAATTTTCATATTCAATCTCAAGCTAAAGCTACGTTATGTGTTCGCGAGCATTTCACCACAATTCCTTTTGGTGTAGTAACTCACGATGAAGAACATAATTTAGTAAGTTTTGAAGAAAAGCCCACATGTAAGCATTTAGTAAATGCAGGAATATATATTCTAGATCCAATTGCACTTTCATTCTTAGAACCAAATAAATTTTGTGATATGCCTGAACTCTTAGAAAAAATTAAACATACAGGGATTAAAATAGGATTATGCCCAATTCATGAATATTGGTTAGATGTTGGAGTGCCTGATACTTTAAAAAAAGCTATTATTGATATTAATAGGTCTAGTAAAGAGTAAGAAAAAAATCACATTTAATAAATGGTTATAACAGCAGTAATATTAGCGAGATCAGGATCTAAAGGTATACCAGGCAAAAATATAAAATTATTAAATGGAAAACCTTTGATTAATTGGACAATTGAGGCTGCTAAAAAATCTAAATTAGTATCTAAAATTATAGTGTCAACTGATTCAGAGAAAATATCAGAAATAGCATTATCCGCAGGCGCACAAGTACCTTTTCTTCGTCCGGGGCATCTTGCCCAAGACAATACATCCTCAATTGATGTGATTTTTGATCTTCTTAAGAAGATTAATAATCTTGATAATTTATTACTTTTGCAACCTACTTCACCTCTGAGAACGAGTTCAGATATTGATAAATTACTTAGGCACGCTTTAAATGGAAAACATGATTCAGTAGTCTCAATAAGCCCTAATAATATTTATCATTCTATATATATTAATAATGATAATATTGTTCCAATTTTTCCAGATTTCTTTACCAAGAGGAGGCAGGATACACCTCAATCATATGAAATTAATGGAGCCATGTATTTTGCTACTTCAAATTTTATTAATAAGAACAAAGCTTTAATATCAGAAAAGAGTTCTTTTTTTATAATGGATAAAGGAAAATCAGTTGACATAGATGATATGGATGATTGGGATTACGCTGAATACTTAATGAGTAAAAGGTTAAAAAAATGACAAAAGTTTTAGTAACTGGTGCTGATGGTTTTATAGGTTCTCATTTAGTAGAAAAACTTTTAGATAATGGAGAGAATGTAAAAGCATTTTGCCTTTATAATTCTTTAGGAAGTTATGGATGGTTAGATACTTTGCCATCTAATAAAAAAGAACATATTGAGTTCGTTTTGGGAGATATTAGAGATCCAGAAAGCATCAGAAATGCTATAAAAGGATGCGATATTGTCTATCATTTAGCTGCTTTGATTGCAATACCTTATAGTTACGATGCCACTTCTAGTTATATCGATACAAATATAACGGGAACTTTAAATGTTATTCAAGCATGCAGAGATTTCTCAGTAAGTAAAGTAGTTCATACCTCTACTTCTGAAACTTATGGAACAGCTCAATTTGTTCCTATTACAGAGAATCACCCTCTTGTGGGTCAGTCCCCATATGCAGCTACAAAAATTGGGGCAGATCAGTTGGCTTTGAGCTTTTGGAGGAGTTTTAATACTCCTATTGCCGTTCTTAGACCATTTAATACTTATGGCCCAAGGCAAAGTTCTAGAGCAGTTATACCTACAATTATCACTCAAATAGCCTCTGGACAGGATAAGCTTAAATTAGGATCATTGACTCCGACAAGAGACTTCAATTATGTTGAAGACACATGTAATGCTTTTATTTCAGTTGCCAAAAGTGCTGATACTGTTGGAAAAGTTATAAATTCTGCAAGCTCATTTGAAATTTCTATTGGTGATACAGTTAATTTAATTTCAAAAGTTATGAATAAATCAATAGAGGTTCAAAAAGATGGTAAAAGATTAAGACCTGAAAAATCTGAGGTTAATAGGCTTTTTGGGGATAACTCTTTATTGAAGAAATATACTGAATGGAGTCCAAGATTTGCAGGTATAAAAGGTTTTGAGGAAGGATTAAGGCTTACAGTAGATTGGTTTTTAGACCCTGAAAATTTAACTAAATATAATCCCCATTCTTATACAATCTAAAAAAGTGAATTCGCAGTTATTAGAAACTTATCGTGCGATAAAAAATGTAATAGGGGATAGTAATGATCCTGTGGCTTTACATGAACCAAATTTTATTGACACTGAAGCAGAAAATTATGTCCTAAATTGTGTTAGGACTGGTTGGGTTAGTTCAGCGGGAAAATGGGTAGAAGAATTTGAAAAAAAAATTTGTGAATATACAAATTCTAAATATGCCATTGCCGTTACTAATGGAACTGTAGGTTTAAGACTTGCACTGCATCTTGTTGGAGTTAAACCCTCAGATGAAGTCATTATTCCTTCCTTAACCTTTGTTGCAACTGCTAATTCAATATCACATTTAGGAGGGACTCCTCATTTTGTTGATATAGACGAAAAAAGACTAAGCATCTGTCCAGAAAATCTTGAAAAACATCTTAAAAATATTTCTAAATACGATAAAGGTATTTTATACAATAAATTTACTAATAATCCCATAAAAGCAATCATGCCTGTACATATTTTTGGTATGCCTGCAGATATGAATGGTATAAAAAAAATTGCAAATATATATAACTTGCCAATTGTTGAAGATGCTTCTGAAGCTTTAGGAAGTTTTATCATCGCCAAAGATGAAAAGAAACATTGCGGTAATTTAGGAGATGTGGGGGTATTAAGCTTCAATGGGAATAAAATTATTACTACAGGTGGAGGCGGCGCTTTAATTACTAATAATAAAGAAATAGCAGATATGGCAAGATACTTGTCTACAACTGCAAAGAAAGAACATCCTTGGGAATTTGATCATGATTTAATTGGTTGGAATGATCGAATGCCCAATATAAATGCTGCTTTAGGAGTCGCACAATTAGAAGTTTTTAATGAACGTTTAGAGAAGAAAAAGAAATTATTTGAACTTTATAAAAAGAATTTTGAATCATTGTGCGATATAGAATTAATATCCCCTCCCAAGTCTTGTGAATCTAATCATTGGTTAATATCTTTCAAGATGCTTTTTAATGATAAAAAAAACTGTAAAAAATTCCGATCTGATATTCTCGAATTATGCCATAGTAATAGGATTTATTTAAGACCAATATGGAGGGCTCTGCACACTTTACCCATGTATAAAGATTGTCCAAGTTCATCTTTAGTAATTACAGAAAAAGAAGCGTCGAGGATTATAAGTTTGCCAAGCAGTCCACAACTTTATAAAAAATGAAAGAAATAATATTTATTGGAGCTGGTGGTCATTCTCATTCCTTAATAGATATAGTCGAGTCAAGCAATGAATTTAGGTTAGCAGGATTTGTAGATCAAAAAGATGAAAAAAAAGAATTAAATCTTAATTATCCTGTTGTCGGAAATGATCAAAACTTAGAAAAATTAAGAGAAAATTTTCATTATGCATTTATAGCAATTGGACAAATAAAATCCTCTTTTAAAAGACAACTTATAGCAAAAAAATTAAAAAACTTGAATTATATTATTCCTATTCTGAAATCTCATTTTTCGATAATAAGCAAACATTCAGAATTAAGTTGTGGAGTATCTGTAGGGCATGGAGCTATTGTAAATGCAGGCGTACGTATTGGAAAACATACGATTATAAATAGCAATGCGTTGATTGAGCATGATTGTATTATTTCAGATTTTTGCCATATCAGTACAGGTGCCATTATTAATGGAAATGTAAAAATAGGATTTGGTTCATTTATAGGTAGTGGTGCAATTATAAGAGAAGGTATAGAGTTACCTCCCTATACTATTATTGGAGCAGGTAAAGTAATTATGGGTTGGCCCCAAAAATAAATTGAAAAATACACTTATTATTGCTGAAGCTGGAGTAAATCATAACGGTGATATTAATTTGGCTTATAAATTAATTGAAAAGGCCAAGGAAGCTGGGGCGGATATTATAAAGTTTCAAACTTTTAGTGCTGAAAAATTAGTAACAAAAGAAGCCAAGAAGGCAAATTATCAAATTCAAAAAAATGATGGAAATAAAAATCAATTAGAAATGCTTACAAATTTAGAACTATCTCCTGAGCAGCATTACTCTCTAATGAAATGCTGTTCAGAGAATTCGATTGAATTTCTATCAACAGCATTTGATATAGAAAATATTAAATTCCTATCAAAACTTAATCTAAATAGATATAAAATACCATCAGGAGAAATAACTAATGTTCCCTATCTTCGAGAATTTGGTCGTTTTGATACTCCAGTAATATTATCTACGGGAATGGCAACTCTAGGTGAAATTGATTCTGCAATAAGAATATTGGTTGAATCTGGTTTAAGTAAAAAACAAATAACTGTTCTTCACTGTACTACTGAATATCCAGCACCTTTTGAAGAAATTAATTTATCTGCCATGGCTTCTATTTCTACTGCATTTAATATTGACATAGGATATTCAGATCATACTAATGGTATAGAAATTCCAATTGCTGCAGTAGCTTTGGGAGCAAAAATAATCGAGAAGCACATTACATTAGATAAATCATTACCTGGTCCAGATCATAAAGCAAGTCTTCAACCTGACGAGTTTAAATCTATGGTTAGGAGTATAAGAATTGTTGAAAAATCAATTGGAGATGGCTATAAAGAACCCTCACCTTGTGAGAAGAAAAATATATCTGTTACTAGGAAATATATTGTAGCTTCCAGAAAAATAAAGAGAGGAGAGATTTTTTTATCTGATAGTATTACAACAAAAAGAGTTGGTTATGGGATTTCGGCAATATTTTGGGATCAAATAATTGGAAAAATTTCTAATAGAGATTATCAAATTGACGAACCTATAAAATGGTAAAAAAGAATTTAAAAATTTGTGTTGTTACTGGTTCAAGATCTGAATTTGGATTATTAAGTTCGCTTATAAATTTGATAAAAGATTCTCCCTTTTTTAACCTGCAATTAATTGCAACCGGAAGCCATTTATCTCCTGAACATGGTTTGACAATTTCTGAAATTGAATCACAGGGTTTAAAAGTTGATTATAAATTGGAAATGTTGATGAGTTCAGATACTCCAACTGGAACTGTTAAAAGTATGGGATTAGCTTTAATTGGGATAACAGAAGCTTTCAATAACTTAAAGCCAGATATGATTGTTATTTTAGGGGATAGATATGAAATGTTATCTGTCGCCCAATCTGCATTGGTTTATTCCATTCCAATAATCCATATACATGGAGGAGAATTAACTGAGGGAGCCTACGATGATGCGATTAGACATAGCATAACAAAGATGTCTTCACTTCATTTTGTTTCAACTGAGATTTATAGAAAGAGAGTTATTCAACTTGGTGAAAGACCTGAAAAGACTTTTAATGTAGGGGCTTTATGTATTGATTCTATAAATAATAAAACTCTTTTTAATAAAAAGGAATTAGAAGAAAATCTATCAATTAATCTTTTAAAAAAGAATATTATAATTACTTATCACCCCACTACAAAATCATTAGAAGATGATAAAAATACCTTAAATTCAATATTTAAATTAATAAAAATTTTTCCTGAATTCCTTTTTCTTTTTACTATGCCGAATGCCGATGATAGGTCAAGAGAGTTAAAAGGAATGATAGATACTTTTTCTAAAAGTGAAAAAAATGTTTTTTCTTATAATTCAATTGGTCAAAAAAATTATCTATCCTGTTTATCTTACTTTGATTTAGTATTAGGCAATTCATCTAGTGGAATAATTGAAGCTCCTTTTTTTAATATCCCAACAGTTAATATAGGAGATAGGCAGTTAGGTAGAATATGTGGGGAAACTATTATTAATTCAACTAGTAATTTTGATTCAATTTTGAAATCTTTTAGGACTGCCTTGTCCCAAGACTTTGTAAATAAGAAAAAAAATACTATTAATCCTTATTGCTCAGGAAATAAAAGTCCCTCTAAAGAAATTATTAAAATATTAGAAAATTTAGATTATGAATTTATTTTAGAAAAAAGATTTTATGATATTGAATTTAATTATTAAATTAATTACTGTAAGAATGTAATAGAGGTTCGAGTATTTATCAGCTTTTGAGGTCGATGCAATAGAGAACTGACGAGGATCGGGTTTTACATATTAAAATGCTAGTTAAGACTTGCTTTTGGGAGGTATTTTTATGAATTTGTAATTAATAAAAGATATAACGCTTAACGATTATTAGTCCATTGGCAGATCCCTTTTTGTTGAACTAATTTAAGACTTTGTAAAACTAGATAAACTTTAATTTAAACAATCCAATTTTTACTATTTTTTAATTGATTAACAGTTATTGCCTTTTTGCTACCAGAAAAAACTTCTGCTATTTTATCTTTGCCTTTGAAGACACCTATTGAACTAGAGTTTAATTTTTTTAACTTAATTTTTTTTGAGCTGCCAAGAATAATTTTATCTTTACCTAATTCAAAATCCATTATTTTTGCATAATCTTTATTTTTATATTTTGAGTAATTTAATTTACCTTTCTTATTTCTTAGATCAAAAATATCTTTACCAGAACCACCCAAAAATGAATCAATATTTTTTCTGGCATTCGCCCATGAAGAAATCCAGTCGTTACCAGACCCGGCTTTAATATTATTAGACTTTTTATTTGCAATTAACCAATCAGAATTATGACTACCCAGCAAGCGTTTCTTCTTTTTCAGTGCTACTTTCTTATTAATAAAAATTGAGGAATTCTTTGTATTTAAGAATATTTTCTCCCAATTAGTAATAAATGAAAATGAATTTTTATCTTTTACAACTAAATTTCCTTTATTAATCCACCATTTTAATTTTTTCGTTTTACTGAAATTAATATTAATTGTATCTTTACCCTCTCCAGCATTAATAAAGGAATTTTTAATTCCTCCTTGCACTGAAAGAAAATCATTCCCCTCCCCTAAGTTAATACTGCTATTGAGTAGACCTTCAAAAATATTAACGGAGTCTTTACCTGAGCCAGAATCTATATAAGAACTATCCACAATGTAATCAAGATTATCTTTACTAAAATTTTCATTTCCAGATACTGAGATAACATCATTTCCTGATCCAGATGAAATTAAAGAATTATATAAACCTTTTTTAGAAGATCCAGCATTATTTGTTTCTACATAAATATGAACTTCATCATGACCTGATCCAGAAAATATTGCAGAATTATGCATTCCATTAACTTCTCCACTTTCATTTGCTTCTGCAAAAATATCTAAATTATCATTTCCTGCCCCAGTATTAATAATTGAATCTAAAGCTCCATAAGCATATGTTTCTGCGCCTGTTGCATTTGCACTTAAATATATTTGATCACTGCCATCACCAGTATTTAGTGTGGATTTATCAAAGGCA
>MDTE01152264.1_pt1 | contig 12241 bp, 13 predicted proteins | sample 811231 | NCBI WGS metagenome assembly MDTE01 (sample SAMN05326651, study PRJNA326480) | marine metagenome | isolation source: seawater | place: Indian Ocean: Red Sea | collected 2010
CAGATTCTCTTAAGTCTGATAGAAGAGGTTTTTTGTCATCTCTTTGCTCTACTGCTCTAGACAACTGAGAAAGGGCTAACACTGGAACAGAAAGCTCTTTAGCGAGAGCTTTTAGACCTTGTGTAATTTCTGATATTTCTTGGACTCTGCCTTCTTTCGCAGCAAAAGTTCCTCGCATCAATTGAATATAATCAATTACAATTAAGTCTAATCCATTAAGTCGTTTAATTCTTCTAGCTCTATTAGATAAGGCTGCCACATTAATTGCTGGAGTTTCATCTATAAATAAAGGAAGCTCAGCAATATTTTTTGAGCTTTCGATAAATTGCTCAAATTGTTCTTCGGAAATTTTTCCTCTTCTAATATCATTTGACTTTATTCTTGATTGTTCGGCGAGTATTCTAGTTGACAATTGTTCAGATGACATTTCTAAAGAAAAAAATGCAACGGATCCTTTATCTCTCGTTTCTAGTATTTTTTTGGCAGCATGGAAAGCTATGTTTGTAGCTAATGCGGTTTTACCCATAGATGGTCTACCAGCGATTATAATTAAATCTGATTTATGTAAACCACCTAGTCTGTCATCCAAATCTTTTAAACCAGTTGGCACACCAACTATACCTTCCTCATTTTTATAAGCACTAGTAGCCATCTCAATAGTTTGTTTAACAGCATCATCAAATTTTATTAAAGAGGAACTAGATGAACCATTTTCAGCAAGATCGTACAAAAATTTTTCTGAATCTTCTATTATAGATTGCCCGCTCACATTTAAATCACTAATTTTTGCATTATCAATTATATTTTCAGAAATTTTAATTAACTCTCTTCTAACATACATATCATAAATTATTTTTGAGTATTCAATTGATTGTCTAGATGACGTTGCGAATTTTGTAATTTTAATTAGATATTCTGGGATGTTTAAATCGTCCTTTTCATTTTCAAAGTAACTTTTAAGTGTTATAGGATTTGCCAACATACCTTTATAAATCAAATTATTGACTGCCGAAAAAATTTTTTGATGTAGAGGGTCATAAAAATTATTTTCAGATATTATTGAACTTACGTCGTCAAATATTTCATTTGATGTTAATACTGAACCTATTACTGCTTGTTCTGCTTCTACGTTGTTGGGAAGTTGATTAATTTCGCTTGGTACTAAAGTTAAGTTTTTGCTCACTCTCAACTATACAATTTTTAAGATTTGAAAAAAACAATTTAATATTAATAAAAATGCTTGGGGAAAAAAATGTATAAATTATTTACCCTGATCCAAGGTGTCTACTTTAATTTTGATTTCTGCTTGAACATCTGAATGTAAATCTATTTTTACTTTAAATACACCTAAAGATTTAATTTCTTTTAAAGGTTGTATTAATGAGGGCTTTATTTCAATGTTCTCATTATTGTAAATTAGTTTAGAAATTTCTGTTGGTTTGATAGATCCATATAAGTCATTATTCTCAGTTACTAACTTTTTAACTAGAAACACTTTATTGTTAATTTTTTCTAATAGTTGCTTAGCAATCCTTTTTTTTTCTAAATCTTTTTTACTAAGTTCTGATTTAATTTTTTCAACTTGTTTTACATTCTCTTTTGATGCATAAAGGGCTTTTTGGTTAGCTATTAAATAATTTCTAGCAAACCCTCGTTTTACATTAATTATTTCGCCTATTGTTCCAATTTTTTTTAAATTTTCTAATAATATTACCTTCATAATTAAATTAATGCTAAATTTCTAGCTCTTTTGATAGATAGAGATAACTCTCTTTGTTTCTTTTGAGAAATATTAGTAATTCTTGACGGTAAAATTTTTCCATTTTCAGAAACATATCGTTTTAACAATTTAATATTTTTATAGTCTACAATTGGAGCGCCTTTAGCTGATAAAGGGCATGTCTTTTTGAACTTGTATTTATTTGGTTGAAAGATACTTAATTTGGAAAAATTGTTTGATTTACCTTTTTTTAAATTGTTTTTTTTATTTTTCATTTATTTTGTCTTCTTTCAAAAAATAGTTAGTTTTTAAATCAAATTTTTTTACTTTTACTGTCAAAAATCTCAACAAGTTTTTGTCTAATCTTTCATTTTTCTCAAGTTCTTTAATTAATGTTCCATTACATTTTATTTTAAAATGAATAAAGTTACCTTTTTTATTTTTCTTTATTAAATAAGATAAATTCATTAATCCCCAATCTTGTGTTTGAACGATATTACCTTTGTTTTTTAGTATAAATTCAGAATACTTCTCTTTTATCAGTTTAATTTGCGATAAAGACGTATCTTGTCTAGCGATAATTGTGTGTTCGTAATTAGTCATTATAATTATTAATATAAAAAAAATTGATATACTATTATAATAGTTTTAATACAAGAGTTAATATTATAAAAAAATATAAATGTTTTCTGTAGTTTTTCCAGGTCAAGGATCACAAAAAATAGGCATGGGCAAAGATTTTTTTGACAAATTTGAAATAGTTAAAAAAATATTTAAAGATGCAGATGAATTACTCGAATTTCCAATTTCTAAAATTATTTTTGAAGGACCAGAAAATAAATTAAATTTAACTGAAAATACTCAGCCTGCAATATTTCTAACAAGTTATGCAATTTTCAATGTTGCTAAAAATGAATTTGGGGTCGATTTTGATAAATCAAAATTTATTGCAGGGCATTCACTAGGAGAATACTCTGCTCTGTGTTGTTATGGTGTATTAAGTTTTGAAAATACAATTAAAATTTTGAAGAGAAGAGGCAAGTCTATGCAAGAGGCTGTGCCCCCTGGCGAGGGAGGTATGTTGGCAGTGTTAGGAAGCGATTTAAAAGCAATTGAGGAAATAATAAAAAAAAATGAACATGAGTGCTTTATTGCAAATGATAATTCCCCCCAACAAGTTGTTATCAGTGGTCTTAAAAAAAATATAGAATTATTTTCGGAGGAATTGAATAAATTGAAAATTAAAAATATTAAACTTAGTGTAAGCGCTCCCTTTCATTGCAAGTTGATGAAAAAAGCTACGGAGAATATGAAAGAAAGCATTATGAGTCTAAATTTAAAAGATATTAAAAATCCAATAATTTCTAATTACAATGCTAGACCTTCAATTGTTAAATCTGATATAAAAGATTTATTAATATCTCAAATTGAAGGAAGAGTTAGATGGTTGGAAAGTATAGAATTCATGATTAATGAAGGAACAAAAAATTTTATAGAAATTGGGCCTGGAAAGGTGTTATCTGGGCTTATTAAAAGAATAAATAAAAATGTTACAGTAAAGTCTATTAATAGTGAGTCAGATATAAAAGAGTTAAATAATTTATATGTTTAATTTAAAAAATAAAAAAGTAATCGTGACAGGTGCCACAGGTGGTATTGGTGATGCCATAGTGAAATCTTTTATTAAACAAGAGGCAATAGTCCTTGCCACAGGTACAAATGAGGAAAAATTAAAACTATTAGATAAAGAACATAGTAATATTTTTACAAGTAAATTTGATATTTCAAATCATGAGGAAATTGAAAAATTTGTGGAAAGTTCCACTGAGACACTTAAGGGTGGTCCTGATATATTAATTAATAACGCAGGAATAAATAGAGATAATTTATCATTAAGGATGTCTCCTACCGAGTGGGACCAAGTAATAAATATAAATTTAACCTCTACTTTTTTACTTTGTAAATTTTCGTTAAAAAAAATGATTAAGAATAAATATGGAAAAATTGTAAATATCACTTCGGTAGTAGGCCATACTGGAAATGTAGGTCAATCAAATTATGCTGCGTCTAAATCCGGGATAATAGGATTTTCTAAAAGTCTTTCATTAGAATATGCAAAAAAAAATATAAATATTAATTGCGTGTCTCCTGGATTCATCGAAACACAAATGACCGATAAAATTGATCCAAAATTTAAGGAACTAATAATTTCTAAAATACCTTCAAATCGACTTGGGTCACCTAATGATGTTGCTAATGTTGCTGTGTTTTTATCTTCAGATTTAGCCAATTATATTACAGGAGAAACTATACACGTTAATGGAGGCATGTATTTAGGTTGACAAAACTTCTAATTTATTTATTAAGAAAAAATTAAACAAAGGATTCAAAATGTCAGAAGATATTTCAAGTAAAGTTAAAAAAATTGTAGCAGACCACCTAGGCATAGACGAAGGTAAAGTTACTGATGAATCAAGTTTCATTGATGACCTCGGCGCAGACAGTTTAGATACTGTAGAGTTAGTTATGGCTTTTGAGGAAGAATTTGGTTCTGAAATTTCCGATAGTGAAGCAGAAAAAATTTTAACAGTTGGTGATGCTATAAAATTTATAGAGAGCAAAAGTAATTAATTATAAATGTCCTTAATAAAAAGGGGAGCGATGATAATACTTTCATCCCCTTCTGGCGCAGGTAAAACAACACTAGTAAAGTTGATTTCTAAAAATAGAAAATACTTCACATCAGTTTCACATACAACCAGAACTCCAAGATCAAATGAAATAGAAGGTGTTGATTATTTTTTTGTTAATAAAGATGAATTTCAAAAATTGATTAATGAAAATGAGTTTTTAGAATACGCTAAAGTATTTGATAACTACTATGGTACTTCAAAAAAAAATATCACTAATAAATTAGACGAAGGAAAAAATGTTATCTTTGATATTGACTGGCAAGGTACAGAGCAAATTATTGAACGAAAATTAAATTATAAACTGATTACAATATTTATTTTACCCCCAAGTAAGCAAGTTTTACGTGAAAGATTGTCTAATAGGGATATGAAAGATAAAATAATCGTTGATGAAAGAATGAAACAATTTGATAAGGACTTGTTGCATTGGAAAAATTATAATTTTGTTGTTGTAAATGATGATCTAAAAAAATGTTATAATAAAATTGTGGATATTTTAGATATGGTATTAAACAATAAAAAAGTTGCTTATGACAAAGAATCTATAGAAGAACATGTTAAAAAATTAATTTAACCTATTTTCAAATTCTTTAATCATAGTTAAGAATTTTTCAATTGAGATATTTTGTGGTCTATCTGTTAATTTAATATCCAGCAATCTTGAGACAAAATCATAATCTTTAAATAATTTAATAAAATTTTTTTTTACCATTTTTCTTCTTTGGCTAAAGAATTTTTTTGTAATATTTTCAAGATTTTTCGGATTTTTTATATTGATTATTTTTTCTTTTGGCATGAACTCCAATAACGTACTTTTGACTTTAGGACTAGGTGAGAAACATTCTGGCCCAACATCTAATATTTTTTTTATATTGAATTTCCAATTAGCTAAAATTGTAATACGACTGTAGTTTTTTGTATTTGTTTTTGCAATTATTCTATCAGCAACTTCTTTTTGAAACATTAGAATTAATTTTTTAAATTTGATTTTTTCATTTAAGCACCATAAGGCAAGAATTCTAGTAGAAATATTATAAGGTAGGTTCCCATATACTATAAATTTTTCATTATAGAAATCCTCAGATAACTTGAGTACATCATTATTAATTATCTTTACTTGATTATTAAACTTATTTTTAAGAATATTTGTTAAATTAGTATCTTTTTCTACCACAGTTATTAGTTTTGGTTTGGTTTTTAGGATATGCTCTGTGAGATTGCCAGTACCTGGACCTATCTCTAAAACATTATCATTTCTTGATATATTTCCAATTTCAGCTATTTTTTTTAAAATATTTTTGTCAACAAGAAAATTTTGGCCTAAACTTTTTTTGGCCTTAAATTGCATTTTCTTTCAAAAACTTAATTGCTTCAATAAGACTATTTGGATCTGATTTATTTTTTCCTAACATTTGCACATTTGGACCATGATCAGGAGAAATTCTCAGAAAAGGAAGGCCTGCAGTTATGTTTATTGCTTTAAAACCATACAAAGTTTTCATTGGGCCTAAAACTTGGTCGTGGTACATGCCAAAAATTACATCAAATTTTTTTGTATTCTCTTTTAAAAATATAGTGTCTGATGAAAATGGCCCTTTAATTCTTATGTTGCTTCTTTTTAAATATTTAATCGCAGGTAAAATTTCCTTCTTTTCTTTATTTTCACCCTCAAAACTTTCGCAATGTGGATTTAAACCTGTAACAGCGAATTTTGGTTTTTTTTTTAATACCTTTTTGTAAAAAAAATCTATTTTTTTTATTTTATTAATAATATCTTTTTTTTTGATTTTATTTGAAACTTTAAATATTGGTATGTGAGTTGTTAGGGGGCTAACACTAAGTTTTTTATTATAAATTAGCATTACAGGATCTTTAACCCCGGTTTTTTTTGCTAAAAATTCAGTTATGCCACTATATTTTCCATTTAAAAATTCTTTTTTAGATATTGGTCCATTAATTAGACCTAAACATTTTTTATTTTTCAATATTTTGAGCGCTTTTTCGAATGAGTCATTAATAAATTTATTAGAACTTGATGTAATCTTTTTTTTAGAAAAAGAAAATTTTGTATAACTCACATCTATTAAATTAATTTCTCCCTTTTTATAATTTAAAAAATCTTTATTTAAACAGTTTAATTTAAAACGAGAATTAAACTTTTTGATATTTTTATTTAATATATTTTTAGAGGAAATTAAAATTATCGGACAATCAATTTTTTTTATAGCTTTGAGAAAAATCTCAATAAAAATACTTTGAGGCTCACCACCAACAATAATAATTGGTCTAAAATTCATTAATTACAGCTTTGTTAAATATTCTTTTATAGTGGAGAGTTGAATACATCGTTAATTGTCTATTTTTTTCAAAGTTTACAGCTTTTCTAAATTGTTCCTCCTCATCTATTTCTAATAAATCATTTTTTTTATCGTTTAATTTAACTAAGATAAAACCGCCAGGTAAGGTAATTGGATCAGTGTATTCGCCTATATTGATCTTCGTAATTTGATTTGCAATCTCATTTGAAAGTTGAGACTTAAAAACCCATCCTATTTTACCTCCGGTTTGCTTACTTTCAGAAATGCTATAAATCTTTGCAGTCTCTTCAAATCCTATATTACTGATACTCATTTTTATTTTCTCTAATTTATCATTAAATTTTTCACTCTCACTAATAGTAAAAATTATTTCAGATAATAGTAAGCTTTCTTCAAAATTTTTTTGTCCCAATTCTCTAATCTTATCTCTAATTTTAGTCTCATCCACTAAAACAGCATTATTAAATTTTTGAACAATATAATCATTCCATGCAACCTCAATTGCAATTTTTTTTTTAACAGTATCTAAGTTAATATTATATTTATTTATGTACGTTTTAAATTCCTCAATGTTAGATATACCTATTTCAGTGTATAAATCAGATATAATTTTATTTATAATATTATTATTAACTGTTATTTCATATCTTTTCTCAATTTCAATTTTTTTAAGCTTCTCATTAATTGCTGAGTCGATCGCATAACGATCTATGTTTTTATCTGTTAAATTCCTCAAATTAGGGTTTAGAGCTAATAAATAATTTTTTTCGTTTTTAATATCAATATTTGTAATAATTTGATTATTTACTTTTGCTTTTATAAATATTTCAGATCTAACTAATTTAAAGTTAAAAAATATTAATATAAACAAAAGGTATATTATAAATTTTTTACTCATTTTCTTTTACTAGGAGAATTGATAGTTGAAAAAGGTAGAATTGATATTGAAAAGAAGATTTCTTCATTAGGTTTTAAATCTTTATCAGAATAATAATCCTTGTTATATTGTATAGCTGCAGTGAGACAATCATTTTTATACTCATAAATTAAATTATAATACTCTGTTAGGTCTGTTTTTTTATTTCTTCTAGTTCTGTATTTTAAAGAATTTGAGTCACTTAAAATTAATTTCATCTCACTTGAATAATGGTTTTCATTTCCTATTTCATCATCCTCTTGCAAAAATTCAAAACTGGTAACGAATTTATTTATTGTAAAGTCGGCTTTAACTAAATTATAGTTAGTCGAACTTAAATCATTATCTACAGAGAAATTGTATTCAAAATTGAAATTATTATTTGGTTTGAATTGAAAAGAACCAATAATGTCGGAACTTTTATTATTAATAGTTGATTTGATAGGGAGTTTTCCCTCATTTTTGTCCCTCAGGACAGATGCTAATCCTGCTGTCAAAATACCATTATTTTCTTTATCTGTTATTTTATATTCACCTCCTAAAGTTAATGATTGACCTCCCTCTAAACTGTCACTCAAACCTAATCTATTTTGATTGAATATATTTTTATAATCTATTTTTCTATCTAGATTTTTTATATTTTTATTTTTATTAGGGCTATACATAATAGATGCTTTGCCTGATAGAAAGTTATCAAATTTAATACCCTCCTTTTTCATTGGATAAGAGATATCATATAAAATTGATCCAAAATTTTGGGATCTAAATTTATTTGTATACTCTTCGGATTTATCACTATCAGTTGTTACGTTTTTTAGTAATAAATTAAATTTATTTATAAATCCGTTTGAGGTAATTTTTGGTACTGAAGAATATTTTATGTCATTAATCAAAACTTTTTCAAATACATTAGTATTATAATTTTTGTGATATCCATTTGATATTAAACTTAAATTATTACTAAAATTTTTAGAAATTTCAAAACTAGGAAGCAGGTATTGATACTTATCACTAGATTTTTCTTTTGTTAAATCCTCATATGACTCAACTTTTGCTTCAAGATATAAATCTGGTTTACTTCCTCTAAGAATTAAAAATGAGTTTAATAGTGAATTATTATTCGTGATTTCAGATTTTATTTTATGAGATTTTAGATAATTATCATTTGATGTTGTTTCAATGTTAATTTCTACTTCACTATTTTCAAAGTAAGATAAGCCCAAAGTTGATATTGAATTAGAAAAAAAATGAGTTTTAGAATTTACTTCCCCTTTTTTAATACCAAAATCTGCAATATGGTAAGAGTTTTTATTTTTCTGTCTATACTCATTTTGAAATAATCCTTCATTATCACTATAAATTTTCGGCGTAAAAGTAAGATCTTTATTATCTGAAATTACTTTAAAATAAGGGACTGACAAGGAATCTCCTAACGAACTTGAACTTTCAAACTTTGGCATTAAGAATCCCGATTGTCTTTTTACTGTCGGATCTGGATGAAAAAATTTTGGGAAATAAACTATTGGGGTATCGTAAATTTCTAACCATGCGTTTTTATAATAGATAGTTTTTTTTAATTTATCGTGGCTTATTTCTTGTGCTTTGAATTGCCAAGGAGGACATTTATCTTTTCTTTTTTTACATGTTGTAAAAACACCTTTTTTTATTAATGACTTATTTTTATTACTATAAAAATAATTTCCATTTAATCTTGGATCATTTTCTAAATTACCAAAACTATTTTTAAAGAAATCAATTTTGACACCATCACTAATAAATTCATCATTTTTAAAATTAATTATTACATTGTCAAAATAGTATTTATTTTTTATTTCATCAGTCATTTTTACTGAGCTTATTTTTAGTAATTTTTGATTTAAAAGAAGTTTTGACTTTTCAAAAGAAATTATATTGCCGTATTTATCTTCAAAATTGGAAATATCATTAGTTATGATCTGATTTATAATTTTATCATATATAACTTCCTCTGTTTCAAATATTATTTTTTTTTCTAAATCAATCTTAACATTATTATTTAAAATTATTTTTTCTTTATTTCTAAAATAAGTTAATTCATCACTAAAAATTTTTATATTTTCTTCTGAGTTTTCGACGATTATGTTTCCTTTTGCTTTAATAATTTGATTTGATTTATCATAATCCATTTCATCTGCATAAATGGTCTCTTTGGCGTTGAAAATTTTAACATTTTTTTTTGCAATTATTTTTTCTTCTTTATCTAAAAATTCTATTGTGTTTGCCTCAAATTTTATCTCCTCTCCAATTAAATTTGAGGTAATAAAAAAATTTAAAAATAATAGAAAAATTAGCTTTTTAGTTTTATTTTTCATTTATCCTAATTAAACTTATACTAGAAATTAACATAATAATAATTAAAGGTATCCATATTGAAATTACAATTGGTATTTGCTCATTTTTCCCCAGTTCCTCAAAAAAAAAGCTCAAATAATAAATTATAACCGATATAAGTATTCCGAAAATAAGATGAAAAACTTTAGATTTATTGTGTTTAATATTTATCATTATTGTGGCCGCTAAAACAGTCATTATCATTAAGTAAAACGGAAATGAAATTAATTTTTGAATAGCAGAATTCACCTCAGTTGAGGAATAGTTGATACTTTCATACTTCTTTCTTAAATCATTTAATTCAAAAATATTTAGTGAGGATAAATTTGAAAATAGGGAACTAACATCATTATAATTCAAGTTCGTATTTAAAACAAAATTTTCAACATTTTCTATACGACCCTGTGAATTTGAAATTTGAGCATCTTTCATTAGCCATGATTTATTTTTAATTATAATTTCTTTTGAAATTATATTATTTTTATAATTAAAATTTTTATCAAATTGTATAATATCTACATCATACAATATTTTATCTTTAAATCTATTTGCATTAATTATATTTATATTTTTTTCGACCTCATCTTTTATCCAAATTCCGTTTTCTGTTATTACTGCTAGATATTTATTATCTTTTGCATAAGAATTTTTTAGGTTTAAGTATGAATACTTAAGACTGGATGAAAAATTATAATAAATAGTAATTATTATTAATCCAATCAAAAAACTTAATATAGATAAAATTTTTATAATCTTTAAATTATCTAGTCCAAAATTTTTTAAAACGATAATTTCATTTTGATCCATGAGTTTTATAAACGCAAACTGCGCCGTTATTAAAAATATAAATGGAAAAATATCAAAAAGAATTGAGGGTATATTTAAAAATGTAAGGAAGACAGGAATTGCAATTGATACTTTTAGATCCTTAAAGAAATTTATTTCTTCAAATATATTTAATATGAATGCTAAAGATAAGAATACAATAAATGTTTTTAGCAATGTTGTGGTAAAAACTTTGCTCAGATAAATTTGATAAGTTTTTATTATCATGCGATTTTATGATTTAAATTTTTAACAAAAAATAAATATATTATAAAAAATAATAATAATGGCGTTATTAATATTAAAAAGCTTTCACCTAAGTTTGCAGAGTAGAATTTGGTTGAAATTTCCGAAATTGAAATAATAATCACACCAGATATAAAAATTTTAATTTTGTAACCAGAGTAACCTTGAGAATTTTTTGATTTAATCAATAATAAACCGCTTATAAAAGCCAACAGAGGTATATAAAAAGGCTTAAAAAATCTAGTATATAATTCCTGTGAAATTTTGTTTTTTAAATCTAAATTTTTTTTACAAATAAATTTTAAGTCTTTATCTCTGACTACATTTTTTGATATATCTCTCTCAAATAAGCAATTTAATAATTTTTTTGTATTTACTTCTTGTATTTTTGGTGTCTTTGTGGTCTTAGAGGTATATTTAGATAAATTTATTTTAGTTTCATTGAAATCAAAAGAATTAGTATTTCCGTCATTAATATTTAATATTTTGCCACTAGTTAGAATTAATAAATTATTACCATTGTTTTCTGTAAAGAAACCTTTTTTAGCGTATATAATTTTTGATTTAGAGTTTGAGAATGAGTCTTTTATAATAATGTTTTCAAGCGTATTTTTATTTTTTTTGTCAGAATAAATTGTTAATCTTTCTACAGTATCAATAAATTTTTTAGGTTTTACTAAAAGTGGTAAATAATCAATATTTGACTCCCTTATAAAAGATCTAGCTTTATCTTGAGAAAGTGGGACAATATATAAACTAAAGAAAAAATTTAAAATTAGAAAAAAAAATGAATATAATACAATTATATTAATAAAAGTTATTTTCTTTATTCCATTTGTCCAAAAAATAAGGGTTTGATTTTGTTCCTCATATTTTATTAAAGTAATAAAAATAGAGAAAAAAAACATAAAGGGCAGTAACTTATTAAATATTTTTGGCAAACTAAAAATTGTATATAAGAAATAAATTTTGAAACTATGACCGTCTTCAGTAACAAATTCCAAGTAATTTACCGCTTGTATTACCCAAACTATTATTGTCACAGCAAAACTAGAAAGTATAAAAAACTCTGTACATTCTCTTAAAAAATTTTTAAAAATTATTTTTTTCATTGAAATTTTTTTAAATAATCATATACACGTTTTGATAGAAA
>MDTE01014664.1_pt1 | contig 12240 bp, 10 predicted proteins | sample 811231 | NCBI WGS metagenome assembly MDTE01 (sample SAMN05326651, study PRJNA326480) | marine metagenome | isolation source: seawater | place: Indian Ocean: Red Sea | collected 2010
AAATTTATTGCTTCATTAACAGATCCTGGACAGCCATATTCGTGTACTGACTGGCAAAATGGAGGCATAAGTGGCATGCCATTGGTTATTGAAGATCAAGGGTATTTTGATTTATTTCATGATTCTTGGAATGCCTATCCTAGTTTTGTTCTCATAGATCATACCATGACGGTTAGAGCTAAAACCTGGACGTTGGAAAATAATTCAAATACTAGTGCTTGTGATGGAAGTAATAATTCTGTAAATGGTTGGAGTGGAGGAAATACATCTGACTTCATTCAACAGTTATTGGATGAATGTGGAGATTTATGTGAAGATGGCGGTTGTTCTACATCCATTGGTGATGTGAATGAGGATGAGATATTAAACATTCAAGATTTGATAACGATGGTAAATCATATTTTAGGTTCATCATTATTGTCTGACTGTGCATTGGAGGCAGCAGACATGAATGTTGATTCAATTGTGAACATTCAAGATTTGATTAGTTTGGTTAATGCCATTTTAGGTAGTTCTAGATCAGCGTCATTGGATGGCATGGCAAATGTTAATTATGTAGTATCTGGAGATGACATGATAATAAGCATTGAATCTGACATAGACGTAGTGGGAATTCAATTATCAGTCATGAATGATGAGTCAATCAATTTTGAGCTTAAGGATAACAGTCATGTCATTCAGAAGTCCAATCAATTGGAAGGCATGCATACTTATTTGGCATATTCCATGTTCAATCAATCTTTTGATAGTCGAACGAATGAGATATTAATCAAATCTGCTGGTAATGTAAGCATGGATGACATTGAGCTTAGTGTAGCAGATATAAATGGAGATTTACTATATCTTACCCATTCTAATGGTGGAGAGGTTTATAAGAATGGCCCTCATGTATTTGAATTGGATGCATTGTATCCAAATCCTTTTAATCCAAGTACGGAGGTAAGTTTTAGTTTGCCAAATGAGGGACATGTTACATTGGCGGTATATGACTTGCGTGGTCAAGAAGTAGCCAAGATATTTGAAGGAGCTCAATCAATGGGTCAACATAGTTATACTTGGGATGCATCAGATTTGTCATCTGGAGTATATTATGTTCGTCTTCAATCAGGTAGCATGGTTACTAGTCAAAAAGCTCTACTGGTAAAATAAATAATAGATTAGTATTAGCATGCTTTTCTTATCATGAGATTTAAATGATTAAATTATTTTTAATTTTTATGAATATTTTCAATGTTGCATTATTCTCTGCAGAGTATGATGTAGGTGATGTTGTTGATTTTGATGATCAAGATGAAAGCTTTTCTGTTTGTAATGGTGAGCATTTTGAAAATGATTTTAAATTATCTCAGTTGAATGGTGATTTGAATGGTGGTCATTATTTTGTTAGTTGGTTTGATATCTCTGCTACGTGGTGACCGGCATGTAAAACCCTTGCAGAAGGTCCGGTAGGTACCGTTGAAGATGAATGGAAGGAAAATCAACACGTCGCACTCTTTACATCGCTTTCTGATTTAAATCAACCTTATACTTGTTCTCAATGGGGAAATCTTGGGAATGGATCAGAAGAGCCATTAATCATTCATGATCCAAGTTATAAATTCATTGGGTGGTTTGGGTGTTGTGGTAATTCTGAAGGTTGGCCATCTACAGTTTTCATGGATCAAAACATGGAAGTTTACTATAAAGCAAATTATTTGGGTGCATATGAGATTAATTATACGATTGAGCAGATGTTAGATGATTGTGGAGATGATTGTTATGTTGAACCTCCATTGGCCTTGTTTGCATATGAAACAAATGATTTAGACGTAACGTTTTTTGATTTATCAGTTTCTGAAACTTCAAATATTGTTGAATGGAATTGGGATTTTGGTGATGGAACTACTAGTCAAGAGCAAAATCCAACACATTCTTATGGCATTGCTGGTACTTATTATGTTACTTTGGATGTAGTTGATCATTATGGTGCAAATGGAATTCAGTATTGGGAATATATTAATTTGGAAGGAACCTCTTCTTGTGGGGTAGAACTTGGAGATGTAACAGGTGATGGTGGTATTAATATTTTGGATATTGTACAAATTGCTAATTATGTGATCGGTCTAAGTGAGCCAGAGTATGAATGTGCGGCTGATTATAATCAAGATGGAAATGTTAACATATTAGACATAGTTAATGTTGCAAATCACATAATTGGAAATTAATAAAAAAAGAATCCTTTTTCCTTTTTCTTTCTTTAAATAATCATTAATCAATTAAATTTCATACTCTTAAAATTATAAATTTTAAATAGAGTGTAAGATATTGATTTATTAATCTAATTAGAATTTTATTCTATTATAGGTTAGAAATTATGCACCCATAGCTCAACTGGATAGAGCGTCTGGCTACGGACCAGGAGGTTTGGGGTTCGAATCCCTATGGGTGTACATTTTTCCATGTTTTGCATGAAACAACATGTAACGAAAGAATCATGTTATTTGCTTTCCGTCGTAAATTTACCTTTGGAGCGTTATGAATTTATATTTAAAGAGAGGTTTTATGTTTACTTTATTAAGAAGTTCTATTTTTATAGTTTGTTTTTTAGCTATTTCTACATCTCAAAGCAAAGATGATTTAGTTTTCAATAAACGAGATTTTGTTAAAAATAAATTTGAACAGAATCATGGTAATGGTTGGATTTTTAAATGGAATTCTAATGGTACCCCTCATAGAATATATGGTAAATCTATTTCTCAGAATTTTGATGCGAGAGATCCCATTGAAAGTGAATTTTCAGCGAGACGTTTCATTTCCAATAATTTTGATATTTTTAATTTATTTGAAGAGAATTTAGATGCATGGGTTAACGAAAAACATGGCAATTTACGTTATATTATTTTTAATCAAGTATATGAAAATATTCCTGTTTGGAATGCTCGGATAGATTTTCGATATAGACTTAATGGTGATATTGTAATGATTGGCCACGATGCATTTCCTGATTTGGATATCAATCCAGTTCCTACATTAAGTGTAAATGATGCATTGTCATATGTGAAAAACCATGTTGATTTTGATGAAAGTTTAGAAGATGAAATAATTGGAACTCCTGAATTATTCATATGGGTAGATAAAACTTTAGAACCCACTTATCATTTAGCATGGCTTGTAGAAACATTGGTTCACTCTAATGATCCTAATGATTTACTTCCAATTCATCGTTGGAAGATATTTGTGGATGCTAATAATGGTGATATTTTAGAACAATTTGATCAAGTTAGGATGGCAACAGTTGAGGGCCAAGTAACGGGAAGTGTAAAAGATGAACCTTATGGAATTGCTACAACTAGAGGGATGCCTCATGTTAAGGTTTCTGTTTCCGGAGTAGGTGATACTTATACGGATGAAAATGGTTATTATTCAATAGACATTGGAGATTCAGATCGTTCCATGAATGTTAAATTAGAAGGAAGTTATCTTAATGTAAATAATGCAAATGGTGGTGATGCTAGCATTACTAGAACGGTTTCACCTGGATCTATTGAAGATTTCAGTTTTAATGCTTTAAGCTCAATATCTGGTGAACGTGATACTTATTATCATGCTAATTTAATTCATGATCATGTAAAAACCATCCATGAAGGATTAACAGGTGCAGATTATGTCATGCCCGCAGCTGTTAACATTGGTTCTGAAGATTCATATTGGCCATGTAATGCATATTGGGACTATTCTGGAATAAATTTATTTTCAGAAGGTGGTGGTTGTGCTGCAACTGATCAAATGGCGGATGTAATATATCATGAATATGGACATGGTTTACAGCAATTCATATATGATCCGTATACTCCTAATTATAATTCTTCTGGTCTTAGTGAGGGATGTTCAGATTATTGGGGGATGAGTTTGACTAATAGTCCTTGTTTGGGTAATGGTTTTTTTGGACCAGGAACATGCTTGAGAGATGGTGAAAACACTCTTCAGTACCCTGCAAGTTCATGTGGTGGTGGTGTGCACTGCTTAGGACAATATATAATGGGTTCACTTTGGAAAATGAGAGAAAATTTAATTGAGCTTCATGGCCAAGAGAATGGAGTAGAAATTTCAGATAATCTTTTTTATTGGGGGCAGACGGGTCGTCCATCAAATGATCTTGACTATTTGGATGAAATTCTATTGGCCGATGACAATGATGGGAATGTTCAAAATGGAACTCCTAATTACATGCAGATTTGTAATGCTTTTGAAATTCATAACATGAATTGCCCTTATGAAGGTCCTTTTGCAGATTTAGAATTTTCAGCACCATCATTAAATTTTAATTTGTCTTCTGGAGAAATTGGGTATGAAAACATTAATATTTCGAATGTTGGAGAATCGGAATCTATCATGACTTTTAATGCGGGTGTATCTCCTTTTTCTGAAATTGGTGATGGTCCTGATGCTTTTGGTAATTTTTGGTCAGATTCAGATTTAGATTCAGATATTTCATCTGAACAGTGGATTGACATTGAAGGTTTGGGAAATCAATATCCATTTTCAGATAATGATCAAGCTGGTGCTTTTATTGATATAGGATTTGAATTTCCATTTTTAAGTGATAGTTATGATCAGTGTTTTATAAATGCAAATGGTTGGATTGGTTTTGGTGAGGATTCAGATGCATGGGAGAATACTAATATTCCATCTTCTGCTGCTCCAGGGCCTGCAATTTTTGGATTATGGGATGATTTGAATCCCGTAAATGATGATTGTAATTCTTATTGTTCAGGTAATGTTTATTATTATGCTGATGGAGAAAAATTAGTTGTTTGGTTTAATGAAGTAGCTCATTGGTGGACAAATTTTGAAAATAGTTTTTATGATTTTCAAATTGTATTATATCCAGATGGTAAAATTGACATGAATTATAATACTTTGACAGGAAATCATACTGCAACTGTCGGAATACAAGACTTGAATGGAACGTCAGGAATGAAAGTTGCATTTGATCAATCATATCTACATGATGGACTAAGTCTAAGATTTAGCCAAGGCCCTGAGTGGGTTTCTGTTTCTCCATCTACTGGTACTGTAGATGGTGGTGCGTCTGAAACATTGATTGTGGAAGCTAATTCGATGGGTCTTGACGTCGGTACATATGAAGGGTATCTTCGATTGGTAACTAGTGGAGGAAATGCTGGGTTACCTATAAGTATGTTAGTTGGTGAAGATTCTATTTTATATGGGGATATTAATGGAGATGATCAAATTAATGTGCAAGATATTATTTTTCTTATTAATTATATTTTAGATATTGAGTCATTTGATCAAACTCAATTTAATTCTGCAGACATGAATGGAGATGGCATATTAAATATTCAAGATGTAATATTGATTCTTAATGTTATATTGAGATAAATACAAATTAATCCATATTTAAAAAAGGAGAGATTAACATCTCTCCTTTTTTATTTCCTAAATGTGATTTTTCTCACAGGTTTTTTTTTAAGTGTAATGTGTCACAAATTCTCATTTTACATTGCCATAATATTAAGCAAGCGTAAATGAGGATAATGAAATGACTATGAAAAATAAAAAAATGTTAGAAGAAATCAATCAAGCAGAATATTTGCAAGAAATTTGTAAAATGACACCCAAGATAACTATTGGTACGCAATGCGGTGTAGGGGTTTACCAATTTAGAAATATTGGTTATAGAAATGGAGAATTGATTTTGGAATTTTCTCTTGTCATGGATAAAAAACATACAGATTGTGAAAATATATCATTCAATTTAGGAAACAAATGTATTTTAACAGCTTCTCAATATTTATACGCATATGAATATAATGCTTATGCCTAATTGTAGGCTGATAAATTTATAATGCCCTCTGTCATTTAGGTGCAAAAGAATATAATGGTTTTTAAGGCCTCTCATATGAGAGGCCTTTTTTAATACTAATTATTAGCATGTAGATTATTTTTTGTAAATTATTAGCATAATTATCACAATGGATTATTCTTTATAAAATGACAAATATTTTTTCCATTCAAACTATTGCAACTTTGCAAATGTGGTTATTTGGTTTTTTTAAAATTCCTTTAATATTTTTTTGTAGACCAAGAGTTATTAATATTTCTGACCAATCTCTCGAAGTAAAAATAAAATTAAATCGTAAAACACGTAATCATTTGAAGTCAATGTATTTTGGTGTTTTATCTGTAGGAGCAGATCTTACAGGTGGTTTTTTGGCAATGAAGCACATACAAAATCATGATGCAAATATTGCATTGATTTTTAAAGATTTTCATGCTGATTTTTTAAAAAGAGCTGAAGGTGACGTGCATTTTATCTGTGATGAAGGAGAAAAGTTAAAAGACTTGGTTGACATTGCTTATAAGACAGGTGAAAGACAAAGTCTTCCAATACACATAAAAGCATTTGTTCCATCAATTTCAATGGATTCTGTTGCTACCTTTATTTTAACATTATCTTTAAAAAAGAAATAAAGGAAATAACATGAATATTATTTCCATGAGAATGATTATTCCATTAATTTTAAATTCATTTTTATTTTCTCAAAATTTACATTTAACGTTAATTTCATCTGATCATAAAAAACCAATATATTTAACTTCAATAGAAGGAACATCTGATAGATTATTTGTAGTAGAGCAAGCAGGGTTAGTTAAGGTTTTGGAAAATGGGGGTTTAAAACTTTTTCTAAATATAAAAGATAGAGTGCATCAATCTAAGATGCCAGGTGATGAAAGAGGTTTATTAGGTATGGCTTTACATCCTAATTTTTTAATCAATGGTCAATTTTATGTTAAATATGTTGATAGACAAGGTGATTCCATTATTTCATGTTTTAAAAGTGATGAGAATGGAAAGCAAGTAGACCCTTTATCTGAAAAAATAATTTTGAAAGTAAATCAACCTTATTCCAACCATAATGGAGGTCAATTAGCTTTTGGGCCAGATGGCATGTTGTATGTTGGTTTGGGTGATGGAGGGTATGCGGGTGACCCTAAATTAAATGGACAAAATTTAAAAACACTTTTGGGAAAAATATTGCGTTTAAATGTTAATGAAACGGATACTTATTTGATTCCAGAGGATAATCCTTTTATAAATGATGATAATAAAAAAGAGATTTTTTGTTATGGTTTACGTAATCCTTGGAGATTTTCATTTGATAGATATAATGGAGATTTATACATAGGTGATGTTGGGCAAAGTAGTTGGGAAGAAATTAATTATCTTACACATGAAAATGCTTTTGGAAGTAATTTTGGATGGAATGCCATGGAGGGATCATATTGTTATCCAATAGGTGAGGATTGTAATGAAAATAATTTTGTTTTTCCAATTTTTGAATATCCTAATAATGCAAATTATGTTAAAACCTTGATTGGTTGGGATCAAAATGATGTTCAAGGGTGCTCAGTAACTGGAGGCTATGTATACAGAGGAAGAATGTTTCCGAAAATTTATGGGCAATATTTTTTTGGAGATTATTGTACTGGAAAAATTTGGAGCATAGAAGTTATCAATGGAAAATTAGTTTCACATAATGAATGGAACTTAAAAGGTATTGAAGAAGATTTATATTTATCATCGTTCGGTGAAGATGGGCAAGGTGAACTTTACATGGTAAATCATACAGGTAATATTTATAAAGTAACAGGGCTTGAATTACATGATTAAAAAAATATTTTTTATTTTAGTCTTTACTATTTATGCCTGGTGTTGTGAAGATGGTTATTTAAATATTGATGGTGATTGTTATTTCAATGGAGATATTGAATTTTTAAAAGAACTAATAGAAAATAGTCAGGGTGGCAAAAGGCCTCCATTCGAAGGCATGTTGCCAATTGATTTGGGTTGGCAACATTGGGAAGATGGAAGACTTGTAGAGTTTTGTTGTTCTACCTCTACTAATACTGAATGTCGGATGACTTATGAACTTTCAGGGTCATTACCTCTTAGCATTAAGAACTTAACTGCAGTCAGAGTGATTTCCATGACATCAAATAGTTTGACTGGTGCTCTCCCTATTGAAATAGGTAATTTAAAAAAATTAGAAGAACTTTCGTTGGCTTCAAATAAAATGAGTGGTAAAATTCCAAAAGAAATTGGAAAGCTAAGTTCTTTAAGAACTTTATCGTTAAAAGGTAATAATTTTTCAGGTTCTTTGCCATTAGAGATGGAAAATTTGAAAAACATGGAATGGATGTATTTATCTTCTAATAAATTTTCGGGTAAAATTCCATCATCAATTGGTAGTCTATCTAAACTTACATATTTAAATCTTTCAAATAATCAATTTTCAGGAAAAATTCCAATTGAGATTGGAAAGTTAGAAAAACTTCAATATTTAAATTTTTCTCAAAATCAATTTTCGGGTAAAATTCCAAATGAAATTGGAGATTTAAATCTTTTTAGAATCAACTTAGAGTCCAATCAATTAACAGGTGGCATTCCTATGGAGTTAGGGAATCTATTAATGTTAGTTAGTATTAATTTGTCTAATAATTTATTGACTGGTAAAATTCCTAATTCATTAGAAAATTTGGATAAATTGAAAAAAATAGAATTACAGAATAATCAATTAAGTGGTGAGTTTCTAAAGTCATTATCAAAATGGGTTTCATTAGAAGAAATTAATATTTCAAATAATAAAATTAGTGGAACTATTCCCAAAGAATTTGCAGTTTTAGAACAATTGAGATCCATTAATTTAAGTTTTAATTATTTTTTTGGTGAAATTCCCATTGATTTATTGGAAAAGGAAAATTTAGAGATATTATACCTACATGTTAATAAACTTGAGGGGTATATCTCTAATAGCTATTGTAATAGAGAAAAGTCATTAAAATTTCTTTTTTATGGAAATTTTGTTTGTCCACCATATCCTAATTGCATAAAGTATATAGGAAAGCAAAATTGCACAGATTGATATTTATTTGTATTTTTATTTTTAACATTGTTTTTTCTAATGATGAAGCATATGTACTAATGGTATCTTTTGATGGGTTGAGACATGATTATATTGAAAAAGTTTCAACTCCAAATTTTGATAAGGTTAAAAAAAATGGCGTTTTCTCTGATGGATTGGTTCCAGTTTTTCCTTCATTGACTTTTCCTAATCATTATTCGATTGCTACAGGTTCTTATTCTGGGAAGCATAACATAACGGGAAATTCATTTTATGATAAATTTTATAATGAAAAATATGATTATCGTAACAAGGAAACTGTAAGAAATGCTAAATTCTATAAGTCAGAACCGATTTGGGTGACAGCTGAGAGGCAAGGATTGAAAACTGCTTCTTATTATTGGGTAGGTACAGAAGCGCCAATAAAAGGTTATTCTCCTTCAATTTTTAAATATTATGACGGTTCTGTTTCATTTTCTAGTAGAATAGATTCGGTTATAAGTTGGTTTAAACTTCCTGAAAGCAATAGGCCTAGACTAATAATGTTATATTTTTCTGAACCAGATCATACTGGACATGTAGATGGTGCAAGCCATGTGAACGTTCTTAATAAAGTAGGTGAGATGGATGATCTTTTAGGCTATTTGGTGGAAGAGTTGAAAAAACTTGAAATATTTTCAAAATTAAATATTATTTTGTTAAGTGATCATGGTATGGTAGATGTTGATGATGATCATTTGATAATTTTGGATGATTATGTTAATGATATTGAAAATTATAATGTATATGGTCAAGGCGCATATGTTCAAATTGATCGTAAAGATCATCAAGAATTTAATTATGAAAAGCTTCATGGAGAGATTAATCAAATACCTCATTGCAAATATTGGAGCAGTCATGACATTCCAAAAAGATTTCATTTCAATAATGATAATATTGGCGAATTTCTTATTTTAGCAGATGAAGGATGGTTTATTACCATGGAATCGAAATATTTTGAACAAACTTTATTAGGTAGGAAGAAGAAAGGCCTTCCAGTATCAGGAATGCATGGCTATGATCCTTATTTGTCAAGCATGCATGGTATTTTTTATGCACATGGGCCAAAAATTAAAGCAGGATATACAATTCCTAAATTTGAAAACATCCATATTTATCCTTTAATTTGTAGATTGTTAGGTATTGTTGAATATGATAATGAAATTGATGGACCTGATGGGGATATTAAAGTTCTAGAAAATATATTATGGGATTTCGATAAGTGAATCATTTTTTTTATTCCAATGATATTGTTGATGATTTTATTATGATTAGTGGCGATGAAGCTCATCATGCCATAAAAGTATTACGAAAGAAAGAAGGTGAAATTATATTTATTGTAGATGGATTAGGGACGGTGTATGAGACTGTCATTGAGAATGCTACTATTGAAAATTGTAAGTTGAAAATAATGAGCAAAAAGAAAAATCATCAAAAACCAGATCATTATATTCATATTGCAATTTGTCCTACAAAGAGTCATGATAGATTAGAATGGTTTGTAGAGAAATCTGTAGAGTTAGGAATACAGGAGATTAGTTTTTTAAATACGCAAAGAACTGAAAGAGATAATGTTAAGATTAATCGTATAGTAAAAAGATCAATTTCATCAATGAAGCAAAGTTTAAAAGCCTATTTACCCATTATAAATGATATGGTTGATTATAACTATTTTATAAAAAATTGTACTAATAATCATAAATACATTGGTTATTTGAATCAAGGAAAGACTAGAATGCTTTCACATGTTGCTAAACCAGGTACAAATTGTTGTGTCATGATAGGTCCTGAAGGCGATTTTACTAAGGATGAAATAGCAGATGCAATAGATAATGAATTTGATTGCATTTTGTTAAGTCAATCAAGATTAAGAACAGAAACAGCAGGATTGACTGCTTGTCAAATATTAAATATCATAAATCAAAATGCATTCTAGTTTAAAAGAACATGAGCATTGGATGATGAAAGCTTTAAGGGAAGCTGAAAAGGCTTTTAATGAAAAAGAGGTTCCAATAGGAGCCGTTATCATTAGAAATGGAAAAATTATTGGTAGGGGACATAACCAATGTGAAGGTTTGAATGACCCTACGGCTCATGCTGAAATCATAGCTATTTCTTCTGCTACAAATACACTTAAGGATTGGCGTCTTTCTGAATGTAGCTTATACGTAACAAAAGAGCCTTGCCCCATGTGTGCTGGTGCAATCATAAATTCTCGTTTAAAATTTGTAGGTTTTGGTGCTTATGATGAAAAAGAAGGTTGCTGCGGATCCTTATATCAAATATGTAGAGATCCTCGATTTAAGCATCAAGCATTGGTAAAAGGTGGAATACTAGATGAATCTTGTAGTTTTTTATTGAAAAATTTCTTTATGAATTATAGGTGAGAGGATAAAGCAGTGGGATAGTTATTTGATTTTGTGACACAGATCACATTGCAACACTTTGTAATAATTTTTTTTTAGGATAGAAAATCCATATTTTGTATATTTAAGTACGTCGAGAAATATATTTTTTGACGACGGAGGTTTCTTTTTCTTTTATAAAATGAGAGATTTTGAAATTTGTTGAACTTTTTGAGGAAAGAGTTCAATTTGTGCTTTAAGGGTTATGAAAATATTTGGTGGGGGAGGTTTTTCTTTAAAAATTTAATTTTTGAGATGTAGTTTGACCTCCATCACACTAAAAGTGTTTTTATAACTATAAATTTAATCAAAATATGAAAAAACTAAATCGAAGGAATAACTCAATGAAACTGAAAGCAGCAATAATTACAATTATTACTTTATTAACAAGCAATATGCTTTTTTCCAATACATTGTCTTTAGATGATAACGGTAATGGCACATGGAATGTTAATTATTCTAGTGATGGAGACATGGCGGGATTTCAATTTGATGTAGATGGAGCTACGTTAAATGATGCATCTGGTGGCGCTGCTGGTTCAGCAGGCTTTTTGGTATCTTCTAGCGAAACCACGGCTCTTGGTTTTTCACTTTCAGGGGCGACCATACCTTCTGGGGAAGGCGTTTTAATCGTGCTAGATGTTACTGGTACTCCTTCTGGCCTTAGTTCAATAATAATTTCTGATCCAAGTGGTTCAGACATGGGTTTTACTTACGATGATGGCAGTACTACTGGCGGTGGAACTACTGGTGGTGATGGTTGGGATGGTGATGCATGTACCATGCCAGATTATAGTTTGCACGTAGCTTCTGATGGTTCAGTGTTGTATAATTCTTCATCTGGCATAGCTGGTTTTCAGTTTGACGTAGATGGTGCTAGTGTATTAGAT
>MDTE01113234.1_pt1 | contig 12240 bp, 8 predicted proteins | sample 811231 | NCBI WGS metagenome assembly MDTE01 (sample SAMN05326651, study PRJNA326480) | marine metagenome | isolation source: seawater | place: Indian Ocean: Red Sea | collected 2010
ACAACTTGCTGAACATCCATCTCCACCTTCGGTATTACCATCATCACATTCCTCATTTTCATCCACCATGCCATCGCCACATGTCGAAATCGGCTGATCTACAGTATTACTTATCGATGATAAAGGAATGATTTTTGTTCCGTTAATCAACTGTACTGGTTCTGATAGAGCATAAACTCTGTAGTATTCCTCTACAGGCCTAGATGTCCATTCAAAATTGTGATGGTCTAAAGAAAACCAAGCATATCCTGTCATTAAAGCATCAGTATTATTCGCATTAATTTCTTCTAAAGAATAGGTTGAATGTGCAGAACCATTGACATGACTTCCAGTCCAAGCAAAGGAATCTATTCCGTTGTTATTGGTAGAACCTTGTCCACCATTATCGGTATGACCAATATTTTCTTTCCACGGGCCGGTTTGATAGAAGTGCTCTCCATCATCGAATACCTGTTCAGCAACGCCGTTGAAAACCGGTATGTTCGAATCATCTAGGTATCCAGTATTATCCTGGACGCTGGATTCTGGTGTTGCGACAATCGCTGACCAGCTAATTTCTCCAAGTAGAGATCCACTGTTATAATACGAATTTAAGACAAATCGATTCCATCTTTCAGCATTATTCCAAGCCGCATCATAAATGCCTGCGTCGTCGGTTAAATTTGTTTTACACGATGTTAGCAAAACAATTCTAAATGTTGAGTTTTCTATCAGTGCATCACTTTGGTTAAAACGTTCAATAAAGTCTTCTGAGGAGACGTCCGAATCAGGTGCATCACTACATGGCATAGGTTCAGGTCGAGTATTATCATCAATTCTACAGTGATATTCACCATCCCTATCCGCTACTGCAGTCCAATTACCGCCTCGCCTTTCACAATCTTCTTGAGAATAATTACTAGGGTTATTTTCGTCATTTAATTCACATATTTCTGCTCCATAGCAATTTGGATCGTCACAATCAAATAATCCGTCTCGATCATTGTCTGCCTGATCAGAACATTCACCCGGCTCATCCCCTTCAAATAAAATTTCTACATTTTCTTGATTGGTGTTTGTTTCTGTATCACCATCATTTGATTCATCACTAACACATCCAGCAAGTGGCACTAGGAGTATAATCAAAATCATGAATAGAGTTTTAGTTCCTATCTTCATATTAGCGCGTGTGAATATCATAATATTTTATTTGTCTGTATTTCAATAATAATAATTTGATAATTTAGTTTGGAAAGGTTTGTGCGAATTGTGAGTTTGGTCCCATCGCTAACCGAAACTCTGTTTGCTTTAGGATTGACTAGTGATGAAGTTGTTGGAAGAACTGCTTGGTGCATACATCCAAAAAATATAGTCTATGATGTAATGGTTATTGGTGGTACAAAGACGCCAAACCTTGGAAAAATACGTAACCTCAATCCTGATTTGATAGTAATGGACAAAGAGGAAAACCCTCTTACAGTTTATCAAACACTGAAAAAAGAAGGCTATACAATATTCGTAAGTGAGGTTACCTCACCAGACGATGTTCCCCAAATGTTACAAGAATTAGGAAAAATGTGTAACAAAGAAAGTGTAGGAATAGAGCTTGCCGCAAAGTGCAGAGAATCGTTAGACTCGTTAGCACAACGCGAATCAACGACGAGGACAGTTCCTTTGATTTGGCATGAGCCATTGATGGCTGTTTCGCCAAGTAAATATCCTGGTGCGATACTAACTGCTGTTGGGTTTGATGTAGTCGATACCGAACCTCAGGGAAATGGATATCCAGAAATCAGCATTAGGGAATTTATTGAACATGAAATTGAACTGATATTGTTGACTAGTGAGCCACATAATTTTTCTACCGAGGAAGGAATTTCTATTGCTGAAAAAATAGTGTCGGCTGGTGGAGTCTCTCCCGAAGTGATCCATATTGACGGTGAGGATTTAACCTGGTTTGGATCTAGAACGGCTTCTGCGCTATCAAAATTGGCAGATTTTCGAACCCATGTTTTCAAAACGATGAGCAAATGAAATTTATTTAATTCGCCAAATCATCAATTACAGATGGATATAGAATATGCTCTTCAACTTTGACTCTTTCCGATAGTGTTTCAATAGTATCGTCGGAAAATACAGGAACTTTTCTTTGGGCGATGATTTGTCCGGTATCCATTCCAGAATCGACAAAATGAACAGTGCAGCCAGAAACCTTAGATCCCGCGGCCAAAACATCCCTATGAGCATGTGCGCCCGGAAACTTTGGTAGAAGTGAAGGATGAATATTCACTATTTGCATCTCCCATTTGTTAACAAATTCTGCACTGAGTAATCTCATGTATCCACTTAAAATGATTAATTCAACGTCAAATTTTCTTAAGATGGCGTCAATATTAGATTCGTGATTTAATCTACGCTCAAGTTTGTCTTCTATTTCAGGCAACCCAACAACTTCTACTGGAGTTCCCAATTTTTCTGCAATTTCAATACCTCCCGCTTTAGGGTTGTTTGAAATAACCACAACTGTACGGTGATTGCATCCCTTTTTCTGTTTCTGATACTCCAACATAGCCTGCATTCCCGAACCTGAACCGGAAATCAAAATTGCACAGCGTAATGGGTCGCCAGGCTCACCTTTGCGGAAATTGCCACGTAGCGTCGCCATAATTGGTGGTAGTGGCTCGATGATTTGAGGGCTTCGCAATCAATGTCGGAATAATCTATGCCCTGTAAATAACATCGAGATCCCTCGTTCGTCTGCTGCATCAATTACTTCATGATCTCTAATCGAGCCTCCCGGCTGAACTATTGCAGCTGCTCCGGCATCAGCGGCTTGTTCTAAGCCGTCTTTGAATGGGAAGAAAGCATCTGAAGCTAAAACACAACCTTGGGCCTTCTCTCCGGCCCTCCTCGCAGCAATTCGAACCGCTTCAACTCTACTTGTTTGGCCTGGCCCAATACCTACGGTAGCAGTGCCTTGAACCATTACAATCGCATTTGATTTAACCTGTTCACAAACCCTTACTGCAAATTTCATGCTAGCAATTTCTTGTTCCGTTGGTTGTTTCTTAGTTGGAACTTCCGCTTTAGTCCAGTCAATTATTGGTGGCTCTTCGGTTTGAACTATCCAGCCACCCTCAACAGGTTTCTTGACCAAAATCCTTTGAAGTGGCGCTAGTCTGTTATTAGGTGATTTAATTGTTAATACTCTACGATTTTTCTTTTTCATAATGATTTCTTTGGATTTGCCATTATAATCTGGCGCCATTAAAACCTCAATGAATAACGGCTCCATGGCACTAGCTGTTTCTTCTTCGAGTGGCTCATTAAAACATATTATAGAACCAAACGCAGATTCTGGATCACTTGCTAAAGCCATTTGATATGCTTCAACTTGAGTCGCTCCAAGTGCGGCTCCGCAAGGATTGTTATGTTTGACTATGACACAAGCATGCGGTGTTTCTGGCCATTCATCAGTAGAAAGTGAACGACATAATCTAAGAGTCGCATCAGCATCTGAATAATTATTGTATGACATATCCTTGCCACCTTCAACCTTAGCAGTAACCAGTGTTGATTGTTTTCCTAGTTCTTTAGGGTCGATGTATAATGCAGCTGCTTGATGGCTATTTTCACCATATCTAAGTGTATGAGAAAGATATGCCGAGTTCAATAGTGTAGAGGGTAAGCGAAGACTTTGTTGTTCTTTGTCATTGAATTCCTCTGGCCTACCGACCCAGCGAGCGTGTAACTCGTCAGAAATTGCGGAATCATATGCCGCAGTATGTTCGAATGCTTCCAATGCTAATTTTTGTCTAAAGGATAGGTCTAAGTTTTCTACACCGTTTGATTGTTGAATTTTTGATATAACTTCATCATAATTTGATGGGTTGCAGACAATCACTACATTTCTATGGTTTTTTGCGGAAGCCCTAACCATTGTCGGTCCACCAATATCTATCATTTCTAATAAATCGGAATCTTGTAACTTTGGCTCTTGGTTTGCAGCGTCACTAAATGGATAAAGGTTGCATGCAACTATTTGTATCGGAGGGTAATTTAATTCGCTCAGCCCAAGTCTGTCTTTTTCAGTTTCTAATCTGGCAAGTAATGGTCCATGAATTGCAGGGTGAAGCGATTTTACTCTGCCATCAAAAATCTCGGGATGCCCGGTTACATCAGAAACCCCGATCACTTCTAGGCCGGCCTGGGATAAAACTCGAGCAGTTCCTCCTGTAGAAACTAACTCGAACCCCATCTGTGATAATTTTGTAGCAAATTCAACTATGCCGGATTTATCAAAGACGCTTAACAGGGCACGTGGCCTAATAGAATCACTCATGACATTGCCCAATACAACGCTCTAGTTCGACGCTCATGAACATAGCGATTCAGGTTTAATCTCCTCTAGCAGAAATTACCTGATCAACTCTTAGCAAACCACAAGCAGTTTCGCATGCTGCTTCAATTGCATGTGCAACTGAATCTGCGCACTCAAAAACAGAGTCGAGTTGGCTCGCTTTTCCATCTTTATCTATTCCAGCACTACCAGAACCATTACGCTGTAGTGCTCTTAAAGATAAAAGAGAGTCTAATCTGTGCTGTCCAGCATTGGATGCAAGTGTAGCAGGAATTGATTCCAATGCTCGGGCAAATGCTTCCATTGCCAAGCGTTCTTTGCCAGAATGTAACTCTGCCTTCTCTCTAACTACTAGACTTGCAGACATATGGAAACTTCCACCACCACTCACAGCAGATCCTGTTTGTATTGTTGCAGAAACAGAACGCAGTGCATCATAAATGCCCCTGATTATTTCTTCACTAGCTACGCCGTCACCACCCCCGACATCGATTGTTGAGAGTCCTGAGGATTTACCAACCTCTAGATAAACTCTGTCTCTAGGTTCGTCTGAATCATCAATTCTTGAGACAGTTAAGGATTCGAAGCTTCCTAGGGTTTCTTCTGATAAATCATCAATGTGATTGAGCATTAAAGCACCGGTTGCTTTCGCTAAATCTTCAGCCCCACTCCGCTCTAAATTGTCCAAAACAAACATGCCTTCATCCACTAAACGATGGAGTATTCTAGAGTCAATTGCTTCAGCACAGAATAAAACCTTAGCACCTGAATTGATGACCTTCTCGGATTTTTGATCTAAAATTTCCTGTTCGGAATCAATAAACCCTTCCCACTGTTCTGCAGTTGAAATTTCAACTTCCGAATCTCTGGCTGTTTTCTGAATTTCAAGCGAGCACGATAATACTGCAGCCTTACCGCTTTCAACAACTCTTGGCATTCTATCTAGTCCGAGTCTTCTTTCTAATATTAATCCACGAACTAATTTGGTTTGAGAAATACTGCCTTTGCCTGATTTAGAAATTCTAATATCTTCTGTGTTAATTGAATGTGAATCTTTTTCCTCAGTACTTGTAACTTGAATTGTTGCATCGATAACTACCTCTGATAATTTATTACTACTAATCTCGGCTGATGTGCCAGTCATTGCTGTATTAGCAATGGAAAGCAGCGTTTCTTTATCGGATAAATCAACTTCTATTTCGACTTCTTCGAGGTGTTCTAGAGTATATTTCAAAGCAGTTTGATATCCATTAACTAAAACCAATGGGTGCAATCCTTTCTCAAGTAATCTACCTGCCTCCCGCATTAATTCACTGGCCATTATTACACAACCTGTAACTCCATCTCCACACGCATTTTCTTGAGATTCTGCCAGTAATACAAATGCCTTCGCTGCAGGATGTTTTACTAGTAATTCAGCTACAATTTTTGCACCATCATTAGTAACTGAGGCTTCGCCATTTGTCTTGTACAGCATCTTGTCAAGACCATTAGGTCCAAATGTTCCGTTGATAAGATTGCCGAATGCTACTGCGGCGCCCACCAATTTTTGTGTTACTTCAACTCCACTGGTGACTGAGGTTGTTGGCCTAACAATGGCTACCGGCGCGCGACCTGAGCCATCATTAGGTTGAGCCATGAGGATGGCTGATTATCGCCTGTTGAAGAAACCTTTCACAACAATTACTTATCCATCTTGTGAATCTTGCGTGTTTCATCATTGCTCCAATGATAAGCCATTTTCAGTAGATTCAGATAGTGGCCAAGGCCGTCTCTTTCCATCTTGGTGTGAAGTGCCTCATTATTGATAAAAATGTCACCCCACAGGTTTGCAGCGGTTCCTTTATGTCCTTTTGGTAGGTCGAAAATTTCCTTTGTTGTAGGTTCAAGCAATGCTCTCCAGACACGCGCAGGATTAACTGCCATAGTAACTTCAATTATTACTTCGCCCTCTTTCAGGCCGGTTCCAGTTTGCCATGAATCTTTACCGAGATCTGCTAAGAACGGAAGACACAGGTCTTGAATAGATAGGCTTGTCATTGCGTCAGCATTTGTCAATCCAGTATATGCTTCTCTCATTCTTCCTCTGTCGGCTCCACGAGAACCTGTCATTGTGCGCAGCTTGTCAATAGAAGTAGGAACTAGGAATCTTAAGTCAGTATAGTACACTAGCGGATTATCGTCCTTGGCTCCAAATATATGGGCGAAAGGTGCAGCGCCAGCGCCTTCACCGAGTAAATCCATAGGGTAAATCGTCTTCAATGCATTTGTTGCGATTGATTGAACTATTCTTCTCATCAAGCGCTCAGGTGCTTGAGAAATATCATCAAATGAATTCATATATTCTTCCATATCAATGATGTCGTAGCCTCTAACAGAAATGATAGAATGAACCGGTGGGCCAGTTACCTTCTTTTCGCCATCATGGAAATCTGCTTGACTAATCCAGCGAGCGCCCTTTGCTACATCGCTTGCAGCGACTAGGTCGGCATAGGCTTTGAATCTGCGGGTAACTCTATTCATGAAATCTGCCTGGTCAAGTTTAGTAAACACAGTAGCCTCATAATTAGATTTTAAAGCGTGATCTGCAACTTGACTTGCATTTACACAAGTTAACAGATTTCCTTGGTCGGTTGGATACATCAATAGTCTTCTTCTCTTTGAGGAGCCTCCAAGTGTTCCGACTTGTGGGTCGGTTAATATGTAACCTAAGCAAGCACATACTTCGAATAAACGAGAATATTTATCCTCATCACTAGCTCTAGCAATCCATTCATCGAGCCCTGGTTCAATACAATGGAATTCCAATGGCACCATTTCAGATCCTGCGCCAAACATTTGTCTAACTGTAGAAGAGCTCATCATTCCCATTAGAGAATACATAGAAGTTTTTCCAGTAGTCATGTATACGTCTGTGATTCCTTCTTCACCAAATGATAGTCTTCTGTCTGGCAGATTAACCAATAGGTTGAATGCTGTTGGCGTATCTCTGTTTCCATTGACAGCAGGCCAAATCCATGTATGTGGTCTAGTAACTAAGAATCCATTAGCATCTTTTCCAAATCCTGCAGGTGAATATCTAATCCAACCAAGTCTGTTATTGAAAGATACATTTCTGTGCATTAAAGATGGGTAAAAGCACTTGTCTAATGGGTCTGAATCTGGGACTACTCCTCTATGACCTAGTCCCCAAAGAATGGTTTCCCATTCTGCAAATTCTCCGTCTTGTTTTCCAAGGAATATGTGGTTATCACCGGGCATATCTCCAGTTAGGAACGAGCCCCCCATTCTTTCTTCATCGCCAGTTGAACAGAAAAAGAAAGATTGTGTTGTAAATAATTGCTTTGGAGTCCACATGTTAGCGTTAATAATTGTCTTTTGCTTCAAGAAATCTGCGACAGTCAATATTCTTCGCTCGAACTTAAATCTCTCCGCTTCAATCCAAGTAGAGCCCAAGTATAGATTTGTGTTGAGTAGTTTAGCCTTTGCTGGACCGATGTACCTGCCTCGAGGATCTGCTTTTGCCATATCGGTTTCAGTCAATTCTTCCCATGGCCCTCTTCTAGGGAGATATTCAAGAAACGACTCATGTGCAAACTCATCGACTTGTGCAGCAGATACCGCTTCCTCGACCTCGTCCATCAACCTAACATAAGTCTCACTAGGATTCATTCTTCCTGTCGCCAACATTTCTTTATTTGATACTGTTTTATGTTCCCACATTTAATTCACCTCAGAACTTTGGACCTTTCATAGGTTCTTTATCTTCTGAATCATCTGATTCGCCTGAGGATTCAGACGATGTTGTTTCGGTAGCTGATGCTTCCTCTGCTTTAGCCGATGCTTCTTCGGCGGCAGCGCCAGCAGCCTCTGCTGCTTCAGCAACTGAATCTACCTTTTCTTGAACAGCAGCCATCATTTCTTCGACCGCAGCGGTAGCCGCTGCTTCGGCTGTTTCTTTGGCTTGCTCTAGAGTGTCTTCTGAAGATTCTCTTATCGCGGTATCTGCTGCAATCGTTGCTGCAACTTCAGCCTTAGCAATCACTTCTTCAGCGTCAACACCGCCGGAAGATCCTCCTGTTGCTTGTTGAATAATTAGGGCCGCTGTTGCTGTCATAGATGCATCAACATAAGGTGCTGCTCGGTAAAAATACTGAATAAGGAATCCTAGTGTACCACATACAGCACCTAATCCGATAATTAAGCCATTATTGATATTTTGATCTCTGTCTGGATTGTTAAATAGTTCGTCGGCAGGAATACCGGTTTCAGGAGGCCACCAAGTGGCACCAAATGCATTAGTAATTACTTCTATTGTTGCCCATACTGCATAGATTATCATAATAATCGATGCGTAATTCATTAACGTCCTGTTCTCAAGTAAGAAAGCGACAAGAGCGTCACCCTCCTTTTTTGCTTCTTCGCCCTGCCCATCTTCAGTGCTCATGGCTAAGGGTGTTTGTCTTCATTATTAAAATTGAGCGCCAGTAAAAGTGATAAAATAGCGTGTTTGGATTATCTTCTTCCCTTTCTACCCTTTTTTCCTCTTCCTCGTGAACCTCTCGGTTGGTGCTCCCATGCACGGCCAGTTTTGCTTCTGCTATCTTGCTGGTCATACCAGTAAGGGTTTCTTGGATTTTCCATACCCTCCGGCATTTCTTCAAGGGACTTTACTGAAAGTGCGATGCCGCCTAAATCATCTTGCAGTTGGCGGATATTGTCTCCCCCCCTACCGACTAACGTTGATATCATGTTACTAGGAACATAGATATTAGCACTCGAATCACTCAAGAATTGTATTTGTGATTCAACGCCTACCCATTCTCTTATTTTCCTAATCAATGCTGTCTTTGCTAACGACCTGATTGGTGATATACCGCCGGAGGTTCCATCTACAGGCACTACTGCAATTTCAGAACCAAAAGCGAACATTTCATGAGTTATTTTTCCACTTGGAAATTCTACTACCTCGATAACTGGTCTTGCTAATTCTTCCTGCATTCCGGATGGCGCCTTAACAGTCATTCTCAGTTCCAAAACCTGTTGTATTTTTCCTGCTTCAACATGTAAAATTGTATCTAATACCTGACTTACAAGCCCCAATTCTACTTTTCCAATTAACCTCTGAATTGCTTCTAATGCAGAATTGGCATGCGTAACACCAAGCAACCCAACACCTGCCAGTCTAACATCAGCAAAAATCTCAAAATCTCTTGCTCTTCTAACCTCATCAAATATTACAAAATCCGGTCTAACAAGGAATATTATTTCTGCAGTCTTCTCTAAATCACCTTCCAAAGGAGCATATTGTGTAATTCTACTGGCTAACTGTAAATCTCTAGGAGATTCCATCGTCTTAACCATAAATCCCAAATCACTGTCAAGATACTCTGCTATGGCCTGCGCCAACGTAGTCTTTCCTGAACCGGGTCTTCCGCAAATGAATACTCCTCTGTGATGATTTGAAAGTCTCTCTATTAATCGTGGATCGAGTTGATAATCGCTGATTTTTAGTTTAGCGACTGGTCTAACAATGGTTATCTCTCTAGCATCAGCAAACGGGGGCCAAGCGCAGGCTATACGTAAATCACCAAGTTGTACTACTTGGCAACCTTTACGGTTGATTTCTAAAAAACAGTCACTGCGATGATTATTTGAGTTTACTAACTCCACCAATTCTTCCTGTAGGGCTTCGATACGAATGGTGTCCCAATTACCATCATCTTGTCCTTCGACCTCTACAAGTTTCAATTCACCAATCGTGCCTTTTTTCACCCTTGGAGGGCAATCCGCTTTTAGAAAAACAGTATGCACATCTTTTGCCAATAGGTTCTCGACTACTTCGGGTAATTCGGGATGGTCGCCGTGTTTAGCCATTGCAATCAGTCATGGTCAGTAAACGCAGCCCTTGACATTTCGCACTGAAAATTAATCAATAAAGTAATTTGATTAGACGGGGGATGGCTGCAGCATATCAATAGTCCACCAAAAAGTGCCAACTGTAGCAATTGAAAGAATGTAAGTTCCAACAAAAGGGGAATCCCATAATGAGAAACAGAACTCGGAGAAGGCTACAACTGAGATTATGAAAAAGAATGCATTTAGCAAGCCGCCACTATTGAGTCCCAAATAATCAAAGGTTTGCTCTTTCGATGAAATAATCCATACAAAGCCGGTTAGCGAGGTCAGCCCAATTGCAGCCCATACAGTCTGCATAGCGTTTTGGGTGGTAAATGCGACAATTACGGTAATCAGTAAAGATCCTAAAAGTAGACGATTAACTACTCCCATCGACAGGCCCATGAATCAAACCAAAAGGAGGATATTATTGAATGCTATCCAACCAAAGTTTAAATTCGTAATTTCTCTATATACTGCTCTTTGGCTGAATCTATCCACTTCATGCATCTAAGAACTGTTCCTGGCTCTGGATATATTTTATAATTTGAATTATTTTCAGTCATATCTATAGCCAGTTTCCACTCTCTTTCAAGTGGCAAACTATAGCTTTCCGACTGTTTTTCAATTATCTCATTTGACGTGATAACTTTAATTTTCCCAACCATCCCTGTATCTATGACTATTGTTCCATTATTACCTGAATATGAGATCATTCTTGATTCAACAGTACCATTCCAGCCAACCTCAATTGAAGCCTCTTTGTGACCTGGGAACTCTACAGACATTTTGGCATGTATCGGATTCCCTTGAGAATCAGACTCAGCGTAATCAATTGTTATTCTTGCGGGGTCCATCTCGCCAAAGCAAAAACATGCTGTATCAATTCCATGGATTGCGAAAGCATCGAACACATTTGGCGACTGAGGCGGAGGCCTAGTTGTAATTCTTGTAAAATCAATTCTTTGTAATTCGCCTATAGCTCCTGAAAAAATTAGTTCCTTTGCATCGATGATAGACTGATGAAATCTTAGCAGATGCCCCACAATCAACTTCTTTCCCTTGTCTTGTGCGGTTGAGAGAATCTTTACCGCATCATCTTGAGAATTGCATAATGGCTTTTCAATTAGCAACAAGGGTTCTTTTTCCATTAAATCAAAAATTAAATCCCTGTGGGTATCTAAAGGGGTAACGATTGCAATTATGTCGATTGGTTCTTGGTTAAGCATTTCTTTCCAAGATAACGAAAAACTATCTACTAAACCAGACACTTTAATTTCTCTAGAATCGTCAACATCGCATGCATGAATTTTGCTAACCAATCCCTGGTTTTTTAATTTCTTAAGAGTCTTGAGATGAATCATTCCCCATCTGCCGCATCCTATTACGCCAACGTTTACTGTCATGTTTCCACCTCATTCATACCTGCGAGGCGCGAGTGATTCGCCATTTTGGTCTTTGCTGACGAACCTAAAGTTATCGACACTATTGAAAGATGAAAAATCTAGTAAATTTTGATTATCAAAGCCTTGTGACTCAAAGACCTCAGGGGAGAAGGAGTAGCCTTCAATTCCAACATATTCTGCCCTAGATACTCTGGTTGTGATTCTTGAATAACCATGATGCCATAGTGCGAGTGCGGTTATCGCATCTTGGCTAGTAGCCACCCTAAATGGCAATCTAGGAAATGGTGCTGTCACACAGTCAGAAGGAACTAAACAATTCTGCTTTTCTAGCCTACCTTTAGACAACCACTTTCGCATGAAAAACCATCTAATCCTACGATGAGGTCTATTTGTATATGTGTATTTTAGTAAATAAGTATGCTCAAATTCATAAATTATGTGTTTGATTTCATCCCAAACTTTCTTTGTTATTACGTAACCCCAGAAATGGCGATTAGTGGCAATTATTTCATCGACTTGATTAGTTTGGAAATCGAGTGAATTATGATTGATATTGTAAGCCATTACAGTTCCAATGTCATCATACTTTGATGACCA
>MDTE01045544.1_pt1 | contig 12238 bp, 8 predicted proteins | sample 811231 | NCBI WGS metagenome assembly MDTE01 (sample SAMN05326651, study PRJNA326480) | marine metagenome | isolation source: seawater | place: Indian Ocean: Red Sea | collected 2010
GTCTTGGATTACGGGCAAAAATTAGTGAACGTTGCAGATACTGGTGTCGTAGGTACATTCTCTACGTTCAAAGGGTTTAATCTCAAAACTACGTCTACTTCCGGCTCTGCAATCTTTAGTGATATTGGTGCGGCTTCGAATATACGAAGAACTTTTGGCGGAGACGTCGGAAACATTGTCAATGCATCAAACACAGCTGAGACAGTAGGACTTATGTTTTATGATGCTGGAACAGCAGTAATCGACATTAGTAAAGCCTTCTATGCAGATCAGCATTTGAGTGGAACCATCAAAGCCATGAGTACGGCTGGTAACTCCGGCGACGGAACAGCGATAGCAGCAGGCCTCCAGATGCTAGGAGGATCGACCAGCGGAAACATTCGGGCGAGACTAGTACCGGACTTAATGGTTTCTGGATCTGTTGATGATATTATCGATCACTTTGCGACAACAAGATTCCAGTCAGGATCTCTTACAGCAGCGACTTTCCAAAATGTGACGAATATTAATTCTACCCTCATTTTCTGTCGAGCCACTGCAGATGAGTTCAACTACTCCACGAACCCAACATACACCAACACAGAAGGAAGAATTGTGGTAATCGATCAAGGGCAAGAAGATACCCAAAGATCCTTTTCTTTCCCAACAACTGTCGGATTGCATGATGAGTTTGGTAATCTACTCGCAGTAGCTAAGATGTCACGCCCAATTGAAAAGAACGATGAGAAGGATATAACTTTCCGAATCAGATTAGACTTCTAAAGGGGCCAGTCAATGGCCATTATCAGGCTGACAGACGACAATTTTGAGAGGTTTAAGTTAGTTGCCAACCCACTCAGGCAGTTTTCGTCTGCCTCTTCAGGTATTACTGGGTCCGTACCTCTTTTCTCGGATGCATCTTCAGGGGTCAAAGATTTAGAACCCACATATGGAGAAGCAGAGACTTCCGTAAGCATAGATCAGATAGATCTATATCGCAATGATTTGGTTCAGCAAGCTTCGATTCTAAATACTGGCAATGGAGCAGACATAAGTGCGGGAATTTCAAACTATTTAACGCTTGTAAATAGTGCACCGACACCTGTCAGGTCTTCCAAACGTCAAGAAATAATTAGATTCACTCCCGGGGTAACTCTCGAGGAAAACTACTTTAGAAAACAAACAGTAAAAGAAGTTCTATTCCCGTATTACCAGTACAAATATCCTACTGCGCAATGGGCATATACTAACTACCATTCTTTGAATTTTGTAACAGGTGGAAACCTTCCTACTGAGTCTGTTTTAATATATCCAGCAGGTACAGGTTCAGTCGATAAAGAAGACTGGAATCCCTTCGGCCCGGCCAACGCATTTACATTCGATTTTTACATAAACCCAAGATATACAACCACGTCTCCCGGAGAAGAGTACACAGCTGGGACTATCTTGCATATGTCTTCGTGCTATGCAATAAGCCTCGTGACCGGTAGCTCAATAGGCCCTTCCGGAATGCCTGACAGATTTAGGCTGCTTCTTCAGCTGAGTGCAAGTGCTGATGCCCCACCTAGCAAATGCCAAATTTCAGGTGATAACATTATCTGTCTAGACCCTTCGATAACGAACAAGTTTATGTTCATAACTTCAGACAACGTTCTCACTGGGAACAATTGGCACCATGTGGCCATTCGATGGGGAGGACCAAATGTCAACAACGGACAGGGATCTTTTGTAATCGATGGCGTCCAAGATAATTCATTTACCATAAATAGTTCAAGCGTGATGCAGGCTTCCTCTAGTGGAACAAGTCTTCTTGACCCTGACGGCCTTTTCGTTGGCAATTTTTATGAAGGGGACAACTATGGAAACAATGCAATAGCCAAGTTTTTCAATCCAATCGCACACAGAGACGAGGGTGTCACAGTCATGAATGATTTCGGTGCTGCGGCTAACAACGACCCCGGTGCTTTTACGTTCAATCACCCACTCAATGCAGAGATTCATGATATCAAAATATACAATCAATACAGGCTCGAAAACCAAATAGAAGCTACTCGATTGAGCGGGTCTGATTTGACCAGCGATTTGTTGTTTTATGTCCCACCCTTTTTCACAAAAGACTCTAGGAATCGATACGTTTTACAGACACCCTTTTTCGATGCGACTGGATCAACAGAAGACCCCTTTAACGTCGCTCTATCATTCGGTGTTGGGGGTATGTCCATAAACCTAGAAAATTTCACAAAGGAGTTGGTAACCAGTCAGTTCCCTCGTTTGTTAAACTTAACAGCCTCTAGAATTGATACACAAGTTCAAATACCTCAAACTGCCAACTATCTCCTGTACGAATCGGGATCCAATAGAAAAAGAAACATCACTGTTCTACCCTGTGACAACGGAAAATTCTTTCCTAATTTTGACTTACTAAGCAGCACTCCACAAACAGGAGTGACCAACATTCTAACAGGTACTCAGGATACGCTAACATTTACCGGTTCTTTTGATGATAGATTTGTAGATGCATTTGGAAATACAAACTACTCATTAATTACGCTCAATAAACTGGTAGACACAGGCTCTCTGGTTCCTGGGTCTGTCCCTACGAGGTCTGAACCCTCTGGGTCTTTGCTAACTCCTCTAGAAGGTGCATCACCAGAAGATCCAGGTGTTTCACCTGGAAATATTTTGACAGTTCTGCAGAGGCTGCATGATCCATCCTCTAACGAAGTTGTATTTTTTGACATATCGAATATGTTTTATGGTGACAGAATAAATCCGGAAACCTTCCTCATCGAAGACTTGCAAGTATCAGGCTCAGGTGGAAGGATGACTTTTAAAGTTAGGGACGATGGAAGAGGCAATCTATACAGGGCAGATGCTCTATCCGAACATGCCAAATGGGCTTCAGTTGGAAACATCCTTTATGAAGAGGGTATTGTGGTCATAAAAACTCCTCACATGCCCTTCTTTGGAAAAGATTCGTTTAGAGTAACATTCCAGGGAGATCGAAGTGTGTATGTTCTGGAGATGCTAATTCCTGCCACAACATCCCTGTTTAATTCCTCAAGTAATCCTACGTACAAAGATCTGGCACCGAGCAATTATGCATCTGAGACAGCCAAGAAATTTACTTACCTTACCGGCATCAATCTTCATGACAATAATTTGAATATTATCGGCCGCGCGAACCTAGCACAGCCTATAATAAAGAGAGAAGAAGATCGTGTTGTGATAAGGTTGAGGATGGACTTTTAGTGATAATTTTGGGACTTGATGTTTCGACATCTTGTACAGGCTGGTGCGTGATGTACCAGGATGACGCGCAGACCATTACAAACTTAGAACTTGGGTATATACCCCTAAGTAAGACTAAGTGTACATACGAGAAAGCGCAGAAGGTCTTGGAGTCATTAGAAGATGTGAGTCGACGTCATAAAATCGATCGAGTGTGCATTGAGGAAAATTTGCAGACCTTCAAGACAGGTCTTAGTTCTGCAAAAACCCTGGCTTCGCTAGCAAGATTCAACGGAATAGTGTCGTATCTTTCTCAAAAAGTCTATGGAATTTCACCTGAGTTTCTCAATGTTAATTCTGCCAGGAAGTCTGTAGGGATCAAGTTGATAAAAAAGCGTCAAGGGGGAAAACCTACAAAAGAACAGGTTTTTGACTGGGTCACACAAGATTTAGAAAATTCAGGAAAACCTCAGCAGTGGCCTATGAAAACAATGAAGTCAGGCCCGAGAAAAGGCCAGGTAATTTTAGATCCACAAACTTACGATATGACAGACGCATACGTCATCGCTCGCGCGGGATTCTTAACTTGAACATTACCATCTAATAAGATACACTTAGAGTGTGAGTACTGTTAAAGATATTAGAACACTAGTAGTAAAGGCATTCGGATCGGGAGAAATGTCTCGAGACGGAGTGAATTATTGCATAAAGTGCCCTGAATGCAAGGATACTAGGCGAGAAAAGAAAAAGCTAGTTGTTCGATTAGATGACGGAAGATATCACTGCTGGGTGTGTGGCACCAAAGGCTCCAGCATTATAAGACTGATCTCCAAATTCCGTCCAGATTTAACACAAGGTGTGAGGGTCTCACTTCGAAAAGAGAAAAAAGACGAATTAGAAAAACCTAAGCAGGAAGTATTGTTACCAAAAAACTCTCTGCTTTTAGCGATCAAAAACCAAGTAGACCCTGACTTAAGAGCATCCTTGAGATACCTTAAAAAAAGAGGTCTAACAAAAAAAGATCTAATGAGATGGAGAATGATGTCGTGCACTTCAGGCACATTTCGTCGAAGAGTTATTATACCCTCTTTTGATGATGATGGAAACTTAAATTATTATGTTGCACGAACAATTGACTCTGAAATTAAAATGAAATATCAAAACTCTAATGTCCCAAAAGAAGAAGTGATTTTTAATGAAATCGATCTAGACTGGTCAAAAGAGTTAGTGTTAGTTGAGGGAGTATTTGATGCCATAAAATGTCCAGAAAACACTGTTCCCATATTGGGATCTAGTCTATCTGTTCGATCCAAACTATATAAGAAAATCACTAGGAACCAAACTCCTTGTATTGTCTCTTTGGATCCGGATCTAAAAGAAAAAGCATTTAAGATAGCTGACATGCTATCTGAATCTGGGTGTAGTGTAAAAATAGCTTTTGCACCCCCGGGAAAAGACTTGGGTGATCTATCTAAGTCTGAAGCAATGAGTGTCTTGTCAAACGCAAAGGTATATAGCGATATGATGAGAATAACACACAAGATAAATGGGATAAAATCAGGCTCATTGCTGTGAGAAAATTATGAAGTATAAGTTTGCACATTTTGCCGATGTACATTGGCGAGGTCTTAGTCGACACGACGAGTACATAAGAGCGTTTAAGCGAGCATTTGACGGTTTAAGAAAAGAAAACGTCGATGCAATTTTTATTGTGGGTGACATAGTACACTCAAAAACACAAGGGATATCTCCTGAATTGATTGACAGTCTATGCTGGTGGTTTAGAGAGATGAATGATATTGCACCAACATATATCACGCTGGGTAATCATGATGGTCTAATCTTGAACAAAGACAGGGAAGACGCGATTAGTCCAATAATCAGGGCACTTAATTTGCCTAACTTGCACCTTATCAAGAACACAGAGAAGTTTTCACATAACGATGAAATTGAGTTGGTTAATTTTTCGTGTTTTGATGAAGAGTCTTGGGATAAGATATCACCGACTAAAAACAAGATAAACATTGCGCTGTTTCACGGAGCAGTCCGAGGAAGTAAGACAGATATTGATTGGGAGCTCGACGGAGAAGTCGAAGCCAAAATGTTTAGCGAGTATGACTTTGTATTTCTGGGTGACATTCACAAGCATCAATTTTTAGATGAAGAAAATAGAATAGCATACTGTGGTTCGACAATCCAGCAAAATTTTGGTGAAACGCCTGATAAAGGTTACCTCTTGTGGGAAATAGACTCTTCAGATGTGTACAGCACGACCCATGTGCCTGTCTATAACGATACACCTTTTGTAACAATAGACTGGATGGGAACTGTAACTGAAACATTGGATGTTGCAGATGAACACCCAGACAATGCCAGGTTTAGAATTAGAACGACTGTCCCTATAAGTCAGGGGGAAATTAGGCAACTGTACTCTTCTTTAAAAGAGTTTAAGAATGCGACTGAAATCGTGATGAAACACGAATCTCCTAAATCGCACCCAATCTCAGAAGAATTTCAAAATTCTGTTAAACTAAATTTGAGAGATCCTAAAGTGGTTTCGACGATGATACAGGAGTATTTTTCTAAAGCAGGTCTTAGCGACAAAATGAATCAAAACCTAGAAGATCTGGTTCATAGGCTTTGGAAAAATGCAATGAAAGCAGATCCGACCTCCTCTGGAAGATGGTCATTGAAGGAGATTGAATTTGACAATACTTTTGGATATGGAAAAGACAATAGAATAGATTTTGATGCTGCTGAAGGAATTATCGGGATATTTGGTAAAAATAGGACAGGTAAATCGTCGATATGCGGAAGCATCATGTACACTCTGTTCAATGCGACCGACCGCGGTCCCATGTCTAATCTTCACGTAGTTAATTCAAGAAAAGGGCATTGTAAGTCTAAAGCAATTCTTTCCAAGTCGGGAAGAAACTATCTTTTAGAGAGACAGACAATTAAGAAGCAGGCCCGCTCCGGAAAACTTAGTGCGACAACCCATTTGAACTTAATGGAAGTCGACGACAACGGTGATGTTTTAAGAGATCTTTGCGGTGAGCAAAGAAGAGAAACTGAAAAAACACTCAAAGAATTAGTAGGAACATCAGAAGATTTTCTCTTAACATCGTTTGCTTCTCAAGGAGAGATGAATACATTTCTAAAGCAGAAGGCATCTTCTAGAAAGACAATTCTCTCTAAATTTCTAGAACTTGATGTTTTCGAGCGTTTGAATGAATCAGCAAGAGATGAAAGTGCTGGTGTGAAACAAATGCTTAAGAATGTTCCTGAGCGGGACTTTGATGTAGCGATCATAGACTTAAAGAGTAAACTAGCTGCAAGAGAGGAAGAAAGAGACCTCTTGTGGAACAACCTGGAGATTCTTAGAAAAAAATCACGTGAACTAGAGTTGACGTTGGCAACAAGATCAGACGGTAATCTTGTCACACAGTTGGACATTGATGAACAAAAAGAAAAAGTAAGCAATCTTCTAGCTGAGAAAATTCGAAGACAAACTGAGAAGTCTAGTCTTGAAGAAAGAGTTACAGATATTTCTGAAAAACTAGAAAAACTTACATCATTTAAAGATGAATTCCCTGTTAATGATCTAAAAAATTCTTTGCAGGAGCAGCGCGTTCTGGAAAACACAGAATCATCAATAAAACATTCAATAGAAAAAGCACGACAAAAACTAAAAACATTAGAAAAAGAAGCAGAAAAACTTCATGATGTCCCCTGTAGTGATGCATGTCCTATCAACAAATATATGGATGGAGCTTTAAAAGCTAAGAAGAAAATCAAAGCACAGAATAGCACCATTATCGATTTTAAAGACGATCTAAAAATTACAAAAAAGAGCTTAAAAAAATTGACAGATCAAAATCTTTCTGAAAAGCTTGAAAAGTATAATGATCTTATAGAAAAGCACAATGACCTTGCATTAGACAAGAGTCAATCTGAGATAAAGTTGACCTCTGAAAGAAGTGCTTTATCAAACCTCAAAGATACAATCTTGTCCGAAGAAGCACGCCTAGATGAGATGAGAGCCAATCTTTCATCTGATGATGCAGCATCTCAGATAAGAGCTTTGAGACAAAAATTAAGCGACTTAAGAGTTCGCATAAGCAAATCTGAGACAAAACACTCAGCTCTCTCTGAAGCAATAGGTTTGCACACCTCAGACATTGAAAAACTCAGAAAAGAAAAAGAAGAGTTTAAAGATCTTATTGAGCAGTGGAAAGTATTTGACTTGTTTCACCAAGCAACATCCAAAAATGGAATTCCTCTAGAAGTAATAAGATCTAGGTTGCCCGAGATCAATCAAGAAATATCGAGTATCTTGCAAGGCGTGGTAGGATTTACAGTTGAGTTAGAGTCAGACGAAGGCTCAAATGAGATGTCTGTTTACATTAACTACGGTGATTCTAGGCGAATTATTGAATGTTGTAGTGGTATGGAGAAAATGATGTCCGCACTTGCAATTAGAGTGGCTCTTATCAATGTTTCATCTTTACCTAAAAGTGATATTCTTATAATTGATGAAGGATTTGGTGCCCTCGATGCAGGAAATATTGAAGCATGTAGCCGACTCTTGGAATCAATGAAAAAGTGGTTTAGGTGTATTTTGATAATTTCACACGTAGATGCTGTCAAAGATGCAGTCGACAATGTCCTAGAGATTACTAGAAAAGGTAATGATTCACATGTCATATTCGTCTAAAACTAAAATAAAGATTACGGGAAAGAAAAACCCGTTTACGTGTCCGATATGTAAGTTTGTTCTTCGTGATATCGAGGATGTAAAGTCTGTAAAGAAACACGAGGGATGTTCTAATTGTGTAACAAACTTTAAATTTAGCAATTTAGAAAAATGGAAAAATGGGTGGAGGCCTTCTATTGAGGAAGCAAGGTCCTCCTAAAGGTAATATTTAAACGTCAGAGGTGTGTCATGAAATTAGAAACAGTTCGTATAGTAAGTGAATTCTTAGAAAATTCTTGGGGAAGAGAGTCCAGCAAGGACGGAACTTACTCTATCAAATATAGCTTAGCACAAAATTTACTAACATTGAAATACACAACTTTGGTTAATTTTGTCTCTGAGTCAGCGTTGCAACCCCAGATAGCTGGTGCTGCTGAACAAGCGGTCCAGTTGTGTGATTCCAAAATTGCTGAGCTTAAGAAGTCATTTAAGTCGACAACTGGTGAAGCCCTTAAGTTAGATGACAAGGGTGGATCTGACAGCTTTGAGTTGATTTCTCCTGTAGGTCCCAAAAAAGTGGCTTACTACAGATATAATCATTCTTTTAGCATACAAGATTAGATGTGGCAAAAGTAAACAAGCAAAAGCAGATCAAGGAAATAGTGAAGTGTGGTAAAGACCCAAGCTATTTCATTAACAAGTATGTAAAGATCCAACACCCTACTCGAGGTCTGGTTCCATTTGACACGTACTCGTTTCAAGATGACTGCTTAAAAGATTTTGTCGATCACAGATTCAACATCATCTTAAAGTCTCGACAGCTAGGAATATCCACGCTATCAGCTTGTTATGCTGTTTGGCTGGCATCTTTCTATAGAGATAAAAACATTCTTGTCATTGCAACCAAGCTAGCAGTTGCCCAGAACTTTATCAAAAAAGTAAAAACAGCATTACGAAGTATGCCCAACTGGTTGATGCTACCTGAGATTACATCTGCAAACAAGCAAGGTGTAGAGTTTAGCAATGGCTCAGCAATCAAAGCAGTTCCGACGTCCGATGACGCCGGTAGATCCGAAGCGCTGTCTTTGCTAATTGTCGACGAGGCTGCTTTTATTAGAAACTTTGATGAGTTGTGGATGGGACTTTACTCGACTCTTTCTACAGGTGGTAGAGCAATCGTTCTTTCTACACCTAACGGTGTTGGTGACAAATATCACGAGCTTTGCATGGGTGCTGAAAACGGGGAGAACGTTTTCAATTTTATAAAGCTTATGTGGGATGTGCATCCAGAAAGAGACACTGAGTGGTTCGACATTGAAACTAAGAACATGAGCCGAAAGCAGATCGCACAAGAGTTAATGTGCGATTTTGCAGCATCAGGTGAGACATTTCTTACAGCCACAGACTTAGAAAAGCTTTCAATGCAGATTCAAACCCCTTTAGAAAAATGGGGTCCCGATATGGGTGTCTGGGTTTGGAAGTACTCTTTAACAGAACACAAATACGTGATTTCTGCCGATGTCGCTAGAGGGGATGCAGCAGACTATTCTACATTCCATGTGTTTGACACAGTAACGTCAGAGCAAGTGGCAGAGTACAAGGGTAAAGTTCCACCTGATCAATTTGCGACTCTCCTGGCCGAGGCAGGCAAAAGATATTGTAATGCATTAATATGCCCAGAAAACAACACGTATGGCTATGCGACTGTTATGAAGCTTGTTGATTTAGGGTACAAGAATTTATACTTCAAAAATGAAAAAGATAAGTTTGCAGCATTGTATGGAACAGGAGTTCCTGAAGTTTCCAAAATAGGCTTTCAGACAAACTCTCAAACTCGAGGCCAAATTTTAACTAAGTTTGAAGAAGCTATTAGAACTAACGGTGTAAGGTTTTATTCGTCTAGATTTTATGATGAAATGAAAACCTTTATTTGGAAAGGTACCAAAGCGCAAGCCCAAAAAGGAAAAAACGACGATCTTGTAATTGCAGCAGCTATTGGTGTTTGGCTTTTTGATACAAACCCTAGTCATCATAAACAGACATATGATATTAACAAGGCAATGCTGGAAGGTTTTGGGGTCAACCAAAGCGGAAAAGAAAAAATTACAAACCCATGGGCAAACAAGGCGTTCAATCCATTTAAACCCCATGTGATGCCTAATATGCCGCAGTCTGGATCAATTGACGGAATTGATTACAGTTGGCTTTTATAGGATATAATACCTAGGTAGAGAAGAGGATAAGATGGCAAATCAACCAAGTCTTTTTAATCGTCTGACCCGATTGTTTAGATCCGGGCCCGTCGTTAAAAGGCGAGTCAAAAACTATAATCAGCCGGCCGCGTCGTCTGCACTAGAAGTTTTTAGAAGAGCGCATAGCGATGTGTATAGCAATACTCTTAGCGCATATGGCTCATACGATAGAATGTCTCGATATAGTGATTTTAGTGAGATGGAAACAACTCCAGAAATTGCAGCAGCTCTTGATATCTACGCAGAAGAAACAGTCTCACCAGACGAACACGGAAGAGTTCTTCACATATATTCAGAGAATAGAAAAATTCAAGAGCACTTAGAGCATCTTTTTTATGATGTATTAAATGTCGAATTCAATCTAGTCATGTGGGTTAGAAACCTGTGTAAGTACGGCGACTTCTTCTTGTTTAATGATATTTCTCCTGAGTTTGGAGTCATTGCCGCTTACCCAATATCAATTAGTGAGATGGAAAGAGAGGAAGGCTTCGACCCCGAAGATCCTTTAGCTGTGCGATTCCGATGGGTAACCCAGGGAAATCAGCTTTTAGAAAACTGGCAAGTATCACACTTTAGGTTGCTTGGCAATGATGCGTTTTTACCGTACGGCAACTCCGTTCTGGAAGCGGCAAGAAGAATTTGGCGCCAGCTTATCCTCATCGAGGACGCCATGTTGGTATATCGTGTTATTCGCGCGCCTGAGCGAAGAGTCTTTTATATTGATGTGGGTAACGTGCCGCCTGAAGATGTGGCGAACTATTTGGAGCAGGCGCAGACGAGCCTTAAGAGAAACCAGGTCATCGATCAAGACAACGGAAAAGTAGACTTAAGATACAATCCACTCTCAGTTGACGAAGATTATTTCCTTCCCGTTCGAGGCGGTGAGTCAGGAACAAGAATTGATACTCTGGCAGGTGGACAGAACACAGCAGCGATTGAAGATGTTGAATACATCCAGAAAAAGTTGTTTGCAGCTCTGAAGATACCCCGAGCTTATTTGGGGTATGATGAAGAAGTAGGTGCTAAAGCAACTTTGGCACAAGAAGATATCAGATTTAGCCGAACCATTCAAAGGATTCAAAAAACAGTTGTTTCTGAGCTCAATAAACTAGCAATGATTCACCTATACTGTCATGGTTATGAGGGTGAAGAGCTAGCCGATTTTGACCTAAGGCTTTCCAACCCTTCTACAATCGCCCAACAGCAAAAGCTTGAACTAATTCGATCAAGGTTCGAAATTGCAGGAACTGCCCCTGAAGGTTCAGTGAGTCGAACTTGGATTCAAAAAAATGTGTTAGGCCTTACAGATGAAGAGATCGAGGACGTCTTTAAGGGGCGGATTAAAGATAAGCTTGAAGATGCAGAAGTCGAAGCAGCTCAGCCTCCCGGTGCCGAAGGCGGCGATGATGCCGGTGGAGGCGATGATGCGGGAGGCGGTAAAGAAGCAGGAGGATTGTTTGCATCAGACAATACAGACGGAATGCTACTGACAGCCCTCCCCCCAGAAGACGAAGAAGAAGGCGACGAAGAATTAGAAGAAGATCCAATCTTAGGTCTGTCAATCGATGATGATGACGCTCCTGTAAAGGCACATAATGCAATTATGAATGCGTTTGGTGAGAAAATTAAGTCATCTAGAAAAAATAGGTCCGGCCCTAACTCAACACACATGCCAGATTTTGTTAAAATGGTTTCTGTTGGAAAATCAGGAAGAACTCAAGACTCTATGCACAAACCTTTCGATAATGACTTTTTAGGTAATCCGTTTGGCGAAGCAGTAGATACCTCTCCTTCCACACCTCCAAGACTAACATATGATTTGGTTAAAACGCTCGGAAAGATGTCGAATCAGATAGGTATATCTAAGCAGTCTTTGCTTTCAGAGTCGGATGATGAGAATACTTAAGTTTAAGGAGAAGGACCAAAATGGCGAAGCATAACAAAAAACGCAACGTCGGTCTATTACATGAGCAACTAATAAGATTTGCAAGTCAAAATCTTGTTGAGGGCCATAAAGATAAGGCCAACTTAGCAATTACAATCCTAGATACAAATTTTAAAGAGGGGACTGAGCTCTATA
>MDTE01009875.1_pt1 | contig 12237 bp, 10 predicted proteins | sample 811231 | NCBI WGS metagenome assembly MDTE01 (sample SAMN05326651, study PRJNA326480) | marine metagenome | isolation source: seawater | place: Indian Ocean: Red Sea | collected 2010
AGAATCCTAGTCGGGCAAACAATTCGCCGAGTCCCATGCCTTCGCGAGAGGATCATGTCACCATTTGAGACCTGGCAGGGAGGGGCCACGGCTGCCGCCCTTCGAGGGGCGTTGGTGGTGGGTGCGCTCTTGACGCTGACGGGATGCGGGGCGGCCATAGTGGCGGCCCTGGACAATGCGATGTCAGGGGCGACGAAAAGTGATTGCGCGATCTCGCGGGTTCTGCGAGCAGAGCCCTTGTGCAAGGCGGAGGGTCCGCCGCCACCGGAAGAGAATGTGTATTGTTATCGGACGCTCGGAATCATCAATTGTTACCGGAACGAGGACCCCTACGGCACTGAGGGCTCACGAAGGCCTGCCGGACAAGCGGCCTCCGGGGGTTGAGCGTCTGAGCTGGAATCCCACGCAGTATTTGAAGTTCGGTGATCTACGCCTGCGGCCGGCCATTGATCTTTTGTCGCGCGTGTCGATCGAGTCCCCGAAACACATCATCGATCTTGGTTGTGGTACAGGGATGGTTTCTGCAGTGCTGCGCGAGCGGTGGCCTGACGCGCGAATTGTCGGTGTGGACGGTTCACCGGAGATGCTGGCGAAGGCGCGCGAGCAGATTTCGGGCGTTGAATGGATTGAAGCAGATGTGGAGAGCTGGGCGCCTGACGAACCACCCGATCTCATTGTCTCCAATGCGGTTCTTCATTGGCTCGACCGGCACGATGAGTTAATTCCGCGGCTGTTGAGTACCCTCCGAGCGGGTGGGGTGCTGGCGATCCAGATGCCCAAGAATTTCGCGGCGCCATCACACACGTGCATCACGCATGCGGTCAATTCGGGGCCCTGGCGGGAATTGCTCGAGCCGCTGACAAGGCCTGATCCTGTCGCTTCCCCTGCCCAATACCATGCTCTGCTGAGTTCATCGGCTGTGGCCGTCGATGTCTGGGAGATCGAGTATTACCAGGCCCTGGAGGGAAACTCTCCCGTTGTCGAGTGGACGTCAGGAACGATACTGCGACCGCTACTGAATGCCCTCCAGGACACCGAACGGACCGAATTTCTGAGGATCTACGAGCGTTGCATTGAAGGAGCGTATCCACAGGGTCCGGGCGGCACGACCTTATTCCCGTTTAGGCGGCTATTTTTGGTCGCCCAAGTCTAGAATGGCTTAGAAGTCATTTATCAACCGGGTGGACAGCACGTGTACCAGCCAGGACCACTAAATCTTATAACCGACGTCGCGGGCCTTCGCGTTGGCAACGCGGAAGACGTGGCGGCGCGAACCGGCGTCACAGTTGTTCTGCCCGAGAATTCCATGACTGCCTCGGTCGACGTCCGCGGAGGCGCGCCGGGGACACGCGAAACGGATGCGCTCGATCCGACATGCCTCGTGGAACAGGCAGACGCCATTGTCCTCTCGGGCGGTTCGGCGTTTGGGCTCGACTCGGCATCGGGAGTCATGACGTGGTTGCACGGGCGTGGCCGCGGCTTTGCCGTCGGCGGTGCACGTGTCCCGATCGTTCCGTGTGCCATTCTTTTTGACCTTCTCAACGGAGGCGAAAAGGATTGGGGCTCTACGTCGCCGTATCGGGAACTTGCGCTCCAGGCCTGCGACAATGCAGCAGGCGAGTTTCCCTTGGGCAATATCGGTGCAGGATTGGGTGCATCAGCGGCGGATCTCAAAGGCGGGTTAGGCAGTGCCTCATCCGTGTCCACGGATGGCCTGCAGGTTGGGGCCCTGGTGGCAGCCAACCCGTTCGGCTCGACCGTCATGCCGGGAAGCGACGCGTTCTGGGCCTGGCCGCTGGAAAACGGAAACGAATTTGGCGGCGCCCGCCCGGGTCGGTTGAACCTTGCACAGGACTTCGAGTTCCCATCAGAGCCCGGTGTCGGCGCCAATACGACAATTTGCGTGGTCGCCACTAATGCCTCCCTGAGTGTTGCTCAGTTGGAGCGGCTTGCCATCATGGCCCACGACGGCATCGCCCGGGCGATTCGGCCCGCTCACACCCCTTTCGATGGAGACACGGTGTTCGCGGTTTCGACCGGGGCGGGTGAACATTGCACACCAGCCCGGCTCGCCGAGGCTGGTATGATGGCCGGCGATTGTTTGGCGCGCGCTATTGCCCGGGGCGTTTATGAGGCAGAAACTCTTGGCAGTACTCAAAGTTATCGATCACGCCACGGCTCAAAAATCGGGGCCGATTGAAGGGAGGTTGTAATGACCCGCATTCTGGCAAGCCTTGCCGTCATCATCTGCATGACCGTTTCCCAAGTTGCCCTGGCGGCAAAAGACAGTGTGGTCGTGGGTATGCGCCTCGAGCCACCCGGTCTGGATCCAACGATGGGCGCGGCTGCGGCCATCAGCCAGATCACCCTCTACAACATCTTCGAAGGTCTCACCCGTATCGATGAGCGGGGCGAAGTGGGACCCGGATTGGCAACCAGTTGGACGGTATCTGACGACCTCAAGTCGTTCACGTTCAATCTTCGGAAAAACGTCAAGTTTACCGATGGTACAGACTTCGATTCGGGGGACGTCAAGTTCACCTTTGAACGGAATGCAGGTGAGAAGAGCACAAACAAGCGAAAGGGCCGGTTCGAGAACATGGCCAGCATCGATACGCCGGAACCACACACCGTCGTCATCACGCTGAAAGAGGCCAATCCGTTGCTGTTGTTCAACCTTGGTGAGAGCACCGGTGTGATCGTGGCGCCCGAGTCCGCTGAGTCGAACGCAACCAATCCCGTAGGGACGGGTCCCTTCAAGTTCGTGAAATGGACCAAAGGGGATTCAGTGGTTCTGGAGAAAAACGCCAGTTACAGGGCCCCTGATGCCATCAGATTGAACAGGGTTACCTTTAAGTTTGTCGGGGACGCGAATGCGCAAGTCGCGGCCATGATGGCGGGTGACGTCGATGTGTTTCCCCGTATTGGTGCACTGGAGACCCTTCAGCAGTTTGAGAACGATTCGAGGTTCCAGGTTCTACAGGGGACGACAGAGGGAGAAACGGTTCTATCGACCAACAACAAGCGTAAACCCTTGAACGATGCGCGTGTCCGCTGCGCAATCGCACATGCCCTCAATCGGCAGGAGATCATCGACGGTTCCGAGTTCGGATATGCGACGCCCATCGGAAGTCACTTTCCGCCGCATCATCCCGCCTATGTCGATCTCACGGATCTACGAGGTCATGACCTCGACAAGGCCCGAGCACTTTTGGAGGAGGCAGGGTATGGAGGCGGTCTCGAGCTGACCCTTCAGCTGCCGCCGCCTGAGTATGCGCGTCGCAGCGGCGAAATCATCGCGGCGCAGCTGGCAAAGGTTGGCATCAAGGTCGCGATTGAGAACGTGCAGTGGGCGCGCTGGCTGGACGTGGTCTACAAGCAGAAGAACTACGATCTCAGTATCGTCAGCCACGTGGAGCCCAACGACATCAACATCTACGCCAATCCTGAGTATTACTTCCAGTACGATGATCAAGGGTTCCGCGACATCATTGCGAAAGCGGATACGGCGCTCGACAGCGGCGAGCGTTACGCATACTTGCGGGATGCACAGCGAAAGCTGGCAGAGGACTGCGTGAACGGATTCCTGTTCCAGCTGGCCAAAGCCGGTGTCGCACGCCGCGAACTGAAAGGCTTGTGGCAAAACTGGCCCATGTTCGTAAATGACATGGCTGCAGTCTACTGGGAGGATTGATCAAGAGCCGCCGATCAATCAACCATCATTTCACGGATGTAGAAGAGCTTTCCGCACAAGCTTCGAATCTCGAATTCGGGATGACAGGATGTTCGGGAGGGGCCGAAGCGTTCCGGCCCTGCCGTCATCACTGCACGTAGATATGGACTTCGTTGGTCGCGGCTTCTGCGCTGGTCGTTGACGACAGATTCACCCGATTGGCGGGGAGCCCCATCTCGGTCAGCGTTCGCAACACATCGTCTGCGTGACGTTTTGCCTTTGAGGCATTCAGGGCGTTGTCGGCAGGCGTACCCTGCGAGGGTGTCACCGCGACCAGCTCGAATGCGGCTTGGGGGCGCCTTTCAAGGGCGCGAGAAACCGCATTGTATAGAGCCTGTTGGTAGGGGACATCCGCCCGGTCGAATCGGATCACGACAAGGGGGCGTCGATTGGTCGCCGCGAAGCCGCCGCTTCCGCTCGCTGGTGCCGCACTGGTGAGTGGGGCAGCAGAGAGATAAGCACGGCTGGTCAGACTCTGACCGTAGTATTCGCCGTTCTTTATTGCGAGCGAGATGGCCGTCAGGCTTCGCCGCTCGTTGCCCACATAAGCAGTTTGTCTGCTGATGTCCTCACTCAACTCGTTGAGCAGTCGATCAATTAGCACCAGCGTCCTGTTTGTCTCGTCTTCGAGGATGGCGAGCTGACGGTGGTCTTCGTCGATGGCTCCCTGAAGCCCGTAGGTGGCGCGCGTCGTTTCCAACAAGTACGACACCATCGCTGAATCGGCGGCAACAGAATTGGCCAGGCTGTTCATTGCAGCGATATCCAAACCAATTCGGTCGAGTTCCGATTGAGCGGTATTCCATTGGCTCACCAGCACGGGATTTCCGGGCGTGGTGCCGAGCTGCAAGCGCGCATTCACCGCCGCGACCGTACCGTGGTAGCGCTGAGCGTTCTGTGTGGTGGCGCGGCGAATCTCCTGGAGGTTGTCGTTTCGTTGGCGGACGTTCGTCTGAAGTATTCCCAGCTCGCTGCGAAGCTGGCTGACTTTTTGGCCCACAAAGGTGCCAGTCGGCTGGGCCGCGGTCACCGTTGGCGGTACAAACCGTGTTGTGCCGAGTAACGGAGGCGACGCCGAAGCCCCGGTGCCTAGCGTCGGCGCCGCCATCGCACGGTCACCGGATTGAGGCGCTTGGGCCGCTTCGCTCTGCGCTGCTTGCGAAGGATCTTCGCCGGTCAGCGACGGCCATAATGCGTCTGTCGCGAACGAACAGCTTGAAAGGAGCAATGCCGCGCCTAATGCTGCGACATGCGATCTATTTAATGCCATGCCTGCGAATACCACTTGCTTTGATTTCGTGTCGGCTTAACCGCAGCAGGAAGCCGTCTTTTTTAGCAGCAGGAAGCCGTCTTATTTAAAAGGCAAACACAAACGGGCTGAGAACCCTTAGGCCAGCCTCCCGTCGGCACTGATCTTAACTAATGGTCAGAATCGCCACAAGCGCGTTTTCTTCAACCTTTGTAAGCCGTTATCAGAGGTTCACGAATCAGCACCCCAATTTCTACCTCTTGCCGCGGTTAAACGATTTATCTAGTGTCGCGTCACTTTTCCTGAGGCCGTCGCCTTTTCAGGAAAACAAAGCGCCCGTAGCTCAGTTGGATCAGAGCACCAGACTACGAATCTGGGGGTCGGGGGTTCGAGTCCTCCCGGGCGCGCCACTTTTCAATTCGACGAGTTCAGATGAAGATCAGCTGTTGCCAGAAATTGGCGCGCCGCGGGCAGGTTTTTGCGCCGTGGAGGCCGAAACGGCTTGACCACTTCCTTGGCTCGCCGACTCCTCATCAAACAGCAAGTGCGCAGTCGATCCGAGCCGGCGCAGTTCTGGCGCGCAAAGTTTAAGCCCAACCGATGTGAAGATGTTGACCAGGAACGTGACGAATATCATCACCGACAACACTCGTGCATCGAATGCCCCGAGTTGAAACCCGAGCGCGGCAATCACGTATGCCATTTCTGCACGTCCGCACATGCCCACGCCCACGGAAAACGACTCGGTCCAGCTGAACTTTAGCAACCTTGCCATGCCCCCTGCGCTCACGATCTGACCGACCAGCAGAACGATGGTCAATACGAGCACGAAAGCGAGGCTCTCGCCTTTGAGAACATCGAATGTGATGTGAAATCCGAGCGATATGAAAAAGATCGGTCCCAGGAAGGAATAGGCAATGCCCTCGAGGCGATCGGTGACCTTCTGCACAAGCTCGGCGCTGGCAACTTTCTCTTCAAAGAAAAGGCCGGCCATATAGGCGCCGAGGATGATGTGGAGACCGATGGCTTCGGCGACGAGCCCATACGCCAGGCCCAACACCAAGACAAAGGTAAAGCCGTGCCCGTCTCGGTTGCGGAACGGGTGTTTCAGCATTGGGAAGAACCAGTAACCCACCGCCAAACCACCACCGAAGAACAGCGCCACCTTGAAGGCGATCCAGCCCAACGCCATCGCGTCAACGTCGCCATGCTGAATGATTCCGAGAGCGAAACTGAATGCCACCAACGCCATGAGATCGTCGATAACACATGAGGCGACGACGACCTGCGCCACCCGTGTGTCGCGAAGGCCGAGGTCGTAAAGGATCTTCAATGTGATGACGACGGCGGTCGCCGTCATCGTCAGGCCCACGAAGACAGCTGGTATGATTTCCAATCCGAATGCGAGCGCCACGCCAAAGCTGACAGAAAACGGAACGATGGCGCCGACAATCGCAACTCCCAACGATTTCTTCAGTGCCGCAAAGAATTCACGCGGGGATGTCTCGACGCCGGTATGGAGCAACAGGAAGAAGATGCCCAGGTTCGCGAGCACTTCGATGATTTCGTTCGGTTCGACCCAGCCCAGAATCGCGGGACCGAGCAGGACCCCCATCGTGAGTTCGCCCATGATCGTCGGGAGTCCGATGCGCCGGAATACGACGGCGACTGCCCAGATGACCACCAGGAGAATAAGCAGATCACGGAATATGTGGTCCATCTATAACCCGCTTCGATGATCTGAACGCATAGCCGATTGATCGCGCATGCATCTAAATTGTCGGTGAATGTCGATAGGGATTCGGAACGTCGTTCCAGGGTGGGGCGGAAACATAGCGCATTGGCATGCAAATGCGAACACCCTTGTGGACCGGGTGACAACATCATTGGTGGCGGGGAGTCAAGTCAATAATACGTGCGTGCCGACAGCGGCTTGAAGGGCTATCAGATTCTCGCGAGCATCGGTCGGCCGGTTGTTTGGATCGGGGTCGATAAGTGTCATGACCCAATTCGCTAGTTCCTTGTCGACCCAGTCCGCGATGAGGGAGGATGACTCTCCTAGAGGCTGAGGCGCTTGTCCCGCAAGCATCAGGTAGGCGATGACGCCAATCGAATAGACGTCAGCACGAAAGTCGACCGAACTGGGCGCGGACCGTTGTTCCGGGCTCACAAAAGGGAGAACGCCGAATCGGGAACGCCATGTAATCGATTCACCTGAGGCCATTCTGGCACAGCCGAAATCACACAGGACGGGACGACCACCATTGCTGATCAGGATATTGTTCGGTTTGATGTCGCGGTGAACCACTCCGACCTTGTGCACAGCGTCCAATGCGGAGAGGAGGCCTTGAAGAATGGCTACCGTTTCCGCTGCGCAGATTGGCTCGATTCGCCGGTCGAGGTAGGGTGTCTTGAGAAACGGCCGTAGATGTAGGGGCCAAATGCGCGTCGCCAAAGTGTCAGGCAGGTACGGCATCACAAAATAGGGTGTGGCATTCGGCAAGGTCGCGCATTCGATCACGTTGATGATGTTCGGATGATTCAGGCTCGCGGTCAGATTGGCTTCGTTATGGAAGTTTTGAAGAACACGTGCGGCAAGCTCATCGTCGCCCTTCGCAATCCTCCGCTTCAGTCTGCGGCCCCGGATATGAAATAACTTGACCACGGACTCGGCATCGTCGTCCCGGCATCGGCATCGTCGTCCCGGCATAAGAGTACATCACAGTGACTCCCGCCTCCCAATCGTTGAACGACTTCATACCGACTGATCGAATCCATACAAGGAGTATGCGAATCGCCGAGGCTGGCGCACAAGCATATTGGTGTCCTCACCCGCCAATTGTTGGGGCGCAAACCGCGGTCAGCAACGCCTGGTTAGGCGTGTTCAAAGCCTACACGTGGATGCTGCTGTTCATCCCGCCGTGCATTCTTTCTGAACTGTCCTTTGCAGCGACGATTCCGACTGCACCAGCCAGGATTCTTGAGATTCATGATCCCGTCGTTGAAGTCGCACTCGCGCCCGGACGCATAGAGCATTCGACGTCTGCACTTCCTGCTCCCGCCAGCCCTCTCGTTCAACGTGCCCAACAGCTCCTCCAGGAGCTTGGATTTTACTTCGGTTCCACTGAAGGACGCCTGAACGACGACATCGATTTGGCGGTGCGCCAGTTCCAGCGGCGTTCCGGCATGGAGCCGGATGGCCGAATCGATGAAACCCTTATCTCGAGGTTGGAGTTCGCGAGTCAGGCCAACCGGTTGGTCAATCGGCTGGACAACTTACGTCAGGAACAAAAGAAACGGGCTCGACAGGCGCTGGCTTCTTCTTCCGAGACCCGCCGCCTCGTTTCGGGCGTGAGGCGGCTTGGTGTGGCGGATCCGACACGAGATTCCCGTTCTTGCCTTGCTGCACCAACTGTTCAATGCCTTCTTCTCGAGGCAATCGAGGCAGCGAAGTCTGTCCATCGGGTCCACTTCCGCGATTGGGTCTTGGGGGAGGTATTGACCGTCCAGGCACGCGTGGGCTCCCTGAAAGGGGCGCTGACAACAGCTGGTTTGATCGATGATCCACGCCTGGTCATCGTCGGCCTGAAGCGAATGGTCGAAGCCGCCGCCGTCGCGGGCGACCTTGATGCGGCACGGACGACCGCGGAAATGATCCCTGACACGTGGATCCAAATCGAGGCACGAATTTCGATTGTGAAAGGTGACCTTCGAGACGGACGGGTCGCACAAGCGCGAATGCTCGCGACCGAACTGTCTGACGATATCCTTGCTGCGGACAAAGGCCGTGCCCGAGTGGGCTTGTTGGTAAGGCTTGCAAACGCATTGAGCGGCGGGGGGTCCATAACCGGCGCGACGCGTGTCTTGGAGCGCGCCATGCTGATTGCTGATCCGCCGGGACTCCGCGAACAGGTCGAGCCGGCAGATATCGCCGCTATCGCTGCAGGTTATGCGCGGGTGGGTCGAACGGTACGCGCGCAGCAACTTCTTGCCCAAACGGCCGATGCAGCCGCTCGCGAGTCGGCCTTGATCCAAGCCGCATACGCACGGGCAATGACAGGAGATCTGATCGGTGCGCGGGCGTTCGCGGATTCGATCCAAACTGCTCGCTATCGGTTGTCGGCATTGGTTCGGATTGCGGAGGCCCAGCGCGACCGGAGGCAACTGCATGCTGCTGCATCGACACTTCCCGTAGCAATGGCTGCCAGTAAGCTCATCGGAACCGGCTTGAATTATGCGAGATCAGACGCTCTGTCCCGCATCGCCTCGATTTGGACCAGTTTGGGAGAATTTGCAAAGGCTGCGGCCTTAGCGGGAGATATTCCGGATGATCGCGTGCGGTCGAGTACTTTTTGGACCATCGAAGCAAGGTCCTTGGCCAATGGTTCAAGGGCCGGACAGCGGGAGCCCGTAGCAGTTCGGGAAACCAACAGTATTGCGAGTGCGCTCGATCGGGCCTGGGTTCTGGCGAATGCTGCGGCCTTGTACGCGGAAACCGGACAATCCTTACCGGCTCGACGTTTATTCGATCAGGGTGTGCGAATTGTGTGGGACACGAAGAATTCGTGGGCGCGCGCGCAAGCACTGGTCAGATATGCAGACGTTCTTCACATCTTGGAAAGATTCAACCACCTAAAACGTAAAGTTGATGAGGCGAGCTGAAGGCGCGGGCGGTATTTCAGACTGAGTTGCGCTATAATGGCTTCGCCATTCGGACGGCTGGGCTGCCAGGTATGCAAAATGGGCGGCTTCGGTCGGTATAGGGGAACAGGCACCATGGGCGGTGTCCCGACGTCAATGGCGGCTGGCAGGCTTCCTGCATTTAGCACAGATACCCGTAGGGCTGCGGCGTCGGCACACCCAACAGAATTCGCTACCAAGAACCACGGTGCCGCTGATCATGACTGGGTGCTGACAGGATGAAACAGCTATTTCAATTTCGAGACTTGTGCTGATCTGCTGCGCGATGTCAGTTGGACTGGCGGTATGGGCGCCTGTGACAGCACAGGAATCCGAAATAATCAGAGAGCGATTCACGAACGCCAATGAGGCGTACAGAAACAAGGATTTCTCTCGGGCTTACTACTGGTGGAATCTTCTCGCGGAAGCGGGGCATGCCAAGGCTCAATCCAATCTTGCGCTTTTGTTCCTGCGCGGCCAAGGCGTAGAAAAGAACGAAGATCTGGCGCTCCAGTGGTTGGACAAAGCAGCATCCCAAGGGGTCTCTACGGCGCAGTACAATCTCGGTTACCTTTATTCGATCCTCAAAGGGAAAATTCGAGATGAGCAAAAAGCCAGCTTCTGGTACCTGAAAGCGGCCGAGCATGGCCATCCGACGGCTCGTTTCCACCTTGCTAAACGGTATGAGCAGGGTCTTGGCACCAAACGCAACTATGTCGAAGCTCTGCGTTGGACCATCCTCGCCGGCAAAATAGCCAAATCCGAGAAACTCAAAGCCAGGATCGTCGAGTTCAAGGACGAACTGCTCGACAAAATGCCGAGGTCTCAAATTAGAAAGGTGACGCAACTCGCGGAAGCCACCAAGGGCAACTGAGAGCATTTTCATATACGTCCACGGCTGCTGATTTGCATTGGCAGCCGGATCTCATACGTGCATCTGAATTGCGGCTGGCCGACACGAATCGGTAGTGATTTCATGCGCCGTGTTGGGTAAATCTCGAAAAAGAGTCGCGGAAATTTTCGTGAATAGCATGACCGTTCGGAACCTTGTCGCATCGTCCAAGGTTCGAAAACCCAAGATTTTTCGGGTTTATCGTTCTTATGTACATATAACTCATGTGTTAATTACTAACTATCAGATAAACAACAATAAAATGTGACATTCGGCACATCCCGGGTATTGATGCCCCGTTCCCTTACGACCATATGAGAGTTGGTTTGGTGGTCGGGGAAAGATTTTGGTTCATCGCGTTTCTTCCAAAACATCACCTGACTGGCCGCTGCCCGCCTGGGCAACACCCTCGGTTTCTGTGGAAGTGACGCGAAGGACATCTGAAGGAGATACGTTGTGGCGATAGACCAGTTACAAGGCCAGCTTTCGACGGACCAGCTCATAGAGTTGGGAGGTGCGACGGACGCGGTTGTCATTGACGCGGCGGGCGCTGCGACGCTGACGATCCCGGGCGGCTCGATGCTGCTTGTTGCGGATTTTGGCCGAGAAGGTCCTGACCTGATCGTGGAGGGTCCGAACGGCGAAGAGGTGATCGTCCGTGATTACTTCACGATGGAGAACCCGCCGGCGCTACAGACGGAGGGAGGCGCGCAGCTGACGTCGGATCTGGTTAGCTGGATGGCGGGGACGGCGCCGCCGCAGCAGTTTGCGTCGGATGGCGCGTTACAGCAGGCGCAGCCGATTGGAACGATTGAGACGCTTCAGGGGTCGGTGACGGCGATCCGTGCGGACGGCTCTCGTGTGACGCTGCAGCAGGGGGACCAGGTTTATCAGGGTGATGTGATTGAGACGGCTGGGGACGGCGGCATCGGCATGACGTTTGCGGATGGGACGACGTTCTCGCTGGGTGAAGAGGGCCGGATGGTCCTCGACGAGTTGATATACGATCCGGAGACGGATGAGGGGACGTCGGCGTTTTCGGTTGTGCAGGGTGCGTTCTCGTTTGTGAGTGGCGCGATCGCGAAGTCGGGCTCGGATGCGATGACGGTTCGCACGCCGGTGGCGACGATTGGTGTTCGCGGCACGATGGTCGTGGGTACGGCGGCGCAGGAGGGGGAAGAGAGCTCGATCACGCTGCTCAAGGAGGAAGGTGGCATCACGGGTGAGATCGTGGTCACCAACCAGGCCGGTAGCCAGATCCTCAACGTCGCCTTCCAGACGACGACCGTCAACAGATTCTTTGAGCCTCCGACCGAACCGGTCGTCCTACCACAAAGCGCGATCAACAACCTTTACGGGAATGCCGTCAATATTCTTCCCCAGATAGATCACGACACCAGCGACGACGACAGCGACACCCGTGACGACGGCCGAGCGGATGACGGTGATCAGTCGGACGCGCCTACCGAAGAAGGTGAAGCAGAAGAAGAGGGCGAAGGCGAAGGAGAGGCTGCGGAAGGCGACGCCGAGGATACATCGACCGACACCGCCGAGGCTGCCTTCGTCTTCGACAGCAGTTCTGGCGCGCTCTATTACGACCAGGGCGGAAGCAGCCAGGGTTATACGCTAGCCGCCGATGTAGAAGGCGGTGCTGTCGATGCCGAAGACATCAAGATCATGTAG
>MDTE01026948.1_pt1 | contig 12237 bp, 5 predicted proteins | sample 811231 | NCBI WGS metagenome assembly MDTE01 (sample SAMN05326651, study PRJNA326480) | marine metagenome | isolation source: seawater | place: Indian Ocean: Red Sea | collected 2010
ATCCTTCTCACGTTTAGCGGCGGCGGCCAGGCGCTCCAGTTTTCGTTCGGCGCGAGCGAAGTCGAAGACAGCGACGTGTTCCACGTCGCTTACGAACTCTCCGGAGAGTCAAGAAATCTTTTGAACGCGGAGATTAAGATACACAACATCGTCTACGTCAAAGGACACTTGGCGGCTTCGCAAACGAGAGATTTCACCACGGAGCGTGTGTTGGCTTGGACGAAAACAGGACACATTTCCACGACGTATTACCTCGCGGACGCTGATCTCGGGGATAAGTTTGTCGTCGCTGTCGGCACAGATACGCGTTACGGCACACCCGTGTTCATGACGCAAGGTGGTCGAAGTCTGTGCCCAGGCGAAGAGGAGACAGTGCACCGACACTCGGGCATTCGTCTCGAGATGGATTACGCCATCTCGCGAGGGTTGAACCCCGGCGATGCCGCGGTATTCCGGTTGAAAATCGTGAACGAGTCCCCGTACAGAGAAACGGTTCGTTTCGGTCTTCGATTGAAGGATGGCATCGACCTCGCTTTCAACGATATTCATCTTAAAATGTTTGAAGAGAGTGAACGAGACGGGGCCAACGGAACAAGCGTGTCGAGAATCATTAACGAAACGGCTCGAAAACACGGTCGATCGGGGACTTCTCCGCACACACAGCGCGTCATCGATGCGGCGGCGAGAAAGGCACGTTCGGGCGCGAGCGCTCTGCAGGTTGCCATCACGGGTGCGGCTGCCATGCAAACGCAGCCCGCAGTCGGCTCCGAGTTTGAAAACGCTGAATTCGGCGTCGGTTTGAACCACGAAACCATCGATCTCGGAGACGCGCTCGAATTGCTCGTCTTCGGCGATAACATGGCGGGTAAGCAGCGCGTCAAGGAGACGGCCTTCTACTTGACCGTCAATCCGGGACGCGCGAGATTGATCCAGTACGCGCAGGTTGAAATTCTGAGCTTTTGCGAGGCGGACATGCTCACGCACGGCGGTATGTACAGGTATCCCATTCATCACAGAATCTCGTTGGGTGCGATGAGTTGGGAGCGGGAATGTCCGCCGGTCGCCTTCGACGCGACGACGATGGCGCGTCACGCTTTCACGGCCGTGTCGCAACCGGATGACTCGTTGACGCTCACCGTCTTCAATCCTGACGGAACCAATCTGTGGCCGATGTCCGATCCACTCCCCGACCAAGCGGAGCACATCAACGAACGACTCAGCCTGGTGCGCATTCAGTATCGATTGCAAGGTATTGGCGAGTGGATCACGGCTAAATCAGAGGATTCGCCGGAGACGAACAAGAAGAAGAATCTTCTCTGCGACAGTTCTAGACTCGACGGGTGCACGTTTGACTGGGTCGTCAACAACCAATACGAAAAACTGCTCAGCGGTTTCAAGGATGGATTGTATGAGGTGCGCGTGAAAAACTTTTGTTTCGGCGGACCATCGCTGGCCACCGAAAACGTGCACTCTTACGTGTACGATGAAACGCTTCTCTTATCCACCGACACCGTCAAGCCCATGGAGCAAACGCGCGTGAGCTCAGATGAACGCTTCCACGGCGTCAAATTTTACGAAGCCATCGATTGCTCTACGTCCACCGTCAATGTGAGAAAGATCAACTCGCGGTGCGGCGGCGCGGGCACGGCGAGTAACACACTCGTGACGCCCGAACAACTCAACGGGTACAACATCAAGTGTTTCAACGGCGCGAACGAAGGGAACTGGGTCATCGAGTTTCCGTACCCGACGCGCGGACAATACAAGGTCACCGTCAACGGCATCAGAGACGTCGCCGGGAATTCAGTCGGACCGGTGTACGTGTACGCAGATGTGCGCTGTTCGTTGGCTAAGAGTAGTTCCGCGGCTCTGGGTGAATCCGAGGAAATCGACATGGCAAAGCGTGAGACGCTGAAGGGTGCATCCGGCGCCGAAAGAATCGCCGCCGCCGCGTCGATCATCCACAGACTCGAGGTGAACGCGCTCACCGCGTTCGCCCTCGGCGCGGCCATCTCGTTGATCTCGGTGTTTGCCTATTCGCGCAGCGCGCGTACGGAATCGTGGCCGCGTAAAATACAACGCGAGGCCGAGGATGACCGGGAACAAAACGAGAGCCTTCTCGCGGGGGACACGTCATCGAAGACGGCGCTTCCCGCGTACGGATCGAGCGTGTGAGCGCAAACGCGCCCACATTGCATAGTCCAATTACATACTTGAAACCTTATAATCACTAATTTACGTTTAAATTACGAAGCGAGACGCGCATTTGTCCGCGCGCGTCTGTCTTTTCGCTCTCGCTCCGGCGTAAAAGTGCGCGCCACTGTGCGTCGACCCTCCAACGTCGTCGCCATGTCTACACCCGAGCCGCCGCGTTCGAAACGTCAGAGGAATGATGCGAGTCCGTCTCCGCGTGCGTCCGAGCCCGCGCGCGACGTCGACGCGTCCGTCGTGAGCGTTCTCATGCCGTGTCGGAACGCCCAACCGTGGCTCTCGGCGTGCGTTCGAAGCGTCTTGACGCAGCGCGACGTCGCGTTGGAGCTCATCGTCGGCGACGATGGGAGCACGGATGGGTCGCGCGAGTGGTTGGTTGCGCTCGAGCGCGCGATGGTGTCGCGCCAGGTGAGGTTGTCCCGGCCGAGACTGGACGACGGCGAGGACGGCGCGAAGGCATTCGACGAGGACACATTGACGTGCGAAAACGAACGCATGCGATCGTACACGGTGGAAGAGGTCGCTCGAGACGCCGAGCCGAGGTGTTCGTTGAGAGTGTTATCCATCGATCGCGGCGAGGAGGAATCACCGAGTGGGCAAGGGTTGGCGTTGAATCGTTGTTTTCGAGCCTCGGTCGGCGCGTACATCGGCGAAATGGAGAGTGATGATTTGAGACCGCCAATGGCGTTCGCCGCTTTGAAAGAGGCACTCGATGCGCACGATACGTGGGATGCGGTGACATCGAAGATTGAGCTGTGTGGATGGGAGCGACAGGGCATGCGAAGGTTTGAACGGTTTCAAAACGAGCTTCTCGAGCCGAGCGAGTTGGCGAGCAGTCGTTTCATCGAAATCCCGGCGCTTCGAGCGACCGCGCTTTTCAGGCGTTCCGCGCTCGTGGAGCTTCAGAACAAGACGCACGCAAACGCTCTGTACAGAGACATCTGGCCAAATCCTCAAGGTGTCGTGGTGGATTACGCCTCGCTGGACGCGAAGGCTCCGGTGCTCGACGGTCTACCTCATCGCTGGTGGCCCGTGGATTCTGATTTCTGGCATCGCTGGTTTCATCACGATTTCGTCGTCGCGAAGATCTCTCGCAATCTGTATATATGGCGTCAGTACAGCGCACAATCCACGCGCACGCACAATCGGTGCTCGCTCGAGCAGTTGCGTCGATGCAAGGCGTACTTCTTCGTCGCCGCCGTTCTCGAGGGTAAATTCGCGCCCTCCATCTCCGAAATCCGCGTATACGGTGTGGGGCAGACACTCGAAGCATGGAAATCCGCGATACAGCTCGAGTTTGCGGAACAAAACGGCGCGGACGAGACGCGAGTTTTCTCTCTCCCGCACAAGCCCGGGGCGAGCCGGTGGTCGTCCAAAGACGCGAGCGACTCCGTTCTACACGTCTTCGCGTACGGCATGGCGCCCGCGCGCGCCAAGGTTCGTCGCGCCATCTCGCGATGTTTCCGAGGCGACGATCTCCGTAGCTTCATCCACGTCTTCGTCGCTTGAAAGTGTATGTAATCCCGCGGCCCGGACTCTTACGTAGGAATAAAGCGTACAACTGAATGCATCAAGGATTTCCCTCGTCACAACGCGGGCGGTCCGTGCCGAGCGCGCGACGCCGCATCCGGTCTCCAGCGCGCGAACGCGAACGCGCGACAACCGCGAACCCGCGCGCGAGTCGTCGACCCGAGCGTCGCTCGCATCGCGCGGGCGTCGACGACGAGGATTACGGCTGGTCCGTCCTCGGCATGCTTCGATGGGATCCAGAATCTTTGCGCGCGGTCGCTCGCGATGACGCCGCGCTTCGCGAGCAGTTCGATAAGGCGAACACGACGGGTTCTGGCGTGATTCGCGGCGAGCAGGCGGTCGCGTTTTTACGACCGAGCGGGTTGCCGGACGCGAGTTTGAGCAAGATCTGGAAGGCGGCGACCAAAGGTACGGGACAGTTGAGCTCTCCCTCTGAATTCGGAGAGTGTCTGGAGCTCGTCGCGCGAGAGCTCGAGAACCCGAATGCGCTCATCGCCACGCCCGCGGGTCAGGGACCGAAGAGCGCGGTGGGAGCGTCTCCGCGGACGCCCGCGACCCCGGGAGGATTGGTGCAAGCGCCGCCGATGACGGAGGCGGAGCGAAAGAAGTACTTTGGACACTTCCGCACGCTCGATCACGATCAGAAGGGACAGGTCAGCGTCGAGAGCACGGTGAAGTTCCTCTCGAAGGCTGCGCTTCCTCTGAGCAGTGTGCAGTTGTGCGTCGCGCGAGCGACCATGGGAGCCCCAATCGTTGACCGGGACGCCTTCGCAGTCGCAATGCACGACGTGTACGCGATGATCAAGGCTCAAGGGAAAACTCCTGTGACGCCGTCGATTACGCCCATCGCCAGTACGTCCGCGGCGCCGCGATCGACCGACTCGGGTGTGGCCAAGTTGGATGAAAACTTCTTTTCCAGCATGGGTTCCGTTAAAGCAAACGCGCCGCCGTCGTCGTCAAAGTTGCTCGACGATTCCGCCCTAGTGGCGAAGAATGAGGAAGCCAGTCGTCTGGAAAAGGAACAACAAGTGCGCGAGCGCGCTGTGCAGAGTGAGATCGCCGCTGCGGACGCTAATCGTCAAGCGGCGGAGGCTCGAATCGCGCGCGCGAAGAGAGCCATAGCGGCTGCTGATGAAGACGTCGCTGCGGCGCGCGCTGCGGCAGAAGCGGCCGAAGTTGAAGCCGACCGAATGAAACACGATGCGACCGTGCGTCTTCAGAGAGCTCAACAGCAGCACGCAGATCTCGTCGACCGAGAGAGCCGCGTCAAAACCGATGCTCAAGAGAGAATAAACTCTATGAAAGTTCAATACCAGTCAACCGTAGCTGAGTACGAACGTCTGAAGGCGCAGGTCACCAACGCGTCCTCAGTGGCGGCGCTGCCCGTCAAAACGATGCAGGACAAACTCTCCAAGGTCGAAGAAGAAACGCGCGCGTTGAAGCTGCAGACCGACAAAGCGGCGACCGATGCCTCTCAAACGTTGATGAAGAAAGCCGTCGAGGTCGCAAAGGCTGAGCGTGCGAAAGCGGCTGCGTTGCGTGAGTTACACGCAGTGGATGCCAAGTTGGAGCTTGAAACATCGCGGGTCGAAAAGCAGCTCGAAGCGCTCGGAGCGGAAACGGAGTCTGCTATCGCTACGCGTGACGCAAAGATCGCCGCGCACCCCGGCATCATCGAGGATCTCAGCGTGATGCTTGAAAAGTACAAAGCCGACGGTATCGCGGAAAAGCTCAAGACTGAGAACGCCATCAGCGCGTGCGACCAAGAGGTCTCTGGCTTGCAGGCAAAAGTCGCCCTGGCGAAGGCTGAGCTTGATGCAAGCAAGTCTGTCTTGGAGAGCGACCTCGCGTCTCACCAACTGAAACTCGACGAACACAAACAGCTCCATATTGAAGCGTCCGATGCCTTGAACCAAGCCATTCAGCAATCCCGTGATCTCGCGGAGAAACAGAGTGCGGAAATTACCGTCCTCGATGATAAAATTGTCGAGGCAAAGACGGCTCTGAAGACTGAAGAAGCGGCGATGACGGCGCAAGAGCAATCGCACGAAGCGGAGATGAGCGCGAAGGAAAACACGCTTTCAAAGCTCAACATGAACATAGATTCGTTGAGAGCACAAATGGAGGACAAGTATTTGTTGTCTTCAAAGGCTCTGAGTGAAGCCGACGCTCGCATCGAAGAGGCGGAAGCGAAATTCGAAGACCAGCAACGGGAGATGGAACGCGCGACGACGCAATTGTTGCAAGAAAACGAAGAATTGAAGGAAAAGTTGCAAGTCGCCAAGGAAAAAGACGAGGAAAACGCGAGGACGAAGGCAAGTAACAGTGAAACCATCGCTCGGAAACGTTTAGAAAATGAGCAACTGAAAGATCAGCTCACGGTTGAATCTGAACGGGTCGAGAGAGAGATGATTGAAGTGCAGAATGATTTCGCGCAGGCAAACGAAACGCTCCAAGTGGAGCGAAATGCCTTCACGAATGCGCTCAACAAGCTGAAAGAGACCGTGCCTCGTTCCAGCGCGGTGATCGCTCAAATACAGGCTCTGCAATCTTCCATCGATTCCACTCAACTCCATCGTTCGGAAGCCGAAGACACGGCTCAAAAGGCCATCGAGACGTACGAGCGCATTCTCGAACGCTTGGAACAGGTCGCGTTGGATCAAGCGGAAAATGTGGCGGACGGTGGTGTCGCGGCGCTGAGCGCGTCTCGATCCGAGTACGCGGACGCACTCGCCACTACGAACGAGCTCACGGCCGCGAAGAGCTCACACGAGCGACTTCCCTCGTTCGTCGACTTTGAGGTGTCGCCGGAAGTTGACGCGAAAACGGGAGCGTTTGATTTGGATCAGCCTTTCGGCGCGTCTCGCGATGATGCGGCGCTTTCGGACGTGTTCGCCTCGAACGACACGTTGGGTGCGGCGAAAGAGGATGCATCGCTCAACTTTGACGAAGGCGCGTTCACCATCTCCCCCCCAACCGAGAAGCGGTTCCGATCGTTGTCGCTCGAGGAGCCCGACGAGGACAAACGCGCCGCCGATGTGGACACGTCGAGCAAAGGCATCGAAGGTCCGTTCGAAGCCTTCGAACAATTTCAACCGGAAAGTACGGAGAGTCCTTTCGAGGAGAGTCCTTTCGACCCGCAATTCACCGGCGCTGACCTGGTCGACCCCACGACCGAAGAAAAGGATGACACACCCGTCGATGACTTGTTCCGCCAAGACTCGCCGCTCGAAGACGCGTCGGCGCCCGTCTTCTCGACGTTCGAAAACGAGGCGTTCAGCGCTGACACGAACGATCAGTGGCAACAGGACTTTGACAGTCCCTCCCGCGAACAAGTATCGTGGAATCCGGACGAATCGACGGACGACGCGTTCACGACGGCGCGTAAACCGAGTCGAGATTTCGACGACGGTTTCGAAGCGACGGGCGCGAACGAATCCGTCTTCAGCACTCCTAGCGCTCAACCGTTTCACAGCGCGACGGATGACCAGAGAGACGAACCGGTCTTCGCCTCGTTCGAAGCGTCGGAACCCGCGACACCGAACGATGCGTACGTCGACGCGCCGACCGAGATCGAACCGGCGCCCGTCGAGTTGCACCCGATTCCCCCAGAAGACTTGTCGCGCAGTCGCGCCGCGTGGGAAAAACTACGCGGCGACGCCAACGCTCGGGGCGTCACCGGTGAACAGATCGTGTCTTTAGCGGTGAAAACGGGTCTAGATAACTCGGATCTCGCTGTGATTTGGAACATCTCGTGCACGCCGGGAGAGAGCGAACTCGGGGTGCACGACTTTGCCCTCTTTATGCACTTTTTGAAGCACCGCGTCAACGGCGGGGAGCTTCCGAGCGAGATCGACGCGGCGCAGCGTGCGCACTATCTGGGAGTCTCGGAGATGGTGGTGGAACCGGCTGGCGAGATGCCCCCGATGGAGCAGCCGCCACCCATCCCGGAGACGTCGGCGTATGAACACCACCGAGATGAGGCGGAGGGTGCGGCGGCGGCGGCGGCGGCGGTCCCCGCGCCGGGCGTCAACGGCGACCGTCTGCGCATTTTCATAGAGTCCGTCGCCAACGTCAAGGAGGCGGCCAAGATGGATTCGACCCACTTCACCGTCACGCTCGTCGACGGCGAGGGTACGCCGATAGAACCGTCTCAAAACACCCCCATCGGCGTCGAAGAAACCGCCCCCGACGGCGTCATGCGAGTGCACGGAGGCGTGACGTTGAACTCGGTTCCGCAAGAGTGGCCCGAAGGGTCCGCCGTCATGCTCGAGCTTCGTCACTACAAGCAAAAGGAAAAGAAAATGTCCACTCGATGCTGGTCCTTCATGGAGAAGGAATCCATCCGACAGGGTTTATTCGGTCTTCCGCTCGCCGCGAAACCCGCCGACCCGAAACGACGCAAGGTCAAGCTCTACAACAAGGGCAATCCCGATTTGAAGATTCGTTTCAGTTACGTCGGCGTCGGCGAATGAACGCGCGCGTCGCACAGTTTCATGTAATTAATCACATCTCGACGCTCCGAACGCGACGACGCCGCCCTCCTCGATCGCGTCGACGCTCGTCGCCGCGCGCAAATCCACGAAGCCGACGCGAAACCGCAGAACCCGACGCGTCGCGTCCATCGCCGTCGCACCTCGCGAGAGACGCGCGCGATGCCGTGGCAAGACATCGTCGCGGGCGGGGTGGACGAGTGGAGCGACTACGGCGACACGGACGACGAGCGCGCGGTGGATTTTGCCGCCGCCCTGGAGGACTCGGGACGCGAGGATTCCCTCGGTCGCGTCGCGCGCGTCGCGCGAGACGCGCGCGCGGGGAGCGATCGAAGCAGCGGTGGTGAGGAGGCATTGGACGACGCGCGACCGGTGGCGGAACTCGCGGGGATTAATCGCGACGGGGGGGGCGAATCCGATCGCGACGGGGCGAGACGCGCGCATTCGGGACGAGAGGCGACGCGCGCGAACGATGACTCCGCGGCCAACATGGGGAGCGGTGCCGACGCGGTGAAGGCGCACGGCGCGGGATTGGGCGTGGGAGTGGCGTGGAGAGGCAAGAGACGGAACTTGGAGTGGCAGTGTTCGTGGATTGAGTTGCGCACGCGCGAGATCGACAGGCACATCGAGCGGTACGAGGCGCGGCTGCGCGTCATGAAGACGTCTGAGGGGGGCAAATCCGCCGAGGAAAAGGGTGGCGAAGAACGCGTCAACGACGGCACCGATGGGACGTTCCTTCGCACGAAGATTGACGCTTCGTCTTCGTCTCTCGCGCCGGTGGTGCTCGGACATCCAATGTTCGCGGCGATTCGGCGCGCGAGCCACGACACGCCATCCGACGCAAAGAAGAGGAAGACTTCGGAGAATGACGGTCACGGAATCGTCTCGACGACGACGGCACAGCTGAGCGGTTCAAAGGCTGCGGGATCTACGAAGGAACTCGTCGATCACGCCAACCCTAAGTCGGAGAAGAAGTGCAAAGTCATGGAGGGTATCGAACCGAAGGAGACGAACTCTGACAGTGACATTTCCACCACTGCACTGTACGAGCAAATTGATGCCGCTCAGAAACGCGTGGCGTCTTTGAAGGAGCGATTGAATCAGACGGCGCCGAAACTATCGCAGAAAACGTTGGACGGCAAGTTCAAGACGCCCACGCCGAAGACGAAGGGGGAAAAACACGGAGAGAAGACGCCGAGAGGCTCTGGGAAAAAGCTCAACAATAGAACAAACGATGCGTTCGACATCAACAACGTCATCTCGGCCCAAGGTCCCGCGAAGTATGTCGAACGCGCCATACACGAGACAATCACCACGCCGAAGGTGCGACAAGCTAGTACTTTCGCTTCGCCTCCTCAGATACTCACGGACGATGAGTCTTCTGACGAGGACATTTCCGACGAAGTCTTCATTCTCAGACACGCGAAATTGGAGGCAGACGAGCGCGTCGCACGCGCACCGATCGTGCGCGGGCGCAACGGCCATAAAGCCGCCCCCACGCCGACTGGTAAACAAGTGTCGCTCTTCGACGGCGAACCGTCAGAAAACGCGAAAGGGACCACCGCGACCCCGGTTACGAACGGTGCGGAGTAGAGAATTTTTCTAAATTGTAAACATTACATGTACTGTAAGACTGAGACGCCTTGACGAATCGAAACGAGCCGACGCCGACGAGAACCAACCACCCGCGCGCCGCTGAATCAGAGCGCGCCGCGTCAGAGCGCGCCGCGTTGACGCGCATTTACCGAATGCGCGCGATTCACGCGACACGATTCATCGCACTTGACGCGACGCCTCGCGCGTCCACCCCGCACGCGCGTCGTCGAACGGTCGTGAAGCGGGCGCATTTTCGACACGTCACCACGCGCGCCTCTGGCGACGACGACGGCCGCGCCTCGACGGACGACTCGAGCGACGCGTCGGCGTCGTCGCGCGCTGGCTTGGATGGAGGCAAGTACGGCATGGGCGAGCGCATCGACCGCGCACTGGACGCGACGACAAACCAGTTGGGCTTCGTCGTGGGCGGCTTCGTGTTGACGCTATCGGCGGTCGCGTTGTTCACGTTCGGACCTCGACCTCCGACGGAGTACTAGTTCATCGTCGTGGAAGAATGTGGTCAGTAGGTGTGCTGTGAGGAATGTCTTACGTAGTGTTACACGCGCGGAATCAGTGTCGAGAAAACGGAGACGTGCTGAGACCCATCACCTTGGCGCGGCGGCGGAGCTCCTCGTCGGTGGTGCATTTATACGCGCCGTGCGGAATTTTGTGCGCAGGACCGTGCGCGAGTCGAATCGCGACGCGAGCGCGTAATCTCGGCGTGGGTAAGACGCCGCGATGGTTTCCTGGCGAGTCGAATTCGTCCTCGGAATCGGACGTCTCCGCGCGTTCGTCGGATGCGTTTTCGTTCGGTCGCGCGTCTTCACCAGGATGTGCGTCAGAGTACTCTTTCCAACGCTCGACAGCGTGCTTCATCGGGGTCAAGTCGTCGATGGTCGAGTGCACCACGGGCGCCGGAGAGCACTTTTGGCTCTCGGTCACGTAGCGTGTCATCGCCGTTCGAGCAATTTCCAAACGTCGTTCCGCAGCCAGCGCTCGCTTTTCGAGGTTTTCGACGTCCTCGACGCTCGTGTTCGCGCCCAATCGTTCTTGTAAATCCGCAATCTTGGACTGCAGTTCGGTGTTACGAGAAGTCGAATCCGCGAGCGCCGCGCTCAGGCGTTGCGCCGTTTCCACGCTTCCACATTTGCAACTGATTTCGCTCGGATTGAAGACATCCTGTAAACTCATCTTCTGCGCGAGCGGTGCGTTCTCAGCTTCGCTCGCTCTCGCTTGTGCGGCGGCCAGAGCGCACATGATGGACCCCTTTTCCTCCACGGCGCTCTTCGCGTTCCGTAACATTTGCGACTTGAGGCTCTTGGCTTCGGCTTCGACAATCAAAAACTCTTCACGAAGGGCGTGCGCCGTGGCCTCGGCGTTGTTCGCTCTCTCATCCGCGGTGTTGGAGCATCTCTCATAAAATGCCGCCCGATCCTTCGCCTCCGCGAGTTCCTGCTGTAATCGCCGAACAGAGGTTTCCTTCACCGCCGAGAGCTCGTCGTTCAACGCGTTAAACTCGAGCTCGTGTTGGCGCGCCTCCTGTTCCGCCCGCACCTCGACAGCCCGAAGCTTTTTGTTCAACTCGGCGATCTCTTCGCGGTGCGCGAGCATCGCGGTGTCGTCCGTCGCTTCCACCGTCGCGTCCACCATCGCCGGTGTCGTCGGCGTCGGCGCCGGCGCCGCCGTCGGCGCGTCGCTCGCGAGCCGCGACACGCGCTTGAGTTCCTCTTCCGTCGCCACGCGCGACATCTCCCGTCTGTGCGCCTCGAGACGAAGGGTAGCGTTTTCCTTTTCCACCTCTTTCACCCTTTGCTCCCATCTCGACTCGATCATCGACTCCAAAGACTTGGCCCACGCGTCTCGTCTCTTCGCCTCCTCGTGCGCCAACTCCAACTCTGAATCCTTGACGTTTTCCAACACCACGCGCAGCGATCGAGCCTCGAGCGATTCCTCGTAAATACCCTCCAGCGCCTTCCTCTGCGTCTCATCCAACGCGTCCACCGCCCCGATACCGCGTAAAACCTCCTCGAAACTCAACACGGGCGCGAACGCGTCGTCGTCGGCGCGCGCGCTCCTCGACCTCGCCAATCTCGACCTCGGTTTCATCCCTTCCCCTCGCGCGCCCGTCACCTTCCCCCCCCTCGTCCCCGCCTCCATCCCTCCACCTCTCCCCGAACCCGCGTTCGCCTCCACCCGCGGCGAATTCGAATCCAAAATCACCAACGGCGATCGAAGTTCCCCTCTTCCCACCGCGCCTCGACCGCGTCCTCCCCGCGCGTGCGTCGAATGCACCGTCGTCGTCGGCGTCGCCACGCGCACGTCCCGCGACGCACACGATTTCATCGGCATCGGTCGGTCCTCTCGCGTCTCTCGCGCCGCGCACGCGATCGCGCGGCGCACCGCCGCG
>MDTE01074945.1_pt1 | contig 12237 bp, 6 predicted proteins | sample 811231 | NCBI WGS metagenome assembly MDTE01 (sample SAMN05326651, study PRJNA326480) | marine metagenome | isolation source: seawater | place: Indian Ocean: Red Sea | collected 2010
AAAGGAAATGAATGTCTCAACAACATTTTTGTACGACACTAGGCCCCGTATTTCGGGTCCTGCACCCAGGATAAGGGACACGAGGGTCAGGGGCAGAATGGCGCCAAAGTCGGTGACAAAGCCTTGGTCCCATACGAACAAAGTCACCTCCAAGTTGAGTAGTCCGGACAGGCCCCTTAAGAGCATCTCGTTCATGAAGTCAGTCCAGTTGGTCGCCTGGGACAGCAGATAGTATTTGATTTGGTGCTCTTGGCTGCTTTTATTGCCGCCACTAGTTGAGGTGACGTAGCCACCATCTCCCTCGTCATTGGCCCCACCGGCTCTTTGCACTTCTAATCTTGTCAAAAGCTTGGCTAGGAGGTCATCCTTAGCGCTTAGTAGAGTCACCGCTTGGCCCATGCCAGGAGCCTTCTGCACAAAACTGAAGGTGCCACTAACACGGTCCTCCCTGTGCTTACTGCCCGCCGAGAACAGCTTGGCTGAAGCACTCGCAGCCTCCTCTTCCTCCGCATCTCCCGGCCTCTTCTTCTTTGCGTTAGCCTTTCTCATCTTGTCGCTGTTCACGAGCTCCATCAGGCCTAGGTATCTAGGCTCTAAAAGGGAGTACAGCGCGTTCTCCATGATGTTGATGCGCTTTGTGGCGTCAATCTTCGCACCCATGTTGATTGTGTAGTTGTCTTCAAAAAATTCTACGCTACCAGGCTGTACACCCTGGGGCAAATCGTGCCCCAGCAGGCCCCCTCCTTGGGGATTACTACTGGGAGTGTTTTCCCCGCCCTCTCCCCCCCCTCCCTTCTGCACACTGCCACCACTAACCTTGCTTTCCTTGGCCTGATCGCCTCTGGCGTGCACCAGGTCGTGTACATTGCTCCTTAAAAGCACTAGCAAGGGAATCATGAGGTAGACGAGGTGCTCCAGGTCGTCAAAATTATCAGAGGCCGTGTCCGGCACCTTCATTCCTGTCAGTCGCATGAAGTTGCTCACAATGGTCTTCACGAAAGAGGCATTAGATCGAGAGGACACGACGGCAAATGAAGTGTCGAGCAGCGTGTGGCATTTACGTGACAATAATAGATCGATGCTGGGAGCGAGTCTGCCCGCGAACAGACTCGTGCCATCCTCCAGACGCTGCCGGTCCAAGCGCAGTGACTTTGACCACACGTACAAGCGCAGCTGCGTGGGTAGAGGACGGTTCAAGAACATTGATAGTGTGTTCTGTAAAGCTGGCTCTGAGCGCTCCAACATCTCAATGACGGCCCCGCTGATTTCGCCCATCAGATATTCCAAAGTGGTTTGGGAGTGCACCTTGTCCATATCGAACTCCATCTTCATCTCTTCCACCATTGCATTACTATTATCCTCATCTTCCTTCTTCTTCTTGCCATCGCTACCTACTGCCGTGCTGAACCCATGTCTCTCCAGGGCCTCCTTATTCAGACTTTTCTTCAGAATGACGCCCAGCAGCTCCTCGTCAACAGCCCTATTCATCACGTCCAAGAATGGGTCCAAGTGCTCCTTGTTGCCTCGGATCTGAAGTTGCTTGAAGTGATGTTCCACCAGACTGGCTTGCTCTACATCTGTCAACTCGCTGAAGCGCTTAGACACCAGGTTCCCCTCCAATTGGTGCTTGATCTCTCCGTGCAGAATGTCGCACAGAGGCAGCCAGTTCTTGTCTCTGCACGCGCGGGTCAGGGCCTTGCTAGCCCATCCAGCTACAGCCAGTCCCTCCAGTGAATCAGACATCCCTATCTAGCCTGAGAGGCAAGAGGAGTTCGATCTGCTGTTGGGGGGATTGGAAGTTTGAGGTTGGCGCCTTGATATAGGGATCTGTACAAACTCCCCACTTCTAAGTATTTATATAGTATATACTTATACCTATTGAGACAATATCTGCGAATATCGACGTGTCCTATACAGATAAAGCCGTGGATTAAAAATGGAGAGTCAGATCTCATCACTTCCAGTGATAGTGTCTCTGTCTTGCAAGGAATGATTATATTGTGGTTAGCAGTCGTCACTGTCGCACTCCTTTGTAGTGCTGGCCTAACACAGGCGTACCGTGGTGCGCCTGTGAAGCTGTTTGGGGGGCGCTCGTACGTTCGTCGGGGCGCTGCACCTGAAGTGAGCGCCCACGCGGAGGAGGCAAGTCCTGAGGCCATTTGGGCATTTTGGGAGACTCGACGGAAGAGTGAGCGGAGACTCAAGAATGCGCTAGCGGATGACACTAACGCCAATGTGACGGGAGAGTTCGAGGATTTCAGGGCTCATTTAGGCGTGGAGAAGGAGCATGTGAGGCACTTGAACGAGTTGTTCATGGCTGCTATGGGCGAGGGAAGCTCGGAAATGATGGAGTTTTTATGGCTGGACAGTAGTAACACGGCGTGCGTCATCGAGGCAGATGAGAGCACCTATGTAGGCTATCGAAATATTACCAACATGTGGAAAGAAAACTTCTTGATTCAGGCACAGCAGCAACAGTTGCTGCTGGATACTTCTGGAAGGAGCTATCGTCTGCAGGTGGAGCAGGTCGATGAGCCGATGTTACACTTTTACGGCGACATGGCCGTGATTCAGACGGAAATATCCGTGAGCTGTGTGGTGGGACAAGGAGGAGAAGAGGGATTTGGGGCTATGGAGTTAGATAGCGCCTCAGGAGGAGTCAAAAACAAGAAGAGGAAGCGGGACAAAGGCAAGGACAAGGACTATGGCGTAGGTGATCCTATGCGCCTCTTTGTGACCAATGTCTTCGTACGACCTCCCACGAGTGATCGGTACTTCCTCTCAGCGCACACAAGCTGCAAGGATGATAAGGCACAAGCTAGCGCAAAGCTCGCTAGAGAGGCATATATGGACTCAAGCGCTAAGGATTCGCAGCCTAAAAAACAAGGCGTGGGCGCTGGGGGCCTGTCCCTGCAGCAGCTGCTCGGTGGAGGCAAGGCCATCTCCATATCGGGGGGAAAATTCGGAGATGACGATGACGAGGAGGACGACGATGATAATGACGAGTACGACGATGAGGAGGAAGAGGAGGAAGAGGAGGATGAAGAGGAGGACGAAGACGAGTTCGATGAGGACGAGGACGAGGACGGCGCTGTGCACATCACCATGAGCAGCAGCGACTCCGACAGTAGCTTTGTTCGAGCTTTGAGCAGCGACAACAACAATGGCAAACTGAAGGTCATGATGAAAGACGAGTTCGTCGACAACCACCTTGGAGAGGATGCGGAGGGGAAGGAAGGGGACGAGGAGGGATCGACGGAGCTGACGGGAACGCTGGATGACAAAACCCCCTCTGTTGCTGACATTTTCTCAGCTGAGATCATCAAGCGCAATAACAGAGGTGGCATCAAGAATATGGCGGAGGAGGACAATAACTGGGCCAAGCGGCGTGATATGGCCCTGGTGCAGGAGATGGGCCCAGGCTACGAGGTCAACACTCTCCCCGGAGACGATAAGGACAAGGAGGATGGCAGTGCGACGGAGGAGATTGCTAGCAGTAGCAGTGATGCTAGAGAGGAGCTGAGCTCACGTACCCTCCATGCGATACGCTTCCTGCATGCAGAGGGTCGTCTGACAGACGAGCAGAAGAGAGTTGTGGTCGTAGACCTGCTGCAGAAGAGTGTTGGCTCCACATTGAGCAAGGCAGAGATAGCGTTTGCTCTGATCATTGAGCGCATCGCACCCACAGCAGATAGCCTGGCTACCAAAGTGCTGGGCCCCAGGAAAGATTTGAGGAGGCTTGACAAGGATGGAGAGCAGGGCCTCATCGAGCTCGAGGAGATGCTAGTCACTATCTGTGAGGCCTGGAGCGACAGAAGATAGTAAAGAAATTGTAAAGACTTGTGGTAATTTATTCAACTGCTGAAACATATGTGAGAACGACGCTTTTGAGACCCAATTTTCTTGTCGTTATGAATTACACTCGTCGTGCTCCACCAGGATGGCCAGTCGGGCGTCATCGATGATACACGATCCAGCAGCAGTACATTATGGCGAGGTTGTTGCGAATGCGCTTCAGAAGAGCTACCGTGGTAGGTGTGGAAGACAAAAAGCCGAACTGGAGCGCTGGATGATTTACATGCGCTCAGCGTTCATTATACAGCGCGCCTACAGGGAGCATATAGAGTGGAAGGAGATCATCACGTATACGAATCTGCGGCGCGTACAGAAGAGCATGAACTTTGAGCGTGTGAGCGTGACAAAGAAGAAGAGCAAGGGGATGCAGGTGGCGGAGGACCGCAAGGGCGACGAGAGTCCGTCACGACAGCTAAATTTAGATGGCGAGAAGAAGCATCGTGTGCCTCAGTCAGTAGGCCAGCCAACAAGCATGAATTTCAAGAAATGTCTACGGAATAGGGCCGACTTTGACGAGAAGATGTCAGTGTGGAGGGCTATAGTGGAACTGCGAAGGGGGCATTTCTCCATGGGAACGCACATTTGTCTCAAGGCCATGCTTGAGGCGAATGGGGATGTTTCCCGTGCTATGATATTGATGGGTGACCAGACGTATCACTTGAAGAATGAGGGTGATGTGCCTCTACACCTGCAGCAGATGTTCGTGCCTTTCTTGCGCGACGAGGACTATCTGTTGCTGTCGAAGATGAGCACGAGCCCCAAGAAAAAATTCACAGGCAGCATGCTCAGAACATTACAAAGTATGCGTCAGAGTACGGATGGTGGCCTGACTACGGGTGGGGGGCCGGAGAGTATCGGAGATAAGGGGGGCGGACTTGACCTCAGCCCCATCGTGCTGGGGGGATATTTCACCAGATATTACCAGGGCAGAAGAGAAGATACCATCCCACCTTGCCAGAGGCCACAGAGTGTCTCTGAGATCCCTAGTGTTAAGCCTTACCCCGTAAAGCCCAAGCCCAGTAGTCGCCCTACCCGCAGTGAGCTCATGACGGAGAGCCGCATGCTTCTGGCAGACGCCTCTGAAACGCTCCAGGGCGAGGAGAAGAAGACAGGGCTGCACCTCCGAAGCCCCAGTCCTATTCGTAAGAGGAAGGGCAGCCGCCGTCCCTCGAGTGCTGGGCTGCGTGCAAGCAAGCAAAATCTGACTCGTTCGCGCATGGCAAGTGCAGCGAGTGTCAATGCATTAAGGGCACAAAGAGCAGCTGAGTCGGCACAAGCAGCTGCCGAAGCGGCACTTGGCGTCACGGGTCGGTTTGGCGACTTTTCCAATGAGTATGGCGAAAAACGACAAGCGCGCAAGCAGCAGATGAGGTCTAAGGGCGAGTATGACTCCTACGAGGACTCTATCGGCGGGCTATACCCTGTGGACGAGGAGGAGAGAGAGGGTAGCGATGCGGAGCTACTCAGAACGCTGTTGGCTATCCAGAGCAAGATGGAGGAGATGGGCTCACAGGCCAACTCTGCCCGAGCGGACTAGTGGTGCTAGGCACCCCTAAAGCTATATCAGGCAGTGTCTCGACCGTTAGGAAGAGATACTTACTCTCTGGGCGCAGATAGACATAATGTAGAGGATATTGAAATGCAATTGAATTTAGATGTTGACAAAAACTAAGCTTACGCTATAGCTCCAACTCTTCCCCTCTCGCGACAGAGATCACCTTCGCGGCAAGCCCTTCTACTCCTCTCAGTCGTCCCGAATGACAGTGTTGGCACCGTCATGCTGGTGGCTGATGTCGGTGGAGGGAGGCGTGCCGTGAGAGATAACCTCTTTACATCGCGTACTTGGCCGTCCAGTCACGTGCAGTCGCGTCGTGCTGAGACAGATTCGATTTCAGTTGCTGTGCTATCTCGGGTACCAGAGGATCCGCGGGATTTGGGTCAGTTAAAAGCGAGCACACGGACAACAGTACCTAGTAAGGGTAAGAGGAGAGTAATTGAGTGCGAAGATATGTAGTGCAAGCATAAATTGGATCAGAAGGGGGGGAAAGTTAGATCCATCAGAACGAAAAGGTGTGGGAACAGTCATTCCTTCGAAATACCTATGGCCTTTTCATGATACATACCTTTGATATGGTCAACGCTGGCGACCAATTATCTTTGAGAATGTCCAGACAAATTCCTCCATTGCTATTGATATTGCAGTGGTAAATGCGCGTTGTGAAGGTCACCTTGGGCGGCTTAAAAGGGTAATCTGCAGGGAAGTGAATATCCAAGAAAAAGACCCCGCCGCAGTACGGCGAATCCTCCGGGCCCATTATAGTAGCCTGCCAGTGGAATAGATCGTCCCCCATCGGTCCCGCAGAGCAGTTCGCAGGAGGATCACGGCCCAACTCCTGGAGTTCGCGCTGAATTCGCTTTAGTGCCATCTGTGCTGTATTTGTGTACTTTCCTAACTGTGCTAAGTTATGTGTCTTACTGATATGATAATCGACGCGGTAATCAACTTTTCTCCCTCAAAAACGGGCTCTAAGAGGCTCAAAAGTGTCGAAGAATGTCGATTGCTGACCCAGTGTATACAACATGTATCCTTGATTTCGACTGCGTTGCCCCCCCATCTTTCGCTCAGAAGGTCAACGCGTCGCCAGATTCTGCTCATTCGGTAGCTTTATGGACCTCGAACGCGTGTACGGCCACCTAATGCCACCTAGACAGGAGATATAGAGTTGCAAAGCGTGGATCCGAGGAGTCCTCCACAGGCTAGACACCACTAGTCTGCCGGTGATGGTTGTGACTATTCGGCATAGCCTGCTGTTTTGCTTACTGGTGCTGGTGGTCATTGTGGTCATGGGGATCTACCTACAAGGCGTCTCGTCACGCTTGTACTCTCTTGAGGCCTATGGCTTCGAGAAGAAATCATGTTCGTCCACACCGCATGCTCTTGCAGCTGAAGTGCGAAGTCGTGTACATGCAGCTGGGCGTGGGCGCAAGTATGTGGCCTATAACGATTGTGAGGACACATGCGCGATGGTGCAACCCGAGGCAGGCTTGTGCGTCCAGAACAAGGACGCCTTGGTGCCCACCTTGCACTGCTTGCCTTCTTTGGTCATTATAGGAGCCATGAAGGGTGGTACGGGCACAATGATGAAGTGGCTCAACGAGCATCCGCAGTTGCGGTCGGGAATGGGGGAGGGCAACAAGAACGAGGTCCACTTCTTTCCACGTGATGACGGGTCTAGTGGAGGCAGACATGGGTGTACATGGACTCACTACATCGACCACTTTGCCCTGTCTAATGCAGACCTGCATCGTAGTATCACAACTGCCTCTACCACATCTCGTGACCCTCATAGTCGCGTGCCCCTCACCTTCGACAAGAGTCCAGACTACATGCGCTCCCACGCGGCCATGAAGGAAATCAGGGCCATGCTGCCCACCGCCAAGCTTCTGGCCCTACTTCGCGAGCCAGTGAGACGCACACTCAGCGCTTTTAACCACAATTGCAAGCACAATCGCTACGGTGTACGTCGCCCTGGTGCCTGGACCATCCGAGTGAGGAAGCCGGGACTGCAGCCCGGGTCGGACGAGGTCGTGGTAGATGCGGTGGTGCAGCTGGAGTGGATGGCCAGGGAGGCCACCAAGAGCAATATTCTCAAGTGTAAAGGGGACGGCTCGGAGTGTGACGCATTGAGCGAGGAGCAGGCGCGGGATCACTTCCAGGTGCTGCCCTACCCCTGCCACGCCTCCCACTTCGACTCCTACTACAGTGGTGCCGTAACAGCTCTACTGGCGACTGGCAACAAAGACAAGACGAGACTGCACGAGGCTGCCCAGAGCGAAATCTCCTTCGGGTACTATGACGAGCAGCTTAGGGATATCTACAGCCTGTTCGGGGATAACATTAACCCCCAGTCCGCTCGTAACAGCAGCAGTAGCAGTGCTGCTATGAGAGCCAGACCTCTAGAGATCTACTTCCAGGAGGACATGGTGAAGGACACGGCCTCTATCGTTTCCCAAGTCCTGTTTTGGCTGCATTTGCCGCCTCTTCCGCCCAAGGCACTACAGGCTCTCTCGTCGTCCCAAGAGGGGCTGGCCGGCGCCCCAGGGAGGCAGGCGTCACGTGACCTCGCGAGTGATGTGCGAAGATTATACCCTACTCTGCACCAGGCGCTGCAGAGGCTGTATAAGAGTCATAATGTGGGCTTAGAGGCCCTCCTGGACAAACAATACGGCCCGGGTGTGAAGGCCCTGCCCTCCGGCTGGTCCTATCCACTCACAGGGCCAGAATGATGACGAACACTAAGTAATTGTCTAAGATGTATGAACTTTGAAGGACACAAATGCTACAATATGCACTATGAATAGAATGAATTGAAGGGGTATGGTACTACTAATATAACCCCTCTACTGCAGTGGTAGCACACCGGGCATGCCACTTTGGCTTCTCTGCACGCTCCTGGCGCCCTCGGCCTCGGCCTTCCTCTTGCTGGATCTCGCCTTTACTTTCTCAACAAGCTTCTCGATCTTGACCTGGATGTGGGGGCTGTTGAGTTGGGCAATGTCGTATTGGTCTTTCTGGGGGCCCTGCTCGATCCACTTGTCGGGGATGATCATGGATCGGTACATTAGCTCGCCGTCCAGCAAGCCCTGATCGCTCATCCAGTTCTGCACATGAGAGCCGAATCCACCGATACTGCCTTCCTCAATGGTAAGTAGCACGTCGCTTTGGTCTGCGATCTGTTCGATGAGGCCATGATCCAGCGGCTTCATGAACCGAGCGTCTGCTACCGCCACAGAGGTGTCGGGGTGACTTTCCTCATAGCCTCTAGCAGCGGCCAAGCTCTCCATCAGGCGAGAGCCAATGGAGAGGATAGTGACGCGGGTCTTGCCCTTACTAGAGATCTCACCTATCACAGGATCCAGGTGGGCCGCTTTGACGATTCTGCCCTTACCGATCTCTACTGCCTTTCCGCGGCACTGCCCTCCCTTGGTGGCCCTGGCAAGATCCTCCTCACTCATGACCCCCTCATCATAGGCAGCTCTCATGGCATCGGGCCCATAGCCACTAGCACGGGGATATCTCACACATGAGGGCATGTCATCGATGGCGTAGATGGTCTCGATGGCGTCCTGTAGCTCAACCTCGTCACTGGGGGCCATTAACACAATGTTAGGGATGCACGCCATATACGCGAGGTCATAGGTTCCGTGGTGAGTAGCACCATCGTTGCCCACCAAGCCAGCACGGTCAAGAATGAAGCGCACAGGTAGATTCTGGAGAGCCACATCATGTACGAATTGGTCGTAGCCGCGCTGGAAGAAGGTGCTGTAAATCGCACAGAAGGGCTTCACCCCCTCAACTGCCATACCGGCTGCAAATGTCACTGCATGTTGCTCAGCGATACCTACATCAAAAGTGCGTTTAGGAAATCTCCTGCCTACCTTGTCTAGACCAGTGCCACCGGGCATGGCAGCTGTGATGGCGGTCACATCCCTATCAGTCTCCATGATCGAGATCAAGGAGTTGGCGAACACGCTTGTCAAACTGGGAGTCTTGGCAGCTACTACATTCTGCTTGCCGGTGCCGACATCAAACTTGCCCACGCCATGCATTTTGTCACTTGCTGCCTCAGCGGGAGGGTAACCTTTCCCTTTGATGCTTTTTACGTGCAATAGGACGGGTTTGGTCAGAGGGACCTTGTCGCGGATATTTTCGAGGATGGGCACTAAGTTCTCGATATCGTGTGCGTCTACTGGGCCTACGTAATAGAAGCCCAACTCCTCAAACAATGTGCCCCCACTCACCATGCCTCGAACGTACTCGTCTACCTTCTTATTCAAGTTGCTGATTCCCTCTGGCATGAAGGAGTTGAGGCCCTTGGCGATGTCTCGCACGTTCTTGAAAGTGTTACTCGTGAGGAGGCGGCTAGTGTAGCCTGACAAGGCACCTGCAGGGATGACGCCTCCTGCACTAGGCTGGCCTGTCGGTAACGACACTTGTCCATTATCGTTCAAGACCACAATCACTCTGCTGTTGATGTAGGCGGCGTTATTCATGGCCTCGTACGCCATGCCTCCGGTAATGGCACCGTCCCCGATCACGGCAATGCAATTATTAGTAGGCTGATTCAAATGCTTCTTTGCAGCACTCATACCCAAAGCAGCACTAATCGACGTAGACGAATGTCCCGCTCCAAAGCAGTCATACTCGCTCTCGTGCCTATTCGTAAAGCCGCTAATGCCATTTAATTTCCTAAGCACATTCATTTTCTCCCTACGGCCCGTCAAAATCTTGTGCGGGTAGCACTGGTGTGCCACATCCCAGACAATCTTGTCCTTGGGTGCATTGAACACATAATGCAGTGCAACCGTGAGCTCTACAACACCCAGGGAAGAAGACAAATGTCCTCCCGTCTTGCTCACTGCGTTGATCACATCCCAACGCAGTTCGTGTGAGAGCTGCTGTAGTTGTTTCAAATCAAGATTCTTCATATCACTAGGCAGCTTCACACTGTCTAGGATCGGCATCTTGTCCGGACCCCGATGAGGTCCGGAGCTCTGCTCCGCCATGTTCAATAGTGTCGTGATATCCCGTTGTGCGGAGACGCGAGTGGACAAACTGCGTATACGAAGTCCATTGATCATTGAAATCGTGAGTACAACGAGAATTGTCAACATAATCACCTTCAATAAACTCATGACACCGCTCTTTCGCTCTCTGCTTGCACCTTGGCTGTTCTGACTATTCCCTAGACTAGACTCACTTCCTATTGACAAAAGCGCTCAAACTAAGTGATAGTGATCGTCTTACTTCCAGCTGAACCTATGGTATCCTTAATTACTAACTCACCTGAGTTTTTAGTGTTGAAGTGATCGAGTTCCGCTTGCGAAACACCTCGTCGACTGGGGATGATCAATGCCCTGATCGAGCCTGCTCCCCGGCCAAGGCCAATGGCTCTGGCGAGGCACTTGAAAGAGGCAGAAGTCTGTGTATAGTGATTGGTAAGTGCAGCGGACGCGTTGCAGGGTCTAGCAGGGTGATTGATTGTATGGGGATTGGCATTAGAAGGACAGAGTGGCAATAAGAGGGCAGCAATTGGGCCACGAGCGAGTCGAGGGGCGGGATTGGGGGAGGCTGGAATGAGGGGCTAGGATAGACATTGGGGGACGGGCAGTGCTGCCCACCACTTTCTTACCTAGTGATTGTCCAGAAAATTCACCAGTCGCGCTCTTAATGCCACCGCTTCGGCCTAATTTTGCCCTCATTGCTCTCGGGGCCGTCCCAGCCTAACTTCGGCACCTCTATATCCATTGAACATGACAATCTCTAACTTTTTATTTTCTCTTCCACCTTTAATATTTTAGCGAGTTGTAGTATAGCAAGATGGCAGGAGATCACAGAGTGACAATGACGAGGCGTCACGCCTACAGGACCAAGAGCAACCGGGTGAAGACCATTCGAACTCCTGGAGGCGCTTACAAGGCCCAGTACATGAAGAAGCATAGACGCGGGGTGATTTGCGGCGAGCCGGGGTGCAACACGCCTCTTCCTGGTATCAAGCACATGGACAAGAGGGGGTTCAAGACCTCCGTGCACAGGATGAAGACCGTCTCTAGACCCTACGGTGGCAACCGCTGCGGTGAGTGCACCAAGCAGAGAATCCTTAGAGCCTTCCTGGTTGAGGAGCAGAAGATTGTGAAGAAGGTTCTGGCTGAGAAGCTCGGAGGAAAGAAGGGAAAGTCTGAGTAACTCCTCGGAACGTTAATCCCAAACACTTCCACCTTTGTCATTTTCAGATTTGTATCCAATTGAAGATAATCATCAACACCAACTCAAAACCGGATTCTCTTATGTCTTTTAAGTTTATTCACTTGACAAGCAACAATTCAGATACAGATACAACATGGTATTCAATACGATACATGGCAGGTGCTCAACATTGACACAGGTAGGCTAGGCAAAGTGAATGCCGCGCGCATTGAAAGCCGCAAGCAGACACATGAAGTCGCTGAGGTCCATCGTCGCAGCTCGCCTGTCGCTGTATCCTTCGGTGGCGAGCACGTCCTCCACCATGGCCTTCATGTCGAAGTCCTGCTCCATGGCGTCATTATTGGTAGCAGTTCCACTCTTGTCACCGGTGTTGCTGAGACTGAGGTGGGTCTTGTAGTTGTCTACTAGAATTGCCAGATAGCTCTTAGTGGTGAGGATGGCACGCAACGTCTTGTGCTTGCGGTTGAAGAGGGTGCGCACCAGGCCGTCCCACTCGACAAAGTGGATTGGAGGCGGCGGATTCTTAATTTCGATGCGCACCACAATGGAGTCCACCTTAGGAGGAGGACGGAAGTTGCCTCGGCCCACTTTAAGAACATTCTCAACTTTGGCTA
>MDTE01159144.1_pt1 | contig 12237 bp, 10 predicted proteins | sample 811231 | NCBI WGS metagenome assembly MDTE01 (sample SAMN05326651, study PRJNA326480) | marine metagenome | isolation source: seawater | place: Indian Ocean: Red Sea | collected 2010
TAGTGGATCGGCTAGGCTAGAAATACAGCGTGGTGACAGACGGTTTTTTGTTACAGTGTCTTTGCAACAGTAATGATTATGTATAAAACCTTTTTACGAAATTCTCTATCCGTTTCTATTTTCATTTTGTGTTTATCAAACTGGGGGCAAGAACAATCCTGGAAGATCAATTTGAAAAATGCCGACATCCGCGATTTTATCTCGCAAGTGGCCACCATCACGAATGAAACATTCGTAATCGATCCCAGGGTTAAAGGCAATGTCACAATTGTGTCCGATCAGAGCCTCGATGCTGAAAGTGTTTATTCTCTCTTTCTTTCGGTTCTTCGGGTACATGGTTACGGTGCCACTCGAACAGGTGAAGTGGTTCGCATCGTCCAGAATTCGGTTGTAAAACAATCAGGAAGTGCGACAAGCCTGTTAGAAGACGTCAATCCTGGAGAATTGGTAACTCGAGTTATCTCGGCTCAGAATGTAAACGCTGACGAGTTAGTAAAGATATTACGGCCAATGATCCCTCAGTACGGTCACATTGCCGGGGTTAGTACTCCGAATGTAGTTATTATCAGCGATCATGCCGACAACATAAATAGGCTCATATCGGTAATCCAGCAAATCGATGTGGCGGACGAAGATGATGTTATCGTCGTGCCCCTATCAGAAGCCTGGGTAGGTGGTGTTGTAGCCATCCTGGAACAAGTTGCTCCCGATCAAATTGGTTCCTCGGCTAAAGGACCACAACGCGTATTAGTAATTGCAAACGAACGCAACAACACGATCGTCCTACGGGGCAAACCGAGTCCGACCCAAAAAATTCGGACATTAATTGAACAACTTGATCAACCAGCAAGCACAAACGGTTCAACTCGAGTATTCCAATTAAATCATGCGGACGCGTTATCAACAGCCGAAATATTAAACGGGCTTGCACCTTCCAATCAAACCGGCAGCGCAAATGCCAAGAAACCCACATCGACTTTTATTCAGGCCGACGAATCGCTGAATGCAATTATTGCGCGAGCTGACCCAAGTTATATGAACGAAATAGAGGACGTGATTCGTCAACTGGACATAAGACGAGCTCAGGTACTTATTGAAGCAGCCATTGTAGAAGTATCGATCGATAATCTATCCGCATTGGGTGTTGAGATGGCAGCCGCGGACAGCCGGGGAAAGTCAGCTCCAATCGCTACGACCACATTAAATGGAATCATTAATAAATTAATTGCCAGTGCAACTACGCCCTCCCAATTGACGGACGCTGGACAGGCCAATCAAGAAATCAACCCTTTAAATGCTATCGGCACAGCGAGTTCACCAACCTTAGCGATCGCTAAACTGGATCCAGAAAGTCTATCGTTTGGAGCTATTATCAATGCTCTAGCGACAGATACTTCAGCTGATCTCCTTTCAACACCCAGTGTGCTGACATTAGACAATGAAGAAGCCAAAATACTTGTTGGACAAGAAGTCCCCTTTCGAACCGGTTCATTTACGACCTCGAATAATGGTGCTAGTAATCCATTTACAACTATTCAGAGAGAAAATGTAGGTGTGGAACTCACGGTCACTCCCCATATTCACGAAGACTCGTCCGTCCGGCTCGAAATTCTTCAAACCGTCGAAAATGTCGTTGATTCTGGCTTAGGTATTGGCGAAGCAGGTTTCTCCGATGTTGTAACAAATAAACGTAGCATAGAAACCACAATACTCGCTGATAATCGCCAAACAATAGTACTCGGCGGTCTCATACAAGACGACATAAGGGAAACAATAAAGAAAGTACCACTTCTAGGAGATATTCCATTAATCGGCACACTATTTTCTAACAGTTCCGTTAATCGAACAAAACGTCACCTACTAGTTTTTCTAAAACCCACCGTTCAAAGAACGGAAGAAGAAATTGCAACAACGACCACGGATAAATACAACAGGATCTGGTCGATACAAATCGAGTCACGCAAAAAGGGATCAACACCGCCACCGATAGACCAATTATATGAGGGGCGTTCAACACAATAAGTTGAGTTTGTCTCGTCGATGGTCGTATCGTCTGATACGTTTTTCGGCGAAATTATTTCTTTCACCTATTAATGTGGGTGAAAGTGATTTCGATGAGAAAACCGTTTTCGTCCTACGTACACGGTCTTTAACAGACCTCGCCTTACTAGATATATCTACGGAAATAAATAACAACTTCGGACCCTTTGATTCACTATCTCTATCAGAACACCACAGAGAAAAAAGCCGATTTTTCTTTTTAGAGCGTACCGAGGGGATTTTTCAACGCTATACAATGCAATCATATTCAAAGCGATTGCTACGACTCATAGCAGCAAGCCAAGAATTTTCGCCATCGAATTTAGCACTTGTCCCCGTATCTATTTTCTGGGGACGCTTAGCGGCAAAGGAACGATCCCTTATTCGATCAATATTTTCTGAACGACGGGGTATTTCTTTTGGAATCAGAAGGTTTGTTAGTTTTTTCTTTAACAGAAAAGACATAGTCATCCATTATGGCTCGCCTATCTATTGGCAAAGTCTACAACTACGCGCTGACACAGCAAATCGAGATATACGAAAAATAACCCGCTTACTTCGTAGTCAATTTAAGCGAGAGCATCACAGTGTTTTAGGACCAACGTTACCCCACAGACCTACCCTGATTCGCCATATCACTTCCAGCAAACTCGTCACTAACACAATCGCAGAGGCCGAAGGCCACAAAAACAGATTACTTAAACATGCTAAGCAAAGCGCAAATAGCATTACATCTTCCATGAGCTATCCTTCGATACGATTCATGGAAGTGCTGCTTTCGTGGTTCTGGAAGCGTGTCTACGATGGCGTCGATCTCTACAACCTGTCACGAACCGTCGAACTCACAAAAACCCATACTATTATCTATACCCCTAGCCACAAATCTCATGTTGACTACCTAGTACTCTCTCATGCTTTATTCCACAACGGTTTAATGTTACCTCTCGTCGCTGCTGGAAATAATCTAGACATGCCCCTCATAGGCCCTCTCCTGAGACGAGGAGGTGCGTTTTTTCTAAGAAGAACATTCCGAGACGATCCAATCTATCAGACGGTATTTTCAGAATATTTGTACCGAATCTTTCGTGAGGGGCATTCTGTCGAGTACTTTATCGAAGGTGGCCGCAGTCGTACTGGCAAACTCCGACGACCGAGCATGGGAATGCTCTCCATGTCAGTAGAAAGCCAAAGTCGTGAACTCCGCCGACCGTTAGCCATAATGCCCGTCTACGTAGGCTACGAAAGACTTATCGAATCTGACGCATACATATCCGAACTTAAAGGTGAGTCAAAAAAGAAGGAATCCATTTTAGACGTTGTACGAAACTTACGTTTAATCGGGAAAAAACTAGGAAGAGTTTCGCTCAGTTTTGGTCACCCGATCGAACTACAGAAATATTTCCTGGATAGTACCAACTCTAATGAGGTATGGAGAAATCGCATAGGTGAATTGGGACGAGATGTCCTACATAGCATAAATGCGTGCGCCCACGTTAATTCAGCTAATCTTATTGCACTCGCGATGCCGGAGGATACCAATAAGCCTCTTTCTGAAAGCACATTTAAAGAACGCATAACCAACACAAAAAATCTCATTCTCGCCGACAAAAAGAATCATGATTTTTTATTAACTGACGATACTGCTGAGGAAATTGTTTCCAATGGCGAATTGCTCGGACTAATTCAGCGATCGATATCCGGCGACGGCTATCAGATCTCTATCGACCCCAAGGCAGCTCCAATACTTCCTTGGTATAGGAACAACTCCATTCATGTCATTGCCACCCCGGCCCTCATAATCAATCTCTTAATTAATAGAAAAAAGCCTATACCGGTGACAACAATAACTGAACTATCGGGCGCTATACTGCCCTTTGTGTGTCGAGAATTTTCGTTCGCGACTAAAACCGACGATATTACGCGGTGGATACACCATCTGACTGATCTCGGTTTTTTGAAAAAAGACAGAGGCTTCATCCAGATCAATGCCCAAAATGAAACGGCCATCCACTTTATTAGTATGCTTTCAAAAAATATCAGCCCAGTACTGAACCAATTCTATATCACGATCGCCGTCATGCTCCACGCAAAAAGAAAAATACTACGTACACAGGTGGTGACTGCGTCAAGGGTTATTCTCAAAAAGTTTTTGTCTCTGACAGGTACTGCGATATTAGAGGCCTTCTATTCCGATATTTTTGACGATCTATTGGAAGGAATGATCGATGAAAATGTTGTATCAATTGATGAAAACAACTTAACGATAGTCGATAGAGAAATTACATATTTGTTTTTCAAAACCAGATCATCCATAGACGCGAGATTAAGGACATTAGTCAGACAATCTTTAACCTGATAGGAACATTTACTATGTTTCGAAGATTTCGAAGCGTATCGTTTTTGCTGTGATACTCCAATCTGGCTTCATACCAATATCACTCTTATCTGAATGGCGTCGTTTAACAACCACTCTCGATGAAGCAAGCTTTACAGAATGAAAGAGTAGTTGTTGGATATCACAACTCGACCCTATGGTTGATAACACTTGCATGGGAAACGACGACTTTGCAGTTTTCGGATGTGGGCCGAACAAGGGATCCAGAAAAATCACATCAAAGAAATTCTTCGGCACATGCGGGAGAACTTTCTCTATATCGTCACAAATGATATCCACCGGATGGGGAAAATTTTGAATACGATAAAGTGCTAAGGCACAAACATTCGGTTGATTTTCTACCATAAGAACGTCGCAACCAAGCCCCGCTAAAGTAAGGGCATCCGTTCCCCAACCCGACAAGGCATCGAGCACCCTCAGTGCCGGCCGAACCCCACATGCCTTTGCTAGAGCTTGTTTACGCCCACCTCGCAATCGCCGATAAACCGTTCCATTTAGTAATTCAACCTTTCGCTTATCTGCGTCACGAAGAGCCAATCCACTCCGATCGCCCACTAAGGCCCATTCAGCTGGAGCTTTCTCGATTGATTGAAGATTAACTTTAAATCGCGTCTCTATACCATTTAACCAAACTAACTCAGCGTCCTCTGTAATAAATACATTAAGAGGCTTGCGTTGAAATAATTCAGAAGGCAGGTTTCCATGGTGTGTCACCTTCAACATAGTTTGGAAGAACCATTTCAGGTAAGTCCCAATTGTCCCGATTTTCCAAAGCTATTTCCATCAAATACTTTGCACTCAAAGCTACACGAGAGTCTGGAACAACCGTCAGCGTTTCATCGGGCGCGTCCTCAGTCAAAACGTCCGGCTCTATGGTTTGCAAAGTACCATCGACAACGGAGTGCTTCGCACTGTAAACCAAATTTCGACGAGATAGACGAGTAGTTCGAAAAGATTCCATATTCGTCATCGAAACAGCTATTCGGGCCATCACAGCCGACGTGTCGATCCCACATATAGGGAGATTACGAGCGAAGGCAATCCCTTGAGCGACAGAAGCTCCTATCCTTATTCCTGTAAACGATCCAGGACCTCGTGAGTAGGCTATGCATTCACAATCATCCAAGGTCGCCCCAATCGCTTGCAGACATTCGTCAATAAGTCCGAGCAGTAGAGCATTGTGCAGCCGGGGCGCCACACGTGTATTCTCAACCATATGTTGCAAATTACCTATAGCCACAGAACATATATCCGAGGTTGTTTCTAGTGCCATTACATATTTCATGACAAGTATGCTAACTGTTGAAGAAGCGCTAGTGAAATTAAGCTCTTTGATTAGGCCGATTTCGGAACACGAAATCGTGCCGCTTCACTCGGGCAGCGACCGAGTTCTCGCAAAATCGATATTGGCACCCATAGACCTTCCCCCCTTCGACTGCTCTGCGATGGACGGCTATGCGTGTAGATCAACAGATATTCTCGAAGACGATACGACAAAACTACGCGTCATCGACACCAGTTTCGCCGGAAGGCCCGCCACGAAAAGAGTCAAGAAATCTGAAGCCATTCGTGTATATACCGGAGCTGCTATGCCCCAAGGTGCTGATGCAGTCGTTCTCCAAGAAGATGTAGAGAGAACCGATCAAGACATTTTCTTTCGGACGATCGCTCCACCGGGTCACAACGTGCGCCGTCGTGGCCATGATATTCAGAAAGGTGTCGATTTAGCCCCAACCGGAGCCCACCTTAACGCCTATCAGTTAAGTTGGCTGGCCGCCTCCGGTATTACACAACTATCAGTTTTGAGAAAAGTACGTATAAGTATATTTTCGACGGGTGATGAACTCGCAGATCCCGGGGAGAAACTAGAATTCGGTCAAATTTATGACTCTAACAGGGTAACTCTAAGGGAGCTATTACGAGACAAACCTGTTGTATTAAAGGACTTAGGAAGACTGCCGGATGATTCCAAAGCTATAAAAAGAGCCCTCATCAAAGCACAAGAAGAATCAGATCTCATTATCACATCAGGAGGGGTGTCAGTCGGTGATGCAGACTTTGTGAGATCAGTCATTGAGTCCATCGGCGAACTTACTTTTTGGAAACTGGCATTGAAACCAGGGAAACCACTGGCCGTGGGCAAAATCGGTCCGACTGTCTTCTTTGGTTTACCCGGAAATCCAATTTCGACGATAATTACCTACCTACTGTTCGTGGCTCCAGCTATCGACTTATTTTGCGGTCAAAAATTTCGAACGCCTATTCTAATAAAGGCCAGTCTAATAACCTCTGTAAGGCACAACCCTGGACGTCGAGAATACCAACGAGGGATGTTGACTCCAAATGACGGCAGATTAGAAGTCGCTCCTACCGGCGACCAAAGCTCAAATAGACTAGCTACTTTCGCAAAAGCTAACTGTCTGATCGTCATACCAGAGACAAAGGGTAACCTTGAACAAGGTGAATTAGTTGACGTGCTACTTATTCCCGAACAACGTCTACATCCAATGACATTCCAGAACAAGTAAGTCACGAATCAAGTGTGGCTTCAATACTTTGCGCTATCTGGTCGACGGAACCTAAACCGTCCACTGATTGATACCTGACATCAGAGGACCTATAAAAATCAATTAACGGGCTTGTCTGCTCATGATATACACGTAGGCGCTCAATAACGATCGACTCCTGATCATCATCTCGTTGTACTAACTCCTCTCCAGTCTCATCATCTTTTCCAGAAATCTGAGGAGGATTAAACATTACATGGTAAACTCGCCCGCTTCCTTCATGTACTCTTCTACCTGTTATTCTATTGACTATTTCATTGTCGGGAACTCTAATCTCAATCACACAATCGATATCCGTTCCAGTCGCTTGTAGAGCCTGAGCCTGAGGAATTGTCCTTGGAAAACCGTCAAACAAAAATCCGTTAGCACAATCATCGGACTTAATTCTTGAGTTTACTAATTCAATAATTAAGGAATCAGAGACAAGTTCCCCAGTGTCCATAATTGATTTGACCCGTTTTCCCAACTCAGAACCTTCAGAAATGGCCGAGCGAAGCATATCGCCGGTAGATATCTGTGGAATCCCATACCGCTCACATACATATTTCGCTTGCGTTCCTTTCCCTGCTCCCGGTGGTCCTAATAAAATTAACTTCATTCTTTCACTCCAAATTTCATTACCGAAACGGCTATCGATAGCTCAGAAGATCATTAAGCGCGACTAACAAGTAATGGCGACCTGATTATGAGTCTCAATATATAAATCCACGTATTCGATGAGTCATCTTTTCTTTTTGCTGATTATTAATTTTCCAATGAGCGAAGACTATTACCAATAAGATCCGCATCAAAGCGACTGAAAGACTCCCATCAACTCAACGTGAGCCGTCTGCGGGAACATATCGTAAATGCCAACCCGTTCCAGTGCAAAACCCTTCTTAATTATATTTGCAGCATCTTTGGAGAAAGACTCCGGATTACACGATACGTAGACCATCCTTTCAACACCACGTAAGTCCTCGACCAACTTCTGACCGATCCCCAACCGCGGTGGGTCAAAGACCAACTTATTCGGATGTTGCAACTCCTTTGGTAAAAAGCCAGAAAAAGAAGATTCGTACAAATTTCCTTCGAAAAAATCGACCTGCAGGTCATTTTTGTTAGCGTTATGTCTGGCCCGATCAACTGTCGAAGAAGAATGCTCAATTCCACCGACTGACGAACATCGACTAGCCAAAGGTAACGTAATGTTTCCTATGCCACAAAATAGATCGATGATTCGATCGTCTGATCGAATATTAAGCTCCGAGACCACATCAGAGACTAGGGCCAAATTGACGTCTTGATTAACTTGAACGAAATCGAAAGGCGCAAAATCAAATTCCATGTTGAACTCTGGGTTGCTATACGTCAGAAAATCAATAACTAACTCAGGCTCTGGATAGATTCTACACACAGATTCATAACCTTTATTTTGAGTATAAATCCATAGATCGTGCGTTTTTCCAAATGCTATTAACCCCGTCTGATCCCTTAAAGAAAGCGGCTCAAGGTGACGAAAAATCAAAGCTGTATTCTCATCACTAGAGGCCACTTCTATTTGAGGTAAAGTACTTCGGCAGTCGAGCATACTAACTAATCTTCGCAATAGACCAATCTTTTGTCCGAAATTTCCAGCAAGAATAGGGCAGCGTTGCATGTCCATAACATAACTGCCAAAAGACTCACGAAATCCGATAAAACACTGCTGCTTCAGGTCTGTCCAACGTACTCCGAGGCGAGCCCGCCGTCTATAACCCACTTCTTTTATCGATACTGGCTCTGCAAGTTTCTTGTACCTTACATTTTGAGCATTGAGAGCGTTTAAAAGTAAATTTTCTTTAAACGCTAATTGTTCTTTGTAATTCAGGTGTAGGAGAGTGCATCCTCCACAGCGCGGATAATTTTCGCAATCAGAAATCGTCCTCTGTTTTGAGGATCTCTTAATGGACTCAGCTATGCCATAAAAAACTCCTTTACGCTTGGAAACTATCCTTGCATCAATATTTTCGCCAGCTATCGCCGCCTTGATCCTGCATTCCCGTCCCTGAAAATAGCCTATACCAAGGCCTTGATGATCATAGGATTCAATCTCAAGATTGACTGACGCGGGTAATCGTCTGTTCCGACTCACTTCAAAGTCTTATTTTGTGCTGTATTGAAAAACGATTTGGAGACTAGTGGCTTGACGCCAAGCAAAGGCATAAATGCTTGTCTCAAGATCTGCTTAGCAGTTCTTCTAACTAATCGGTCAGTAAAATCTTTACTCGCTATAGACAGCAAATGACTACCCAAGATAGAACCCTCGCTTTTTTCATCGGCCAATTCAAAACCCAGGTTCGGCACGAACAGATAGAAGCAATCTCCTTTTACTTTCGATCCAGACTTTGCATCTACATCGAAAGTCAATCCGTAACCAAGCGCTTGGAGCAACGATAGTTCAAATACACGCAAACTCGGCTCAATAGGTTTCAACATGCCCAACGATTCCATTACTTTCTCATAGGCATCAAATACAGAGGATACCGGATCATTGACTGGGATTGTCCGACAAACTATCTCATTTACATACATACCAGCATATAAATGTCTGCCGCCCAAATCGTTACGTTGAACGATTTCATGGTTAGTAATCAACGATAAACCCGAACGCTCTTTCCAACTAAAAATCGTATAAGTAAATGGTTCAATTGGCTGCTTAGACTTCCGTCTTACTCCGTTTGCTACGCCACTCACCCTGCCATGATCTCGCGTGAAAAAATCTACAAGTAAACTAGTCTCTCTGTACGCACGCCGATGAAGAACATACCCATTTTGAATTTGCAAACCACTCATTCGTAATTACTTGATGAATTTCAAATTCATTTTCCTTTCCAAGCGTGAGGTCTAAGCTTTCGATTCTTTAAACAGTCTAGGGTTAAACGTACCCAAATTTTTTCAACATCAAATCACTTTCCGACCAATCTGAACGAACTTTTACCCATAGATTCAGCATCACCTTTTCTTGTACTAAATACTCGATCTGAATACGTGCTTGTGTGCCTATCGATTTTAATCGTTTACCTTGTTTACCAATCATTATCGACTTATGACTTTCTCTTTCGACGTAAATAATGGCATCAATTTCGGTTAACCCGGACTTCACTTCGTAACGCTCAACTCCAACAGCCGTTCGGTGTGGCACTTCATCCCCTAGTTGACGCATCACCTTCTCTCGGATCGCCTCAGATGCCAGATATATCATCGGTTTGTCAGTTAACTCCTCGGAACCAAAAACGTACGGCGCCAGCGGCAAATGTTCAATAATTTCATCTTCAAGCGACTTAAGTCCATGTCCTCGTAATGCCGAAAGGGGAACGATCGATTTAAAACCAAAATAATTTCGTAGCTCTTCAATAAGCGGTAATAAATCGGTCTTATTCCGTAATTTATCAACTTTGTTTATACCCAGGATAACTGGTGATTCCCTCCGCGCCAGATATTTGAGAACAACCGAGTCTTCTTCTGTCCAACCCAATGCATCGATCAATAAAACAGCTACATCCACATTTCCCAAAGTAGAAATTGCCTGATTGACCATGTAACGATTTATTTGCCGTGCAGTTTTGCCTCTCTTAAGAGAGTGTATACCTGGCGTATCCACAAACAACATCTGCGCATTACCCCGAGTGGCTATACCCAACAAATTATCCCTCGTGGTTTGAGGTTTACGCGACGTTATAGCCAGCTTCGTTCCGATAATATGATTCAATAGGGTTGATTTGCCTACATTAGGACGGCCTATAAGCCCTACATACCCACATCGAGTGCTATCGTTCATTTCGTCTCCCGAAAATTAGTTCGTCTGATCGGAACACCTTATTCAAGAATCTATTTTTGTCGTTCAATTTGTTTAATCATCAAACTGGCGGCCGCTTTTTCAGCATTCTTACGCGAGTTACCAGATCCTTTTGTTGGATTATAGCCGTTGGTAACACAACTAACTCGATAAGTCCGGGCGTGATCCTCGCCAGAGAAATCTGCTATTTCATAATTAGGGGGAGGCTGCCCCTGGCTCTGCAACAACTCTTGCAGTTGGGTTTTTGGGTCTTTTTGCGGATGTAGAGATACTCCATCAAACTGATCCTCGAACAATTTTGACACAACGAGTTCGGCAGCATTAATTCCGCTGTCGCAAACAATTGCTCCTATTAGCGCTTCCAATGCGTCTGCCAAAATCGAATCACGATCGTGCCCACCACTCTTTCGCTCGCCACTACCTAACACTAGAAATGAACCTAATGACAGCTTGCGCGCCACATGAGCTAGGGTCTTCCCTCGAACCAAATCTACCCGCATGAGCGTCAGGTCAGATTCGTTGGCTTGAGGAAATTGTTCGTACAGCTTTCGGGCAATCACATACCCAAGAATGGAATCTCCTAAAAATTCTAAACGCTCATTGTTCAGGTGACTCACACTTCTGTGCGTTAGAGCTCGTTCAAGCAGACCCACATCTCTAAACGTGTACCCTATTTTTGAGGTGAGCTTTAAAAAATTCCTTTTATTCAACTGAATTTAGGTTGTTGTCACACAACTTATCATAACAGCGTTTCAGACAGACACTGGAAATACCGTTAATAGATTATCACGGTAAGGGTAAGTCCACGTTCATCTTTCAATTTTAAGAGCTGCTAAAAATGCATCCTGCGGAATTTCTACCTTTCCCAATTGCTTCATACGTTTTTTGCCCTCTTTTTGCTTCTCGAGAAGTTTTTTCTTCCGGGTCACGTCTCCTCCATAACACTTGGCGGTTACATTCTTCCGTAGAGCCTTGACGGTTTGACGGGCTACAATATGACTTCCAATGGCTGCCTGTATAGCCACATCAAACATCTGTCTTGGAATCAAGTTGCGCATCGTTTCTACTAGTTGACGCCCGCGGATCTGAGCTAAATCCTGATGTACAATCGCGGCTAATGCGTCAACTCGTTCACCATTAATTAGCATATCTAAACGAACGAGCGGAGCGGATTCAAATCTATCAAAGCTATAGTCTAACGACGCAAAACCTCTACTGACCGACTTTAGTTTGTCAAAAAAATCCATGACCACTTCACTTAGTGGTAGCTCATACGTAAGGGCTACTTGCCCCCCACTAAAATGCATATTCTTCTGTGATCCCCGACGTTCAACACATAGTGTAATCACATTACCTATAAACTCCTGTGGAACCAGAATATTCGCTACAGCTATGGGTTCTCTCATTTCGCCAATTAA